>Ga0208618_1000337_pt1 | contig 22340 bp, 24 predicted proteins | sample CryBogCBE18Jul08_FD_184585 | JGI IMG/M metagenome (GOLD analysis project Ga0208618, IMG submission 184585) | Freshwater microbial communities from Crystal Bog, Wisconsin, USA - CBE18Jul08 (SPAdes) | ecosystem: Environmental > Aquatic > Freshwater > Lake | place: Crystal Bog, Wisconsin, USA...
ACTTTAGATGGGTCTTTACCAGAGAATGCACCACCACCGTGTGGGGCTGCGCCGCCATAAGTATCCACAATAATCTTACGGCCAGTTAGGCCGCAATCGCCTTGTGGTCCACCAATCACAAAGCGACCGGTTGGGTTCACTAAGAACTTGATGTCACCCTTGATGAGTTCTTTAGGCAATGTTGGTTTGATGATCTCTTCAATCACGGCTTCACGAATATCTTGCAACTCCATTTCAGGCGCGTGCTGTGTTGAAACTACCACAGTATCAATCGCACTTGGTTTGCCGTTTTCGTACTTAATCGTGACCTGAGATTTCGCATCAGGGCGAAGCCATGGCAGACGGCCATCTTTACGCAGTTGTGATTGACGTTCCATGACGCGGTGAGATAACCAGATAGGAAGTGGCATCAATTGCGGGGTTTCATCACACGCATACCCAAACATAATGCCTTGGTCACCAGCGCCTTGGTCTAGTGGATCATCTTCTGCTTTATCCACACCTTGGGCAATATCAGGAGACTGTTTGTCATAAGCAACCAGAACAGCACACCCTTTATAGTCGATGCCGTATTCCGTATTGTCATAACCAATACGTTTAATCGTTTCGCGCGCAACTTTGATGTAATCAACGTTCGCTGTTGTGGTGATTTCACCAGCAAGCACAATCAAACCAGTATTTGCTAAAGTCTCAGCCGCTACACGGGCGGTTGGGTCTTGTTCAAGAATCGCATCCAGAATACTGTCAGACACCTGATCAGCAAGTTTATCTGGATGGCCTTCAGAAACGGATTCTGAAGTAAATAAATATTCGGACATAATGATTAATCGATTGTTTTTGCAAAGATGTCTAGGATAACAAAATAAGTCTCTTTCACAAAATGACGACTACCTTCGTCCGCTACAATCCCATACAATATAAGTAATTATTCAAGAAATCTTACAGATTAAATATGCATATAAAATTTACAAAAATGCAGGGTATAGGCAACGACTTTGTTGTGATTGATGGCTTTAGCCAAAAAATTGAATTGTGTGTCGAACAGATTCGCAAGCTTGCCGACCGGCACTTTGGAGTGGGCTGTGACCAACTACTGCTTGTTGAAATGCCAACCAATCCTCAAGCGGATTTCCGTTACCGCATTTTCAATGCGGATGGTGGCGAGGTTGAACAATGCGGAAATGGCGCTCGTTGCTTTGTGCGGTTTGTGCACGAACAAAAACTTACTGAAAAATCGCAAATTTGTGTTGAAACAGCGAACGGTCTTATTTACCCAAAACTCGAAGACGATGGTCTGGTAACAGTCAACATGGGCGCCCCTAGATTCAACCCTGAAGAAATTCCATTTATCACAGATAAATTAGCGCTTACTTATCATCTCAGCCTTTCTAATAAAGAGATCGAGATTTCTGCCGTCTCTATGGGGAACCCGCACGCAGTGCAAATCGTCGAAAATGTAGACAATACACCAGTGCAAATACAAGGTCCTTTAATAGAAAATCACATTCAATTTCCTCAACGCGTCAATGCTGGGTTTATGCAGATCATCAACCAACATGAAATAAAATTACGTGTTTTTGAACGAGGCTCAGGGGAGACACTTGCTTGCGGAACTGGCGCGTGCGCTGCTGCGGTCTCTGGAATACGATTGGGCAAACTACAATCCCCTGTAAAAGTTGCTATGCGCGGCGGAGAACTCAACATCACCTGGAGCGGTGAGGGCTCTTCCGTGATGATGACAGGACCTGCAGTCACTGTCTTTGAAGGCGAAATCGAAATTTAATTAAAAGATATTGGATATATACACTCATGGAAAACCAAGCTAACACCATCGTTAACGAAGCTGAAGTTGCTGAATACTTAGAAAAAAACCCCCAGTTTTTTTCAAGCCACACTGGCTTGCTTGCATCAATGCACCTCCCCAACCCTCATGGAAGTGGCACCGTATCTTTGGCAGAACGCCAACAAGTGGCGCAACGCGAGAAAATACATCAAGTTGAGAAGAAATATAATGAACTCCTTCGATTTGGCATCGAAAATGATGAGAAAAGCATCAAAATTCACAATCTCACACTGGCATTATTAAACGCAAATAGCCTAACTGAAATTACTGAAGCATTAAACAACAGCCTTCAAAATGAGTTTGGCATATCAAGCTCAAAAATTATGCTTTGGGCTGAACCGAAAAATACTGAAGATTTAAGCCTCTCACTATTTGACGAAGTTGATGAGAATTCAAGAAATTGGGCCGAGGCGCTTATTGAACCATACTGCGGCAAGCTTCCAAATGAAGATCTTGTGAGCATTAAAACAAACGATAATGCCAAATCATATGCGATGACAGCATTAGAAATCGGCTCCCCAGTTGGATTATTAGTTATGGCATCTGATGACGAAAAGCGTTTTTACCCAGAGATGGGGACCGTTTTCGTGAAACGCATCGGTGAACTTACAAGCGCTGCCCTCACTCGATTTGTCATTTAAATGAAATGAACGACCCAAGGGTTACCCTATCTTGAATTTTTTAGAGTCTTATCTCAACCATATCACTTTTGAACGTGGCCTGAGCAAACTCACTCAAAATAACTATGCCCGCGACATTAAGCTGTTGCTCGAAGCGAATGATGCAGCTACCACGCCTTTAGATACATTAAAGCCGACTCACATCCGCCAACTGATAGCCAGACTTCATAGCCGCGGCTTGGGCGGAAAAAGCATCGCCAGGATGCTTTCATCATGGCGCGGATTTTTTGATTATCTTGTCAAACAGCATCACTTTAGTAGCAATCCCTGCATTGGGATGCGAGCTCCTAAGTCGGCAAAGACCCTACCCCAAGCACTTTCTGCAGACCAAGCCGTGCAATTGGTGGATGTCAAAGAAGATGACTTATTAAGCTTACGCGACCATGCAATCCTAGAGCTTTTTTATTCCTCTGGCTTACGTTTAGCCGAACTTGTTAGTCTCGATTTCAATACGTTAGATCTTGCCAACGGCACAATTTCTGTCACTGGCAAGGGCAATAAAACACGCATTGTCCCAGTTGGCAGCCACGCCGTGAGCGCCATTCAGACATGGTTGACTGCGCGCACTACAATTGCTAGGTCAGACCAGAATGCACTATTCATTACCAAACAAGGCAACCGACTTACCCCGCGCGCTATTCAATACCGACTAAAAGAATGGGCAATTAAACAGGGCATTAATAGTGACGTACATCCGCACATGCTTCGACATAGTTTTGCCACGCATGTATTGCAGTCCAGTGGGGATTTAAGGGCAGTGCAGGAGATGCTAGGCCACGCCAACATCAGTACAACTCAAGTTTATACTCATTTAGATTTTCAGCATCTCTCAAAAGTGTACGACCAAGCCCATCCCCGCGCTAAAAAATCTTGATCACTTTATCCACAAAGCGAGCATTGTTTTTTATCAAGAACGAATGTGGCAAAATCGGGTCTCAAATTTTTCTGTCGTCATTAAAGGATTTTCATGGAACACCAATTACCAGCTTTGCCTTATGCTAAAAACGCTTTAGCGCCATACATTTCAGAAGAAACTTTAGAGTTTCATTACGGAAAACACCATCAAACTTATGTGACTAACCTTAATAACCTTATTAAAGGCACTGAATTCGAAAATAGCAGCCTTGAAGAGATCGTGAAGAAGTCATCAGCTGGCATCTACAACAACTCAGCACAAATTTGGAACCACACATTCTTCTGGAGCAGCATGAAACCTAATGGTGGTGGTTCACCAACTGGCGCTTTGGCTGATGCTATCAATGCAAAATGGGGATCTTTTGATGAGTTCAAAAAAGCATTCCAAGCCTCAGCAGTTGGAAATTTTGGCTCTGGATGGACATGGCTTGTGAAAAAAGCAGATGGATCAGTCGACATTGTAAACATGGGTGCTGCTGGCACACCGCTTACTACAGGCGATACAGCACTTTTAACAATTGATGTCTGGGAACACGCATACTACATCGACTACCGCAACGCACGTGCGAAATTTGTTGAAGTATTCTTAGCTTCATTGGCTAATTGGGACTTTGCTTCTGCAAATTTCAGCGCTTAATTTTTCTCTTTACATCAAGCCCAGTCTGCAAAAGCACGCTGGGCTTTTTTCACCTTTAATCAATCGAGAGATGCGCATCACTCAGTCATGCGCTATCATTAACTCTTAACTTTATTCACTAGAAAATCAGAAAAATGGCACGCACTATCAAATGTATTAAACTTGGACGCGAAGCAGAAGGCATGGACTTTCCACCTTACCCAGGCCCATTAGGCCAAAAGATTTTTGAGAACGTCTCAAAAGAAGCTTGGGCGGGCTGGCTAAAACAACAAACCATGCTGGTAAACGAAAATCGCTTAAGCCTTGCTGACGCGCAAGCACGCCAATATTTAAAAGAGCAAACCGAAGCTTATTTCTTTGGTGATGGTGCAGATAAGGCTAGCGGCTACGTTCCTCCTAGCGCTTAAACATAGACTCAGATCAACTTTTGTCATAAAAACTTCATCATTCACGATTACAGTTAAGGATTATTTTAGTGCGTTCCATTAAATTGAATTCAGAACACTTTGTAAATCGTGAATTAGGCTTACTCGCTTTTAATAAGCGTGTGCTTGCTCAGGCAGAAGATGAGCGCGTTCCCTTGCTTGAGCGCCTTAAATTTCTATGTATCTTTAGCAGCAACATGGATGAGTTTTTTGAAGTCCGTGTTGCTGGCATTAAAGAACAAATCAAATTTAATAACCAGCAGACGGGCCCAGACGGCCTTTTGCCAAAACAAGCTTATGCGAAAATAAGCGCCGAAGCACATGATTTAGTTGCGCATCAATACAAAATTCTCAATGAAGTGGTTCTTCCCAAGTTAGCCGCAGAGAACATTCATTTTCTTCGCCGCACCTCTTGGAATGATGAGCAACGCCTTTGGATTCGCGACTTTTTCTTTAGAGAGTTAATGCCCATTCTCACCCCTATTGGGCTTGATCCTGCACATCCATTTCCGCGTGTTTTAAATAAGAGTTTAAATTTCGCTGTTGAGCTTGAAGGCAAAGATGCCTTTGGTCGTAACTCTGGCATTGCTGTCGTGCAAGCCCCAAGAGCGCTCCCTCGCGTCATTCGCTTGCCAAGCGAAATTGCCAACAGTGAATATGGCTTTGTGTTTCTTTCATCCATTTTGCACGCCCATGTCAACGAACTGTTCTCCGGCATGACGGTTAAAGGTTGTTATCAATTCCGTGTAACGCGAGATAGCGACTTAACTTTAGATGATGAAGAAACAAAAGACCTAAGAATTGCTCTCCAAGGTGAATTATCACATCGCCAATTTGGTGACGGTGTTCGGCTAGAAGTGGCAGATAACTGCCCTGCTGAAATGTCTCATTTCTTACTTGGTCAGTTTGGCTTGCATAAAGAAGACCTATATCAAGTTAATGGCATTGTGAACTTAGTTCGCTTAATGCAAATTCCTGACTTGGTCGACAAACCAACCCTTAAATATGCGCCATACACGGCAAGCAAAGCCAAAGAGTTAGTTAAAGAACCTGACGTCTTTAAAGCCATCCGCAAACAAGACATTTTAGTCCATCACCCATACCAATCTTTTAATGCAGTCATTGATTTTATTTCACAAGCTGCTGAAGATCCCAATGTGTTGGCGATTAAACAAACTTTTTATCGAACTAGTGCTGACTCCACTTTAATGAAGTCCTTAATTGAAGCGGCAAAGCGCGGCAAGGAAGTCACCGTTGTCGTTGAGCTTTTTGCTCGTTTTGACGAGGAAGCGAATATCAATTGGGCTGCTAAATTAGAGGATGCGGGCGCACATGTGGTTTATGGCGTCGTAGGGCACAAAACGCACGCGAAGATGGCTATGGTGGTAAGACGCGAAGATGGGGTATTACGCCGCTACGCACATCTTGCAACAGGCAACTATCACCAGCGTACTGCTAAGCTTTACACTGACTTTGGCTTATTCACCTGCAATGAGCAAATCTGTTCGGATGTGAACGATATTTTTGCGCAGTTAACGGGATTGGGAAAGTCGAACAAGCTGAATCATTTATGGCAATCTCCATTCACATTACAAAGTAATTTAATAAAAGCGATTAATAAAGAAGCGGAGATTGCAAAGTCTGGTAAAAAAGCACGCATCATCGCAAAAATGAATGCTTTGTTAGAATACGATGTTATTAGAGCCTTATACGATGCTTCTAATGCCGGCGTTGAGATTGATTTGTTAGTGCGTGGCGTCTGCGCACTAAAACCTGGGGTGCTTGGAGTTTCTGAAAATATCAGGGTTCGCTCAGTGGTGGGTCGCTACTTAGAACATACACGTATTTTTTACTTCTTCAATGAAGGTGAAGAAAACGTTTATCTATCAAGTGCCGATTGGATGTACCGCAACCTATTTAAACGCATTGAAGTTTGCTTTCCTATTTTAGATGCGAAAGTTAAAAAGCGCGTCATTCAAGAAGGATTAGATATCTACCTTAAAGATAATGTGAACGCATGGGAAATGATGCCTGACAGCACTTATCAATTAGCGCACAAACGTGGTGTTCAAAATTCAGCTCAACAATTCTTAATGCAGCTTTATGGTCAGGACTTACCAGCTCAAGAAAGCCAAAAGGGCTAAGCTAGAGACAGCGTAATATTAAGGTCTTCCCAGTAAACCACCTCACTGGCTAGCTCAGCATCCGTCAATGGATTGCTTGCCAGCCAGCCAGGCTCAACATCCAAACCAAAACCAGCTTTATGCCAAGCTAAATTTAATTCTGGTGGGGTGATGTCTAAACGATTGCGATGAAATAAAACCGCCAATCTGAAAATCATCACTAACAATGTACGGTCGTCAGATAATACTGGCATTTGCAACTTCGTTAATGAGCGACGCTGTGCGCGCACTAAAAAACCTAAACTTTCTTGTTCCATTTTAGAAAATCCAGGCATATCAGCATTTTCGATAATATAGGCCGAATGCTTGTGATAACCACCATGCGCAATCGAAACACCAATCTCATGTAATTTTGCCGCCCATACTAAATATTGCTTTGCAACATCAACATCCATATTTAATTTATGCTCAACTTGGCCGAGTAAAGTCAGGGCTAATGCTTGCACGCGCTTCACCTGATCTCTATCCACATGATAACGACGCATAAAGCTATTTACCGTTAAATCGCGCGTATCATCATGTTGCATGCGACCAAGCAACTCGTAGAGCACACCCTCACGAAGGGCGCTATTGGCAACCGTTAATTTGTCGATATTTAAACCTTCAAAAGCAGCCAACATAATAGCCAGACCGCCAGAAATAACGGCCGCACGGTCAACGCTTAATCCATTCAATTCTATCTTTTTAATTTCTTTGGATTTAATCAGTAATTGGCGCAATTGATATAGACCATCTAGCGTCACAGCACCATCAGTCAATCCATTCAGGCGTAATACTTCACCAAGCGTTCTGGCAGTGCCAGAAGATCCAACGGCCTCTTGCCAGTGCTTAGATTTGAACTTTTTGGAAATCGTTTGAACTTCGGTCGCCGCTGCAATTTGCGCGCGCTCAAAAGCGTCTTCCGTGATTTTTCCGTCAGAAAAATATCGGAGGCTGTAGCTCACACAGCCCATATAGAGACTTTCCATCTCTAAAGGCTCTAAGCCCTCACCGATAATAAACTCTGTTGAGCCACCACCAATATCAATCACCAAACGCTTATGATCTGCCTTAGGGAGACTATGACTAACTCCGACAAAAATCATGCGCGCCTCTTCACGACCCGCAATAATTTCAATAGGAAAGCCAAGCGCTTCTTGAGCGGCTTTTAGGAGTTGAGGGGCATTTTTAGCAACACGGAACGTATTGGTTGCAACAGCGCGCACCGCTTGTGGAGGTAAGCCACGCAGGCGCTCGCCAAAGCGCTTGAGACAATCAACAGCGCGGACTAAGGCTTCATCACTTAGGGTTTTATCATCACCGAGACCTGCGCCAAGTCTTACAACTTCACGCAGGGAGTCATGAAAAATGAGGTGGTCATCGACCACCCTCGCAAGTTGCAATCTGAAACTATTAGAGCCTAAATCAACCGCGGCAATTTCAGAGAAAGTTGGTTTACTATTGACCAAGACCAACCTTTATTCTTCTAACAAAAAACAGAAAATTACTGTGCGAGCGTTTCGCGTTCCATCTCAGCCACAGTGGTGTGACGAACGTCTTTACCCTTCACCATATAGACCACATATTCAGCGATGTTTTTAGCATGGTCGCCGATACGTTCAATCGCCTTCGCCACAAACAACACTTCTAACGACATAGAAATGGTGCGTGGATCTTCCAACATAAAGGTAATTAACTGACGCATCGCTGCACGGAATTGCTCATCTACTTGCTCATCCTGACGGGCTACTTCAACAGTTCTTGTAACATCCAAGCGAGCAAAAGCGTCTAAAGACGTACGCAACATATCGCGCACTAAACTCACCATCGTTTTAATTTCATTAAAACGTGGTTTATACATACGGTCTGACTCGTAAATCTTCTGGGCTACCCGGGCGATTTTAGTCGCCTCATCACCGATACGCTCTAAGTCAGTAATTGTTTTAACCACCATCATAATCATACGCAAATCACTAGCAGCAGGCTGGCGACGCGCAATAATGTGACTACAATCTTCATCGACCTGCACCTCTAATGCGTTAACACGATGGTCCGCTTCCATTACTTCTTCTGCAAGCTTTGGATTAACGCTCACCAATGACTCCAAAGCGTTAATGATTTGTTGCTCAACCAAGCCGCCCATTTGCAGCACTTTTGCGCGCACTGCTTCTAGTTCAGCATCGTACTGCTTATAGGTATGTTCAGTTTGCATTAGGAATATCCTTGTTAAAAATTAATAGCCAAAATAATGAAAAAGCAAATTAGCTTAGACTTTATTTATGACAGTTTCATGTCATTTCGCAGTATAAGTTTTTACACCATCAGCTGTTGCAAGCAACAATACGTTAGCTGGCCGAGCAGCAAATAAACCATTGGTGACTACGCCTACGATTTGGTTAATCTTTGCTTCCATTTCAATTGGATTGCTAATCGTCAAACCATGTACATCCAAAATCACATTACCGTTATCGGTTGTAAAATCACGTAACTTTGGCTGACCACCGAGTTTCATCAACTCCCGTGCCACATGGCTTCGCGCCATCGGCAACACTTCAACTGGCAGTGGGAACTTACCTAATACTGGAACATATTTGCTTTCATCGCAAATACAGATAAAGCTCTTTGCACATGCTGCCACGATTTTTTCACGGGTCAACGCACCGCCGCCACCTTTAAGCATATGAAGATGCTCGGTAATTTCATCGGCGCCATCTACATAGATTTCCATGCCATCTACCGCATTTAAGTCAAATACTTCAATACCATGCGCGCGTAAACTTTGTGCAGTTGCTTCGGAACTAGCCACAGCGCCATCAATTTTTGCCTTTACTTTGGCAAGCTCATCAATGAAGAAATTAGCAGTAGAACCTGTGCCCACGCCAATGATGCCACCTTTAACATATTCAACCGCCGCTTTTGCGACTTGTTGTTTTAATTCGTCTTGCGTTGCCATGTTCTTTTATCCTTCAAATTGCATAATAAAATTCTTTAACGATGCGTTTTCTTTATAATTACAAGCTACCCTCAATCATACACTTTGCTAGACTGAATGAAAAACGACTACTTAGAAAAAATTCGTAACGCGCGCGTCTATGACGTGGCGAAAAAAACACCGCTTGAATATCAACCGAATTTATCAGCGCGTTTAGATAATCGCGTGCTACTGAAACGTGAAGATATGCAGCCTGTATTTTCATTTAAGATACGCGGCGCTTACAACATGATGGCGCACTTATCAAAAGAAGCTCTTGCGCGTGGCGTAATTGCAGCCTCTGCTGGCAATCATGCACAAGGCGTTGCTTTATCTGCACAGAAATTAGGTTGTCGCGCTGTGATTGTGATGCCAACCACAACCCCACTCATTAAGGTAAACGCCGTCAAAAGCCGTGGTGGTGAGGTAGTGTTGTTTGGTGACTCTTATTCAGATGCTTATTTACATGCGCTCGAACTAGAAAAATCCGAAGGCCTTACTTTCGTTCACCCTTATGACGACCCAGAAGTCATTGCCGGTCAAGGCACGATTGCCATGGAAATCCTTAATGAGCATCCAGAACCGATCGAAGCGATATTTTGTTGTGTGGGCGGCGGCGGACTGCTCGCTGGCATTGCCGCATATGTAAAAGCTTTACGTCCAGAAATTAAAGTGATTGGCGTAGAGGCAAACGATGCCGATGCCATGACGCAATCACTCAAAGCTGGAAAGCGCCTCATGCTAGACCAAGTAGGTTTATTTGCTGATGGCGCAGCGGTAAAGCAAGTTGGAGAGCATACTTTTAAGATTTGCCAAGAATATGTCGATGAAATGATTTTAGTCGATAACGATGCCATCTGCGCAGCGATTAAAGACGTCTTTGAAGACACACGCTCTATTTTAGAACCTGCAGGCGCGCTCGCCGTGGCCGGTATGAAAGAGTACATCAAACGTAACAACTTGCATGGCAAAACCATGGTGGGCATTGCCTCTGGCGCCAACATGAACTTTGACCGCTTGCGCTTTGTGGCTGAGCGCGCTGAGATCGGTGAAAAACGTGAAGCAGTTTTAGCCGTGACGATTCCAGAAAAACCAGGTTCATTCAAGAAATTCTGCCGTTTGCTAAGCGGCCGCAGCATCACCGAATTTAACTATCGTTATTCAGATCCAAAATCAGCCCATATTTTTGTTGGCATTGCGGTCAATGACAACAAAGCACCGAGCCAATTGGTTGAAATGCTCAAAGCCAATGAATTGCCTTCTTTAGATCTTAGCGATAACGAGGTGGCGAAGTTACATTTGCGCCATTTGGTAGGCGGGCATGCCCCTCAAGCCACCAACGAGGTAATTTATCGTTTCGAGTTCCCTGAAAGACCTGGCGCGCTGATGAACTTCCTCGACACCATGGGTCATGATTGGAATATCAGCTTATTCCACTATCGTAATCACGGAGCTGATTACGGTCGTGTTTTAGTGGGTATGCAAGTGCCGCCTAGTGACCGCGTAGCATTCAAAGCTTTCTTAGATCAGCTTGGCTATCCATATTGGGATGAAAGCAATAACCCCGCCTACAAGCTATTCTTGGGATAAATTCCCAACTTGAATTTTGATAGAACCTAATCACCAGCCAAGAGACTAAAAATAAGCACTTTAAATATTGGAGAAGAAACACATGAAACACATTTCACTACTTGCAGCCGCGCTTATTTTTTCAGCAACTAGCATATCAAGCGTTGCTGGTGAAAAAGGTAATGCTTATGTCTCAAATCAAGATGGCGGCGTGACAGTCATTGATTTAGACAATATGGAAGCAACCAGCAATATTGATATTCAAGCCAAAAGCCCACGCGGCATTGCGGTAACTCCAGATGGTAAGTTTTTAATTACGGCAAACAAAGACGATGACAATATTTCAGTGATCGACCGAGCCACTGGTCAGCTCGTCAAACATATCGCTGTTGGCAAAAACCCAGAGTTCGTGCGCGTATACAAAGGCTTCGTTTTTGTTTCAACCGAACCAAGTTCAAAAGGTGGCCCGCCACCTAAACCAGGTGAGGTTGTTAAAGAAGATGACGATGATGACAAAGTGCCAGCCATTATTGCAGTCGTTGATTTAAAAAAAGGCAAAAAAGTACGTGAAATTGTTGGTGGCCCAGAAACTGAAGGTGTTGAGTTTTCGAAAGACGGCAAAAAAATCATTATTACGAATGAGGCTGACAATACCATTACCATTCACAACTTTGCGACCGGTAAATTAATCAAAACCATCTCAACCAAAGAGTATGGCGATCGCCCACGCGGAATCAAAGTATCGCCTGATGGCAATTACTACGTCGCCACATTGGAATACGGTAACAAATTTATGGTGTTAGATAAAAAATTCAACGTGACGCGCACTGTGGAGACTGGCCAAGCACCTTATGGCATCTCCTTTGACCGCAAAGGTGAACGTATTTTTATTGCTACATCCAAAGAAAAAGCACTTCAAGTGTTTGATGCAAAAACCTTTGAGAAAATCAAAGACATCAGCACTGGCAATCGATGCTGGCACTTCAGCTTTACGCCAGACGATAAGCAGATTTTACTTGCCTGTGGCAAGTCTCAAGCAGTGATGGTGATTGACACTGAGACGCTAGAAAAAACCAAAGAAATTGGTGACAAAGAGATGCCTTGGGGCGTTGTGACTTACCCTAAATCGATGGGTAGCTTGGATCAGCCATAATCAAAAGCAGCGAATGAAAAGAGCCCTGAAATTATCAGGGCTCTTTTGTTTTCATCTTAAGCTAATAGTGCCACTATTATCTGCCAATCTCTCGGATCAACAGGCGTAATCGACAGACGGTTGCCGCGCTGTAAAATGCGTAAGTTTTCCAATGCTGGATTTTCACGCATCTCTTTCAAACTGAGCAATCTCGTCTTACGAACCAACTTCACATCCACATTAAACCAACGAGGCATTTCTGGCGTAGCTTTTGGGTCGAAGTACTTATGGCCTGTAATAAACTGTAAGCGGTCTGGATAAGCAAGCGTTGACACCTCTGCAATGCCAGCAATGCCAGGCTGCTCACAATTGGAGTGATAAAATAAAACCCCATCCCCGACCTGCATTTGATCACGCATAAAGTTACGTGCTTGGTAATTACGCACGCCGTACCAATCAATCGTCTGATTTGGAAAAGATGCTAAATCATCAATAGATACATCAGCTGGTTCAGATTTCATTAGCCAATAACGCATTATTTATTCCTTATCATTCCGGATATTTAAATATGCGCTTATCATAACCCGACTTAATCTTAAAAAAGAGACGCGCAATGGCAAAAAATGTATTGGGAACGACATTACAAGTTTGTAGCCTAGATCCAATCACTGGATTTACTAGAACAGGATGCTGTGAAACCAGCACTGAGGACACTGGCAACCATACAGTTTGCGCACAAGTCACAGAAGAGTTTTTAATTTTTTCTGCAAGCCAGGGCAATGATCTTAGCACTCCTCGTCCAGAGTTCGGGTTTGAAGGACTTCAACCTGGAGATAGATGGTGTCTATGTGCCTCACGTTGGCACGAAGCTGCCGAAGCTGGATTTGCACCCCCAGTTGTACTGGAAGCAAGCCATGAGAAATGTTTAGAAAAAGTAAGCTTAGCCGACTTAAAGTATCACGAACTACGATAAAAAATAAGGAGTTCCCCACTGCATGTAGCCTAGGCTAGCATCCTGAACCAAAAAGGCTCAAGTGGTAACCATCTAAAGCGCATTAGGCTCAACCGCAGTGGATCGAGCTCACAGCAACTTGAATAACAGAGACCTATGCTAGAAACTAGTTCAAGGAATATATAACCTAAACCACACCGCGGGGAACAAAAGTAACTTGTAAAACAGATTTTGAAAGATAAATCAGAACAGTTTGTTTTGCTCAGCTATCGCATTATCCACCATGCTTTGCATACGAGCGACCTTGCCTTTCATTCCGCCAATATCAACACCACCAGAGCGGGTGGTGAGTAACTCATGTGCCAAATTAAGTGCCGCCATCATGGCAATACGCTCAGCACCAACGATTTTGCCAGAGTCTCGAATATCACACATCTTTTTATCGAGATAAGCAACAGCACTTAACAAGCCTTCACGTTCTTCTGGGGGGCAAGCAATCGTGAATTCTCGTCCCATAATATTGACTTCAACGCCTTTAACATCACTCATAAGACATCCTCTGGCAAGCGATCAATGATGCTTTCAATTCGAATTTGAGCTTCCTGCATACGTGCTTTTAGTTGGCGCTCAGCCTCTTGAGCTAGTGCAATTGATTGCCTCAGTTCAATGTTGTCTTCGCGCAGAGATTTACACAACTGCACGAGTTGTGAAATCTTCTCCTCTAAAGCTTTTAAATCAGCATCCATCCGCCCACTATAATTGTTAATTCCTTATCTAGTCAACCTATAAGCGATTACATTGAAAGCGTTACTGCACCTTGATGACAGCGCGTTTATATAAATGTTCAAACGTGTTTAATTAAAATCCAATATAATTGTCACAAGTTGATAGGTGCCTGCGATGCTTTTCGGCAACAAAGGTGAAACTGGGAAATAGGTGCGTTTTAAACAAATCCTATGCTGCCCCCGCAACGGTAAGTGATTGTAGATTTGCAACACGCCACTGAACGAAAGTTTGGGAAGGCGCAAATCGTATCCTCACAAGCCCGGAGACCGGCCTAGACAACCTAAGCATGGAAATGCCGCGGGGTGACGGTTTCTGTCGTATTAAATCCAATCAGATTAATACTACATACAATCTATATTCTAATCGAGCTGCACACTCGGCATTTTCATTTTTAATATTGGCGCGCGGGGACGTACGCCTTTACTAGGGAATGATAATGAAAAAAACCAAGATCACAGGCCTCATAAGCCTGCTTTTTAGCACCTCGCTTTTAGCTGCAGAAACACCTATTAACGCAAACGATGTCGTCGTTACAGCTAGTCGCACCCCACAAGAGAAAGCCAACGTCATTGCAGACCTCACCGTGATTTCTCGAGAGGAAATTGAGCATGCAGGGCAGTCTACTTTTGTTGAGCTACTTCAATCTCAACCAGGCGTAGAAATTACCTCAAACGGTGGGGCTGGCTCAAACTCTAGTATTTTTCTCCGAGGCACCAATTCTAACCAAGTTGTAGTGTTGGTTGATGGTCTTCGTATTAGCAGCGTTACTGATGGCAGAACCAATTTTGGAAATATTCCTCTTTCTCAAATTGATCACATTGAAATACTTCGAGGACCAGCAAGCAGCCTATACGGACAAGATGCGATTGGTGGCGTGATTCAGATTTTTACTAAGCGCGGAGATAGCACACCACGTTTCAATGCAGCAATTGGCTACGGCAACTACAACACCAAATCAGCAGACGCTGGATTTAATGGCAGAATGAATGATGTTAAATTTTCAATCAATGTTTCGAGCTTAACAACTGATGGCTTTTCCGCACTTCAAATTAAAAATGACGCAAGAAGTGATCGAGACGGTTATCGCAATCTATCAGTCAATGGTGCGATGTCTTACTTACTCTCGGATAACAACGAAATTGGTGTTCAATTTTTAAACAGCGATGGTCATGCAAAGTATGACAATGAATATAATGACTTCAATAATTTTGCTAACTACAAACAATCAACTATCGGTTTATTCAGCAAAAATAAAATCGCAGAAAATTGGAAATCCACTCTTAAAATAAGTAATGCCATTGATGAAAATAACAATCAAACTTCTGCAACATCAAGCAACAACGTAAAATCCGAACAACGCCAATACTCTTGGCAAAATGATTTCTCTTTGCCAGTTGGAACATTGACTGCACTTGCTGAACGTTTAGAACAAAGAGTCACATCAAATACTGAATATATAGCTACCAAACGAAATTCAAATGGGTTGTTCTTGGGTTACTTAGTCAACATTGAAAATCAGAGCTTACAAGCGAATATCCGGCGAGATGACAGTTCTCAATACGGCACGCATGTCACTAAAGGCTTGGGCTACGGCTATCAACTTAATGGGAATTGGCATGCAAGCGCAAGCTATGGCACAGCCTTTAAAGCGCCGACATTCAATGATATTTATTACCCTCCTTACTATGACGGAGGATATGTTGGCGCCTGTGGATGTTGGGTAGCACAAAATAATCCAAACTTAAAACCTGAACGCTCGGAGAACTTTGAAGCGGCGCTCAAATATGCAAACGAGTCCCAAACCGCAGCTGTAACAATCTATCACAATAAGATTAGAGACTTTATTGCGCTGGACACTAATTACTTACCAGCTAATTACAATGCAACACTCAAAGGCTTAACACTCTCAGCTAGTCAAAGCTGGGATGGATGGCTTTTGAAGGGTAACGTCGATCTCCAATCACCTAAAAATACAGATGACAACAAATTACTCATTCGAAGAGCCCGAGAACATGGGGCATTTGATTTATCTAAGAAATGGGGAGATTGGCTTTTTGATAGCCAACTCATTGCATCATCTTCAAGATTTAATGATGAGGGCAACTTAAACCGCATGGCTGGCTACGCAATACTAAACATCAGCGCTAATTACAAAATCGATGATGCATGGTCGGCTCAAGCCAAATTAAACAATTTATTAGATAAGAATTACGCGCTATCTTTAAGCAACTTTGATGGAACGCCCTACAATCAGCCCGGCGCAAATGTTTTCTTTAGTTTGCGTTACACACCAAACTTTTAATCGAACCAACCCTTATCCGACAAAAACCGTAGGATAAGGGTTACAATATCAACAAATATAAATGGGGTTTGTTATGTATTCAAAAACACAAAATTCAACACTTATCGGAATGGCGCTTATTGCGTTAATTTTACTCACACGCAGCAGTCATTTTGGCACCAGCTTTCTTTTGCCTGACGCCACCATAGCAGCGCTTTTCTTAACAGGAATGTTGATGCAAAAAGTACGTTGGTTAGCTATCGCCATCACTGTTGCATTTGCTGTAGATTTCTACGCGCTAGGCTTTGCTGGCGTTTCAGATTACTGCATGTCATTGGGCTACTGGGGCTTAATCCCAACTTATGCAATGGTGTGGGGCGTTGGTCGCTACCTTAGCAAACAAGAACAACCTTTTGCCTTAGACTTTTTTATCCCTGCTGCCTGGTTATCTACTAGCTTGGCTTTTATCTTATCAAACGCTTTTTGGTATGCTTTTTCAGACAAGGTAAACACTCTTACTTTAGCTGAATTTTCTGAGCGAGTTGCTCAGTACTACACCCCATATCTGGGCTACACAGCTTTTTACTTAGGCGTAGCTTGGATTGCTCAAGCAGCCTTAATCAAACTAGCTGTTCACCAAGGAAAAACCGCTTAACGGTTTACAAACTCAAGTCGCGTGACTCCTGCATCTACTGCAATGTGAGTCACGCTTCCGTAATTCAACTTTACCCGCGACGCCTCTCGCAAAGGCAAATTTAAAGCCTCTGCCACTAATGCCCTAATGACACCTGCATGAGTAAACACTAGCGCCTGTTTATTGTTTTGATATTTAGCCAAATCATATAAAAAAGCTTTAGCTCTGTGGTGTAATTCGACATAGGATTCCCCATTTGGCGGTGCTAGCTTAACGTGTTCATCCGTCCACTCACTTACAATACCTTCTGGAATATCGCGCCAAGACTTTAATTCCCAATCCCCAAAATCAAGCTCCAACAATCGAGTATCCATCAGTGGTGATGAAAATTTAAAATGATCCACCGTCCTTTGCGCTAACTTCGCACAACGCTGAAGTGGACTGCTAAACACCAAGGGGGTTTCCAAATGCTCAATCTTTGGAATTAATGCCAACCACTCAGCATCGAAGCTCTCCGCTAAACCAACATCAGTTTGTCCATAGCACACACCAACTGCAACATCTGGCGTCGTATGCCTTACCAAATAAACATCCATTAAGCTCTCGAGTCCGCACAACATTCTATGCGTCGATTATTGCATAAGGCAGACATTTTCCAACAGAATCACCACAGATTTACGATTTAAGGATGCCACAATAGATTTAGTTTGCTATAATGCCGGTCTTTCGAGATGTGCAAACATCAAGAAATGATGGCTGGGTAGCTCAGTTGGTAGAGCAGCGGATTGAAAATCCGCGTGTCGGCGGTTCGATTCCGCCCCCAGCCACCACTAATTAAATATAAATCAACCACTTACGCAACACGCTGAGTGGTTTTTTTACGCCCATTTCAATCACACACCTATCACACACTTTTTGACAAAAATTTTTGTTGGTCATATGCTAGTGCCATGATAATGCTGCGCAAAGAAACTACACACTCTGTTATTGATCGAGAGGTTGTTATCACAACCCGCAAGAACAGTAGCATCTGGCAGTGCGTATATAAAGTTGGCAACAAGTGGCAACGCACTAGTACAGGTGAGCGCGACGTTGAATTAGCCAAAGAAAAAGCTAAGCAAATCTTTTATAAATCCCAAGCACGTGTAGACATTGAATATACAGCTGTCACGCGCAAGTTCAGAGATGTCGCAAATATCGTTCTTAAAGAACTCCACAAAGACTTTGTAGCAGGTAGAAACACAACTATATACCGTGACTACAAACAGGTAATTGAAACCTACTTGATTCCAATCTTAGGCAACTACAACATAGATAGTATTAACTACGAAGTTCTCGAAGAGTTTGAAAAGAAGCGTGAAGAAAAGATGGGCAAGGTGCCTACTAAAAGTACACTCCTTACTCACAACGCTGCACTGAACAGAATATTCGAAGAGGCAATTTACAGAGGCTACATGGTAGCTACTAGAAAGCCTGAATTAAAGACTAAAGGTAAAGCTAGTGAGAAGCGCGAAGAATTCACATTAGATGAAGTTAGAACGATTAGAGCACATTACTACGACTTTATTAATAATGGCCGTGAAGATACAAAAGAGCTTAGAGCTCTTCTGTGTGACTATATTGAAGTTTTGTTAGATACAGGTGCAAGGCCTGGCAAAGAAATACTGGATTTGAAGTGGCATCACATCTCAACAAAAATGTATCCCGTACTTGTTAAAACTGGTGAAGTAGTTGAAACCAACGAGGACGGTAATGACAACGAAGAGGTTACAGTTCTTGAAGCTAACCACACAGCTTTTCTTCGCATCAAGACTGGAAAAACAGGCAAACGCACTGGCGGAAGAACTGCAACGGGCAGGCTAGAGACTGTGCAAGCATTAGAGCGTATCGCTAAACGAAACTTTGATTTAAGTGTAGAAGATACGATCAAGGAAAAAGGTAATGAATTGGTATTCTTGTTTAAGGAGTACCAAAGCAAAAAACGCGGTAACTTAGAAGCAGAAATTAAACTTCTTCCACCAACAAGTTTTAGACGATTGTTTGATACATTCTTAACCGAAACAGGATTGATTAAAACTAAGGATGGAAAGAAAAGACAGCTTTATGGGCTTCGCCACACATATGCTACATTAATGCTGATACATGATGCAGTTTCACCACATACACTAGCAAAACAGATGGGTACAAGTATTGGAATGATTGAAAAGCATTACAGTCATCTAGATGCGGTAAAAGCAGTGCATCAACTTCGTGGTGAAGAAAGTCGACAGTTGATTAATAGCGGAAGTACTTGGAATCTAGATTAAGAAACATGCACCGTCGTTTAAACGACGGTGCATTTTGTGATTTAAACTGTTAAACACTTAGGCAAGTTAGGTAACTTTTTATCCGCTTTGAGACGATTACCAATAATGCGCAAAGTAGGAGTTCGATATATAAGATTCATCTTCACTAACATTTCTAAATTCTCAGTCATATCAGCTGCATCAAAATCTGTGCCTTGAACTAGGTATTTAATATAAGGTTTAATCTCAAAAAATTCCTTACTAGTTAGCACTCTTGAAAATCTAGACATAATTACTCTCCTTATTGTTTAAGTAGTTCGGTTCCAAAATCAAACTCGTACTTCAACCATTCTTCCCATTCATCCAGCTCGTTTATCTCGTCATTGAAATACCATTTACAGCTGTGTCCTAATGACCAAAGTCCTTTTTTTCCTGTAACTTGCTCAAACACGCCCCAATTACTGGCTGTAGATATCTTGTATAAATTTTCTTTACGTCGACCATATTGTTCGCACTTACTGGCAATTCGCTTGAAAAGTTTTTTATCAAGAAAAGTTACAGCATCAGTTTCATTTTTATTAATGGGAAGTTTTAAATCAAAGATTTCCTGACTGCCCCATGCTTTCTGAGTTGTGAATGTCAGAATCACATTCACATCTAAATAGTTTCTTTTCATAATTACTATCCTTGCTCGTTTATTGAATTAGTTGATCTAATTAGTGTTCGCGTGAAGTCTTTAGCGATAACGTCTTCAGTAAAGCCATTAGATTTCATCCAGTTGTGGACTATGTCTTGGTTCAATCCAAATTGCTGACACATTTCATAAAACTTATTAGTGCCAATGTGTTGCATGACCAGACTTGTTATAGAAAAAAGCTCTAATGCGCGTGTTTCAATATCAGAGCTTGGATAAAGTGCCCCGAGTACATCAATGTCACCTGTGCTGAGATTCTTTTTGCAGATTAGATAGCTAAAGGTCACATCAGATGCATAAGGCAAACTTGCTTTAGTATTCATAACAACTTTGCCTATGGGTTCACGTTTGTAAAGCATTTCAGATAGAACATTGCGTGCATTTGCCCACTTATCATCATTGGCTTTTTTTTCTTCAGCGCTTGCTACTGAGAGGCGAATCTCTTCTACACCACCTCTGTCCCGGATAAAATCAGGCAGTTGTTCAGGGGTAATGTTGTTTGCCATAGCTACCTCAATTACTCGTCCATATACGTGAGCCGTTCTTCGGCTTGAGCGCACGATATAACGAACAACAATAGAGCTAGCTCGGCTGTTTGCCTGTGTTTTAATCCCGTAGTCAGATTTCAACTTACTACGCATTTCTTTTACAACACGCGCTGTCTCACCACTTGCTTCTACGTCCAAGCAAACCTGCAACATGCTTGCTAGTAGCTTGTATAAAACTTCATTTGCAGATAGCACATATTGCTCGTGATAATTAACATGTTCTTTTGCTACTAGATCCGCCTCAGCAATTAAGCTGAGCACTAATGTCTTATTTGATCGTTTAGCCATTCTTCATCTCCTTATTAAGATGTAAATAAATTCATGTGGTCAATTAGGTTGTCCCGATCAATAAATTTCATGCCATAACGGCGACAAGCCTTTAAGCGAGCTTTAGTTACAGCTGAGTCTTTCAAGCACATGCCGTGTTCGCGCATCGTGATTTCATCTACTTTGTTAAGTAAAATAGTTTCACTGCGACTTAGCTTTGCACCCATCATTACGTTTAGGCATGACATGCTGTACTTCTTAAGCTCAGTGGCACTTAGTTGTTTTCTTAATGTTTCATAAACTTCACCAATGCTGACCATTGAGTAACCATCTAATATTTGATCTAACGAAACCATCTCAATTTGCTTTTCCATGTTGCTCTCCTCTTAGTTGTTTTCTAAATAATCAAAGTTAATAACTGTTACTTGACTGTTCATATGCTCTACATTTTTTCTTAGCTCTCTTAGAAACCAATTAGCATCGTCGTAAGCAAAGCCAAAGCCGTGCTTGTTTTGAAATTTCTTAGATAGATCCCAAAGTGAAATCTCATCAAAAGCTAAGCTGCTCATACCCATGTCAATTCCTTTCAAATATTTGTTAATCAGTTAATTCGCTGCAACTTGAATATCAAATTGCATAAGTGCCATTGTGAGTGTTGTAACAACCACTTCCGAAAATACAAATAAACTGTTATAAATACACTATGAAAAAACAAGCGCCATTCTTTAAGGGAATTCTTGGCTTCACTAGAGCTGATGACGAGGTATTAGCTAAAGAGGCTGATGCCAGCATTTATCGTTGGTGGTGGGAGTTCATGCGATTAAGCCCTGTGTTCTGGTATGCAAGAACTAGAGGCATTGATCCGACAGATCCGAAAATTGCGGAGACTTATCGCCTAGTTGGTAACTTAAGTGATGAGGGGTTTTACAGATGGTGGAACGAGACAGGACGACACATTTTTGCTGAGGCTAAAAGACCTAATAAGGTTGAAGTGCTAGATTTAAATAATCTTGAACAACACCAATTTAAAGAAAAGGCTTTTTACTTAGAAATACCACTAACGATTAGAAGAGAGACGATACTCAAGCAAATCAAAGAAAAGCTAGATGAATATCACGATGGTAGATATATGGACTTGGCTGCAACTTCAACAGCAAAGCTTAAGCTGTTTACTAAACGATATAGGTTGAGAACGATTGAGCTTGAGTATTGGGTACTCTTATATCGAATGCTTTATCCAAAGATTGAGATGTGGCGGATTGGTGATCGTTTACAGATATCACCACATTTAAGGATTAGAGGATTGCATGGTTGGGAAGAGTCACCTCTATTTAGCAGATTAAGCAGCATCAGTGGCAGATACTTGTATAAAGCTAAATTCTCACTTAACAATTTAGCGTATGGAAACTTTCCGAATACGACCAAATTGAACTTTGGCGAAGACTTTATGCCTTTTGGTGAACAGCATCATTCGGATTACTTGAAAGCCACAGAACTAGATACCAAAGAATACAAATCTGAGTTTTATCTTTGGTTAGAAAAAGAATATGCAAACAAAC
>Ga0208618_1000338_pt1 | contig 22254 bp, 22 predicted proteins | sample CryBogCBE18Jul08_FD_184585 | JGI IMG/M metagenome (GOLD analysis project Ga0208618, IMG submission 184585) | Freshwater microbial communities from Crystal Bog, Wisconsin, USA - CBE18Jul08 (SPAdes) | ecosystem: Environmental > Aquatic > Freshwater > Lake | place: Crystal Bog, Wisconsin, USA...
CCATCTGATGTTTCAATGACACCTTGTTTATTCTCTGTAAATGCCTGTGTTAGGAAGTGGTGACTGGTTTCTGGAAGGTCTAGTTCAAGAAGGCTGCCGCTTTCCTCGACCAAAATTCGCTTGCCTGTGACAAGAGACGTCGCCAAGCTTGTCGAAATACCGTTATTCAAACGTTCTAAAATATTTTTAAATCTCTCAGGATCCTTAAATTTTTCAACGAAAATCTGGATCGTCCCTCCACAAGCTAAACCTACTGATATTGCTTTCTCATCGCTGACGCCAAACTCCAATAAAGCAGGCGCATCAGTTTCTATTACTTCTTCAGCTGCGAGCAATACAGCTCCTTCGACACACCCTCCAGATACAGATCCGATGAAACGCCCCTCTTCATCCACAACCAAGCGTGAGCCGATAGGGCGCGGCGATGACCCCCAAGTTGAGACAACAGTGGCGACTGCAACACGTCTACCACTTTCAGTCCACTTAAGCGCCTGGATCATGATCTCACGATTATCGTTCATGTACGGGAGATCCTGGTCCAGGGGCGCTTCATCTTATAGCCTAGCCTATAATCTTGCTAAACCAGCCTTTCTTCGCCACAGCATCATCGGACGCTGTATCTGCAACGATGACCTCAGGGGGCGCAATTTCTTCTGCATGAGCTGTTGGCGCGATAATCTCACTAAAGCGCTCAAAAAAATCCTCGGCAAACTTCTTCGAAAAACCATCAATCAGACGACTGCCAAGCTGTGCAATCTTACCGCCGATGTCAGCATTAACAGTATAATTCAGAAGCGTGGCCTCACCTTGGGGCTCCAACCATACCTTAACCCCTGCTTTGGCAAAGCCTGCCATTCCGCCAGATCCTTCACCTGTGATTGTATAGCCATTAGGTGGATCAAGATCAGAAAGCGTCATCTTTCCGCAGAAACTTGCTTTCACCGGCCCAACGCGAACAGTTACCGTCGCTTTCATTTCGGTATCAGAAACTTTCTCCATCGTATCGCAGCCAGGTATGGATTGCTGCAATATTTCTGGATCATTTAAGGCGATATAAACTTTTTCGCGAGGCGCATTGATAAGCTGGGAACCGTGCATGTCCATGGCTTTTATCCTTTTTTGAGAGCCTTAAACTGATCACGACGTCTAATTTCAATCATTTGAGCAACGATAGAAAATGCAATCTCATCTGGCGTGACAGCGCCGATATCCAAACCAGCCGGTACGCGAATGGTATTAAAGGCAGACTCTGGAACGCCTTGTTCTAAAAGGTCATCTTTGAGTGCTAAAAACTTCTTTCGCGAACCGACAAAAGCTAAATATTTAGCGGGGGCACCAATCACAGATCGCAGAGCTTGAGTGTCGCCTCTGCCTTGGGTAGAGACGACCAGATATCCATCCGATACACTGTCAAATGGAACATCAAATCCATCAATCAAGCGGTCGGCCTTTCCAAAGGCCAAGTGTTCATTTTTTGGCGCACAAATATTTATAAAAAAACCCATTCTCGACGCCAAATCAGCTAGCGCAACAGCAACCGGCGATGAACCGCAAATCGTTAGTTGGGGTCGCGGCAGCATGGGTTCAACAAATACATCAACTGTACCCTGACTGGGGCACATGTTTCTTGCGTAAAGAACGCCATGCTTCAATTCACCCGGGCTAAGATTTTGTTCATGCAATAAGTCTTCAGGCTGAACACTAATCAGTCTTGGCTTGCCATCGGCAAGCGCCTCTTTGGCAGCGTGTAGGACCGCACCACGCGCGCAGCCACCCCCTATCCAACCACCCGTAATAGCGCCATCGGCCATGATAATTGCTTTGGCTCCAGCTTTGGCAGCTGTCACAGAGACAGTACGGACGACAGTGGCAAGAGCAAAAGCTTCTCCCCTTGCTTTATATTCATGGACAAGATCAAGAATATCAATTGAAGCCTGCATGTTCATACTTTTTCTAAATAGGGCTCAAGAGCCTGCAGACTAGCTATATTATGCGCCGGGGCGAAGAGATCAATGAATGGCATTGCGGCCTTCATTCCAGCTGCTTCAGGAGCGTATTCAGACCATCCCATCATTGGATTAAGCCAGACAATGCGTCGGCATCGACGCCGTAGCGCAGCCATTTCAGCGCCTAATTCAATTGCTGGTCCTGTATCATAACCATCCGAAACGATCATAACGCACGTTCGAGAATGGATAACACGTTTGGCATGCATATGATTAAAGACTGATAGGGATTGTCCAATACGGGTCCCTCCACCAGCCCCTTGGGCAATAAGCGTCATACGCTCTACAGCGCGTTGAGGATCTCGCTCACGTAATGCTGCAGAGAGATGGAAAAGTCTCGTATGAAAGCCAAAGGCTTCCGCCTCATTAAAGTTTGACAGCACGCCGTGCATGAAACGAAGAAATGTGGCTGAATACAAACTCATTGAACCAGACATATCCAGTAACATAACGAGGCGTAACGGCTTAATTCTTCGCTGGCGTCTGGCGAGATCAAAGGGATCTCCACCCTTCGAAACACTATTATGAATGGTCCTGCGAATGTCTAATTTTTTACCCTTGTGACGATTGCGCATGCGTCGGCACAATCGATAGCGCATGCGTTTGGCTAACCTCTCCGCTAACTCGTTAGCGGCGTTCAAATCCTCTGCATTTGTCAAGTGACGGAAATCTGTTTGCGTCAGGATCTCAACTCTCGATGCACCCTCTCGTTTACTTTGCCCTTCCTCAAAGGACGAGGAGTCATCATTGCTTCTATGGACATGATCAGCAGTCACGCCCTTTTTAGAATAGTCAGCGTTCAAAAATGTCGTGTTAAGGCTAGAAGAATATTTTTCAGAAGGATTTGCTACACGCACAACAGACTTCATGCCTTTGTTCAACCAAAATGCATCAAATATGTCATCAAACTTTTCCCAATCCGAATAACAACAACAAAATAATGAGCGTAGAGCAATTCTTAATGAGGTCGACTGATGAGAGTTAGATCCAGCAATCAACTCAAGTGCGTCCCGGACTTCTGGAAAACCTATTATGAAATCGTTATCACGCAGCGTTTGCACAAAACGCATGAGTGTTTGCCGCACACTTTCTCCCAGAGTTCTGTCTGATCTCTGGGCTGCCTGCATCTCAGGCCACCAAACCAAGAAGTCGATCGGAAACTTCCCGTGATATGCGTGATTTATCCTCTGAAGTTTTTATAAGACATAAAAGAGTTTCATAGATGAGTTCTGGCTCATCGCGAAGATTACTGATATCCAATCCAGCAAGGGTTGAAGCCCAATCTAGGGTTTCAGCAACGCCCGGCGTCCTCTTCAAATCCTCTTTACGGACTAAGTTCACCATATTGGCTATTTGCAATGCAAGGGCCGTATCAATGTGGGGAATTCGGGAAATAATAATTCTTGCTTCACGATCAACGTCTGGCAAATTGACGTAGTGATAGAGACAACGACGACGCAAAGCATCAGATAGTTCTCTCGTTCCATTTGACGTAAGAATGACTTTAGGGACCGTTGTGGCGACAATTGTTCCAAGTTCAGGTATGGTGATTTGAAATTCAGAGAGCAATTCTAATAGAAAAGCTTCAAATTCCTCGTCAGCGCGGTCTATTTCATCAATTAACAAAACCGGAGATATGACCTGACGTAAAGCAGCTAGTAACGGGCGTTCGAGCAGGTATTTTTCTGAAAATATCTGCTCTTCAACAATCGCAGCATCATCCCCTTCGCGTGCTTTTATTGCAAGCAATTGACGCTGGTAGTTCCATTCATAGAGAGCTGCATTCTGATCAAGACCTTCATAGCACTGCAGGCGTATGAGTTTGGTATTGTTTGAGAGGGCCAAGGCCTTAGCGACCTCAGTTTTACCAACGCCAGCATCACCCTCAAGCAGGAGTGGACGGGATAACTTTTCCATCATCCACAAAGCGATCGATAGATCGCGGTCAGGAATGTAGCCTACAGAAGAAAGTTGCGATGCAAGCTTTTCCTGCGGGATCTTAGAAGACATGGATGTCTGCTTTCTTGGCTATTTATATAGGCCCAAACTCTCTCCTAATTCCCAAAGACGCCAAGGATGGTGCGGCATCTGCACATTCCCTGCTCCAAGAAATGCGTAGGCATCATTTACTGCGTTTGAGAAGCACGGAACGCCGCCGACGTGAGGGCTTTCACCAACGCCTTTCGCCCCAATAGGATGATGAGGCGACGGCGTTACAGTGTAATCTGTCTCCCATTTTGGCGTTTCAACTGCAGTTGGCAGAAAGAAGTCCATGAAACTCGCACCCATGACGTTACCCATCTCATCATAGCGAATCTCTTGACCCATGGCGCAGGCGAAAGCTTCTGTCAGACCGCCGTGAACCTGACCCTCAATGATCATTGGATTAATACGGGTGCCACAATCGTCTAACGCATAAAAACGTCTTGTTTTTGCGACACCTGTATCAACGTCAATATCCATGACGCAAAAATATGCGCCAAAAGGATATGTCATATTTGGTGGCTCATAATAGTTTACCGCCTCAAGGCCCGCCTCTAGATTGGGTGGTGGACTATTATAAGCAGACCAAGCGATTTCCTTCATTGTTTTAAATTTTTCTGGCAATCCTTTGACTCGAAAGCGATCAACATCCCACTCTAGATCGTCCTCATGTACTTCTAGCATATGCGCTGCAATCATTTGGGCTTTCGCTTTGATCTTGCGCGCAGCAACGGCAATCGCCGCCCCTGCAACAGGCGTTGAACGTGAACCATAAGTGCCAAGGCCATAGGGAGCGGTGTCTGTATTTCCTTCTTCTATCATTATGTCATCTGCGGGAATGCCAAGTTCTGTTGCAATTATTTGAGCATAAGTTGTTTCGTGTCCCTGGCCCTGACTCTTCGTTCCCATGCGGGCAATGATAGAGCCGGTGGGATGAATACGGATTTCGGCTGAGTCAAACATTGCAACACCAAGAATGTCACAATTTTTTGATGGTCCCGCACCAACAATTTCAGTGAAGAATGAAATGCCAATGCCCATTATTTCGCGTGTTTCGCCCCGCCGAAAGGCTTCACGCTTTTCAGCTTGTTCCTGGCGCAGTTGCTTGTAGTTAATCGCTTCCATCGCCTTTTTCATGGCTGTTGGATAGTCTCCACTATCATATTCCCAACCCAGAGCTGCTCTATAGGGAAACTGCTCTGGTTTGATAAAATTCTTCATGCGGAGCTCTGCTGAATCCATGCCGAGTTTATGCGCCAACACCTCGACTGCTCTCTCGATCGCGAATACCGCCTCTGTGACACGAAATGAGCATCTATAAGCGACGCCGCCAGAGGCTTTATTGGTGTAAACGCCATCAACTGAGAGATGTGCAACAGGAATGTCATATGACCCTGTACAAATGTTCATAAATCCTGCTGGCCACTTCGAAGGATCTGCACAGGCGTCAAAAGCCCCGTGATCAGCCAAGACATGGACGCGCATCGCCAGTATCTTGCCTTCATTGGTTGCCGCAAGCTCAGTGGTCATATGATAGTCACGGGCAAAGGAGGTGGTGGAAAGATTTTCCATCCGATCCTCTACCCATTTAACAGGCTTCCCGAGGACAATGGAGCCAACAACTGAACACACGTAACCAGAATAAACTCCGACTTTGTTGCCGAACCCCCCGCCAATATCGGGAGCGATCACGTGGATCTTGTGCTCGGGTAATCCAGAGATCAGCGAAACAACAGTGCGGATGACGTGAGGCGCCTGAAATGTGCCCCAAAGAGTCAATTCACCTTTAATTTTGTCCATTGAGGCGATGCATTGACAGGTTTCTAATGGCGATGGATGCGTTCGGTGATCAACAAACATTTCTTTGATCGTGACATCTGCCTTTGAAAACACCTCGTCTGTGGCTTTCTGATCTCCTATTTGCCATTCAAAAATATGATTGGGATGTTTTCTGGGGCCATGCGCCCCCACCATCTTGTCTTTAATATCCTCACGCAAAATTGGCGCATCGGGCGACATGGATTTGTAAGGATCAACAATGCAAGGAAGCGCATCATAAACTACATCAACCAGTTCAATTGCGTCGGCCGCGATATAGCGATCTTCAGCAATGACGAATGCTACTTCCTGGTTTTGGAATAAAACCTTTTCTTCCGCCAACACAGCTTGAACGTCACCAGCAAGCGTCGGCATATAATGCAACCCTAGGGGCTTAAGGTCAGCTGCCGTCAAAACCGCAATAACGCCTGGAAGAGCCTTTGCCCGTGTTGTGTCAATACTGATAATTCTCGCGTGAGCATGAGGCGAACGAACGAAGTCTCCAAACAACATTCCGGGAAGCTTAATATCATCGACATAGTTTCCCTTGCCCTGGGTGAACCGGATATCTTCAACACGCTTTCTTTTACACCCCATTCCTTGAAGTTTGTCGGTGCGTTCTGAGCGTTCAATATCTATTGGGGTTTGCTGGTTCATTCTGCAGCCTCCGGAAACGCCGTGCCATTGATCTTGGCTGCCGCATATTGGATAGCTTTGACGATATTGACGTAACCAGTACAACGGCAAAGATTTCCCGCTATCCCGTAGCGGATTTCTGTCTCAGTAGGATTGGGATTTTCCTGAAGTAGGCGGTGGGCTCTCATAATCATGCCTGGCGTGCAATAACCACATTGCAATCCATGCATCATGCGAAAACCCTCTTGGAGAGCGCTAAGCGTTCCGTCAGGATTAGCAACGCCTTCTATCGTGGTAATATTCGATCCATCGGCTTGCAGAGCAAAAGTCATACAGCTTTTAACGGACATATTATCCATTTCTACCGTACAGGCTCCGCAATGACCTGTATCGCATCCAATGTGTGCGCCCGTTAGGTTTAGCTGCTCACGAATGAAATGTATAAGTAGCGTTCTAGGCTCGACGAGCCCCTCTACCAACCTACCATTCACTGTTAATGAAATCTGCTTTTTAGGCATCTTATTCCCCTTATGCCTTAGCTCGGCTTTTGGCCCGTTCAATTGCGCGGCGCAGCATGACCCCCGCCATCTTTCTGCGATACTCTGCGGGGCCACGCATATCAGACGCAGGGTCAACGATTGATTCAGCAGCTGCAACAGCAAGATTGACCGACGCACTATCAATCGTTGAACCAACCAAATGTTTACCTGCCTCTTCCGCCCAAAGGGGCGTTTCAGACAGATTAGTGAGGCCGATGGAAGCAGTTTGGCAGTGTCCATTTGACATTGTGATTACGACAGCCGCCGCAGCTGTTGCATAATCGCCAATTTTTCTTTTTAGTTTCTCATAAGCGTAGCCATGGCCAATCGGAGGGATTGGTATGCGTATAGATGTAACGATTTCGCCTGATTTGAGGGCCGTATCGTAAGCGCCGTTGTAAAAACTACGCGCTGAAATGCTGCGCGCGCCACCCGGTCCGATAACATCATAGGTAGCGTCAAGACATTGCATAAGCGCTGGCATGTCATTGCCAGGATCGCCATTAGCCACATTGCCGCCGATGGTTCCCTTATATCTGATTTGAGGATCGGCAATCAGAAGTGACGTTTCTGGTATTATTGGAATGTGGCGGGCAATAAGGTCTGAATGAATGAGTTCAAATTGCGAGGCCATTGCGCCGATTTTTAGCGCATTGCCTTCATGCTCAATAGCTTTCAGGCCCGCAATTCCCGACAAATCTATCAAATGTTCAGGAGTTGCAAGCCTAGTTTTCATCAGCGGTATAAGACTGTGTCCTCCGGCTAGAGGACGAGCATCTTCGCCAAGCTTGGAAAGTAAGGCTACCGCTTCGTTGAGAGAACCTGGGCGGTAATATTCAAATTTACCAGGAATCATAAACGAGCTCCCATTACTGCAGTCGTCAAGACGAATAGTTTCAAGAACAGAGCCTACCGCCAAGTCCGCAGCGCTTACTGTATGTTTAAAATCTGTCTCTAGGGACAAAAGGCAAGAGCCGGAGCCTAAAAAGATTTTTAGGTTCTTTTGTTAGCTGCTGCACACAGCTTGTAACTATGGAGCGTGGAGCGACTGCAGATCGTTCAAGAAATTAAAAACTGCCTACTGACAGAAGCACAAACTTTCATTGGTAATTTTATGTTTTTTAGTATTCGAACCATAAATGAGATTATGCATGATTAAGTGATCTACCCTTAACTTTTTTAAGATTATTACAGAAATTATGTTTTAGGCTTTAGGATTTTGACTTGTAATGCTTACCACGAAGTCGTGATTTATTGCGTCGCACCAATTTTTGTTCAATTTCTGCTTTTTGAACTACTGCTTCTGTTGAGCAGGAACACAACGACACAATGAACAATGGAGCATATGGTCAAAGATTATCTGAATCACACCATGAATAAGGCAAAAATTTAAAATAGGGTTTCTTTAAAAAAATCTCCATCCATCTCCTTCTAGAACCTGCTTAGTCTTGAAGGCAATGTTGGCATTCCTAACTATTGACGCCAAAACCAAAAGAAAATAAAATATAAACTTAAGTATTGATTTAAACCATATGGATCATTTTTAAGCTCTCAAATATAACTAAAAAATAAACACATTGCGTTATTTTATCCGACAATTTTATCTGGTTTAACCGAAATGATTGTCTTTTATTTTAATGCTACCCTAACATTACAACTAAATTGGAATTTTACACATAAGTTGGTGTAATGATTGGTATTGTTATTTGTGGTTTCCATAATGACAGTATCGGATGGATTGTTAGAAATTAGTAAATTTAGGTATCAAGATATTTTTCAAGTGAACTGAGCTTATTTTGGCAAGCGGACAGGGCCTCGTTACGAGTTAAAGAATTACCACTCCCAATTACCAGATTGTAACTAATATCAGCGAGATAGACTGACCAAGCATAATTTGCGTTACGTGACTGGTGATGACGCACTACTCTAGCACAGATCGTTCCAGCATCATTGCCAAAACACCAATCGTCTGGTGGGATCGAAACTGATCCGTCTGTTTTGGCGATAACTGTCGATCTCCACCTCAATTTGCCTACTCCGTATTAAACATCATATCACAATCATGACCAGGGCTGCCTCGGCTAGTGAAAATGCGGTCATATAACAGTCAATAATCGCCATCACGACCTCCTATGTGCCATAAATCTATCATCAAGCCCCAGGCATGCTACATGGACAACCTTAGGGCGTCGGCAATTTTTGAGAGAGGCTTTTCGACCAAATTCTGCGAAACAAATGATGAAAAGAATCATGTTGTCATAAATAATTTTTTCTGCATTCTTGGCTGGAAATCTCTTAGTTTAAATATTACTGGCGTTGTATCAATTAAATTTTATATTTCCTTTACTGATCGAGGATCAGGTCCATGGTCTATAACAATCCGCACGAAGCGCATTCAAACTTTTGCAGGCCTAGTGATAGGCGGATTTTTGTTCAGGAAGCGCAAATATAATGAGTACTTTACGGCTCGTCCTTGGAGATCAATTGAGCCACAACCTGTCAGCGCTCGCTGATATTGATCTAGCGCATGATATTGTTTTGATGATGGAGGTTCTTCAGGAATGCACCAATGTGCCTCATCACAAGCAGAAAATTGTATTAGTACTTTCTGCCATGCGACATTTTGCTGCTGAATTGCGGCAAAAAGGCGTGCGTGTAGATTACATAAGGTTAGACGATCCAGAAAACGGTGGTGACTTTACTAAGGAAATTAGACGCGCCTTAGTTCGTCACAAAATAACGCATATCATTGTGACTGAGCCTGGAGAATGGCGCGTACAAGAAATGATTCAGGCCTGGTCAGATCTCTTTAAAATAAAAATAGAAATCAGGACAGACAACAGATTTTTCGCTACCCGTGAATATTTCTCTAACTGGACAAAGGGCCGTAAGCATTGGCGAATGGAGCATTTCTATCATGAAATGCGACGAGAGCATCAGCTATTAATGGATGGAGACAAACCAGTCGGCGGATCGTGGAATTTTGACTCCGAGAATCGTAAGCGCCTTCCTACTGGTATGACGCCGCCGTCACGCAAACGCTTTACTCCAGACAGCATAACGCGTGATGTGATGACATTAGTTACAAAAATATTTCCAAAAAACTTTGGCTCTATGGACAGCTTTTCTTGGCCTGTAACACGTACGCAAGCGCTTGAGGCGCTCAATGATTTCATCGAAAATTCATTGCCATTCTTTGGTGACTATCAAGACGCTATGAAAACGCAGACGCCATTTCTCTATCACTCTCTTCTAGCCCCCGCACTCAATCTTGGTTTGCTCAGCCCGCGTGAAGTTTGTGAGGTAGCTGAAAACGCTTGGCGCAACAATAATGCGCCGCTTAATGCTGTGGAGGGGTTCGTTCGCCAAATAGTTGGTTGGCGTGAATATGTTCGGGGAGTTTACTGGAGCCTTATGCCAACCTATGCGAATGTGAACGCACTATCAGCTTCAAGACCACTTCCAGATTTTTTCTGGACAGGCAAAACAGATATGCATTGCTTGGAAGAGACGATCGCAAGCACAATTCATCATGCCTATTCGCATCATATCCAGCGACTTATGCTTACAGGTAATTTCGCGCTACTCGCTGGCGTTGCACCGCGTGAGATTGAGCGCTGGTATTTAGCTGTCTATGCAGACGCTTTTGAATGGGTGGAAATGCCCAATACGCTTGGAATGGCGGTATTCGCGGACGGCGGGCGCATGGCGTCAAAACCTTATGCCGCCTCTGGCGCCTATATAGATCGTATGTCCGACTACTGCAAAGCGTGCGCCTATGATGTTAAGCAAAAAAATGGCGATGGAGCCTGTCCTTTTAATCGTCTTTATTGGGCTTTTCTTATCAGAAACAAATCACGACTTTCCGACAACGCACGTATGGCAATACCTTATCGAACCATCGCCGCATGGGGTACGAAACGTCAAAAAGAAATTTTGGATGATGCAGAAAACTGTCTCTCTCAGATTGCTGCCTTTAACGACTGATATTGGAAAAAGCCGAGTTCTCGCTGATGATTTAAGCATAATAAGTCGCATGAGAATTTTTTTTAATATAGCGAGCAACTCTGTTTCGACGTCTACAGACGTTTTCTATCCAAATTCGCAAAAATAAATTGTCATGAAAAAGGGCCGCTGTCGCCAGCGGCCCAAGTCTAAGGGAGGAAACGCTCAAAGAGCGCGGTGCAAGGCAAACAAAATTTGCTTCACCCCGTCTCTTTAACGCAAGGAATAGCCGCGGTCAAGATAGAATACATTTTCTATAGACAATATATAGTATGAAATATATTTCTGTTTTATGCAAAAATGTAGAATTATTTTCAAAATATACACAATTCTTGCCGCGCCGTTCCTCGTCTGCGATTCCGATGATTAAGTGTTAAAAAAACACGTTCGGTTTCAGCAACCCTAAGCGGAGGATAGTTTTCTAACCTGCTGGCAGGCTTGATAGTTTAGTTGTCTTTTTTGCTCTCATTGCAGCAATATTGAGTGGCAAGGCAGTCGTTGATTTGATTTTTTCCATTGCAAAATGCGAGGTAACCTTTTTAAGCGGCGCAATTGCAATAAGCCGCTTATAAAACTCATCAAATTGGGCGATATCTGAAACGACAACGCGCAGCATATAATCGACATCCCCAGCCAGTCTGAAGAATTCAATTACTTCGGGCATTTCTGTTACTTTTTGTGTGAACTTATCTAACCATTTATCAGAATGCTCTCCTGATGTAATTGATACATATACTGTTAGTCCAAAACCAAGAGATTCAGGCGACAAGATCGCAACGCGTTTTGATATAACGCCTCGCGCTTCAAGACGTTGAATACGCTTCCAGCATGGCGTTTGTGAAAGACCAACTCTATGGGAAATTTCTGCTAATGGCAGTGTTATGTCTTCTTGAATAATTGACAGTATTTTATAATCGATTTCATCCATTTCAATGCTGCTTCCTAGAACTTGAGCTAACAAATATTCTTTCTCATCTACACCATATTTTTCCTAAAACTTTTTTTGTGATTACTTCTTATGAGATCTTTTTACTTTCTGTCATGATGGCAAAATAACATTTCTTAAATATCGCTGAAAATTAACTGATGTTGCTTTTTACCAGAAAGAACTTAGACGGCCTCAAAAAAAGATCATATGCCGTCAGCTATATTTTCAAAGGCTGAACTTTCAGCAGGAAAAATACGCGCTTTTGTTAGTGACAGCGGAATTTTTTCGCCTAGAGATGCGGCATGCTCTACAGGAGAGTCTATTTCAAGGGTTTGATCATATCCCTCAATAGCAATCGTAGCTCTCACACCTGCGGGAGTTCTTCTTAAACTCTCAACTCTTCCTTCTATTTCACCATTACCAACCGCTGCGACAGCTATATCGGCTGGGCGGAAAAATACTTTTGCTGGCCCACTGCGCAGACCATGCGTATCAATATGTAATTCCCGCCCCGCAAATTTTACATGTCCGTCGGCTACGGTGACGGGTAAAGCGACAGCCTCGCCAACAAACGAAATAACAAAAGGCGAGGACGGGCGATCGTATAATTCCTCCGGAGTGCCAATTTGCTCAATTCGCCCTTCATTCAGGACAACGACACGATCAGCAAGCTCCATGGCTTCATCTTGGTCATGCGTCACAAAAATTGTTGTGAGGCTTGTCTCCTGATGAACTTCTCTCAACCAGCGGCGCAAATCTTTTCTTACCCGAGCGTCCAATGCGCCGAAGGGCTCATCCAACAATAAAACCCTTGGCTCAATAGCGAGGGCGCGCGCTAGAGCAACGCGTTGACGCTGTCCGCCAGATAATTGAGCTGGAAATCTTTTACCCAGACCATCAAGTTGAACAAAACTCAGTAATTCATTCACACGCGCAGCAATGACATCTGCTGCGGGTCGCAACCGCCGAGGGCGCACTCTTAATCCATAAGCAATATTATCGGCTACGGTCATGTGTTTAAAAAGCGCATAGTTCTGAAAAACCATGCCGACTCTACGATCTTGAACAGGAAGATTGGTCGCGTCTTCTCCATCAAAATAAACACGCCCTCGATCTGGCAAATTCAATCCTGCAATAACACGCAGCAATGTTGTCTTGCCCGATCCAGAGGGACCTAAAAGAGCGACAAGTTCGCCTGGTTGTATATCAAGAGTTACGTCTCGCAGCGCAGCGAAGGCGCCAAAGTCCTGCTCCACCCCATCCACGCGTATGGAAAATCCATGTTTTTTCATTTTAGTGCTTTCTTGCTCGACCAGAGAGAGCGTCTGCATATTTCCACTCGAGCAATGTTTTGAGTCCGAGAGTGATAAGGGCAAGGCTCGCAAGAAGGACTGCCATAGCGAAGGCTGCGACGCTATTATACTCATTGTAGAGAATCTCCACTTGTAATGGTATGGTGTTGGTTAGACCTCTAATATGGCCCGAAACTACGGATACGGCGCCAAACTCACCCATCGCCCGAGCGTTACAGAGCAACACGCCGTAAAGCAGTCCCCATTTGATATTTGGAATTGTTACCGTCCAAAATGTTGTTAGGCCGGAAGCCCCAAGCGTCAGCGCCGCCTCTTCTTCAACAGTTCCCTGCTCTTGCATCAACGGAATAAGTTCTCGCGCAACAAAAGGGAATGTCACAAAAATTGTGGCAAGAACAATTCCTGGAACAGCAAAAATAATTTGAATGCCATGTGCAGAAAAAAACTTTCCAAAAACGCCCTGTGCGCCAAAAACAAGAACGTAGACTAAGCCAGAAACAACGGGTGAAACTGAAAATGGCAAGTCAATCAACGTAATAAGCAAGCTTTTTCCAGGAAAAGAAAATTTTGCGATCGACCAAGCTGCGCAAAGTCCAAACATGAGATTTGCAGGCACGCTAATCGCTGCGATTAGAAGTGTCAGACGAATTGCTGACTGCGCGTCTGGATCCCTAAATGCATCCAAAAAGGCATAAAAACCTTTGCCTGAGGCCTCAACAAAGACAACCGCAAGTGGAGCAAACAAGAATAGACCAAGAAAACTGACAGCAATAGAAATCAACACAAAGCGAGCAAAACGTGTATCTTCTGTCGCCCCACGCCTGCGTATTTTTGATTTCATATTTGTCGCTAAAACTGTATCAGACATGGCCAAATCGCTTTCTGCTCCAAGCCTGAACGACATTGATTATTAGAAGCGCGATAAAAGAAATAGCCAACATAATCGATGCAATCCCAGTGGCTCCTGCAAAGTCATATTGCTCGAGTTTTACAACTATAAGAAGCGGAGCTATTTCCGAGATGTAAGCGATGTTTCCTGCAATAAAGATGACAGATCCATATTCTCCGATTGCCCGCGCAAAGGCCAGAGCAAAACCCGTCAGCAAAGCCGGAAGAAGTGGAGGAAGTAAGACAAAAAGAATAGTTTGCACCCGCCAGGCGCCCAGTGTTGCAGAGGCTTCTTCAAGTTCAATTTCCAGCTCGGCAATGATTGGCTGCACTGTTCGAACAACAAAAGGCAAACCTATAAAAATAAGTGCAACAAGAATTCCCCAACGCGTAAACGCAACTTTTATCCCGAAGCTCGCAAGCTGAGCGCCAAACCATCCATTAGGGGCGTAAAGCGCCGCAAGCGAAATGCCCGCGACAGCCGTTGGCAACGCAAATGGCAGGTCAACAAAAGCATCGAAGAGCCGACGTCCTGGAAACTCGTAGCGCGTTAAAACCCAGGCAACTATAAGACCAAATACAAGATCTACCAGGGCAGCAGCAAAAGAAATAAAGAAAGTGGTCCGCAGCGCCGCGGCGACGCGCGGCTCTGTCGCGACAGCATATAGACCTGAAAAACCCAGCTCTGATGAGCGAAAAACGAGCGTCGCCAGAGGAAACAGGACAATTAAGCCCAGATAAAACAGGGTATAGCCGAATGTTATCCCAAATCCTGGAATAACGCTTGGCGCACGAAAGCGCCAAGCGTTACGCTCAATGACATTAAGATTACTCACTGTGGCGCATCTTGTTTTTGGATCTCATCAAAGATCCCACCATCAGCAAAATGCTTCTTTTGTGCAACGCTCCAGCCACCAAAGGTCTTGTCAACAGTAATAAACTCAATCTTTGGGAACTTTTTAAGATCTTCCTTATCAGCGTATTTTGGAATGGAGGGACGATAAAAATTCTTAGCAATGATTTCTTGCGCAGCAGGCGTGTAAAGAAAATCAATATAGGCTTTAGCAACTTCCTGCGTGCCCTTTTCTGTCACGTTGCCGTCAACGACTGCGACTGGCGGTTCTGCTAATATTGACTGCGGCGGCGCAATAATTTCAAACTTATCAGCCCCAAACTCCTTAAGTGCGAGAAAAGCTTCGTTTTCCCATGCAATCAACACGTCGCCCAGACCACGTTGTGCAAATGTAATGGTCGAGCCGCGAGCGCCTGTATCGAGCACTGGCACATTTTTATAAATAGACTTTACAAAATCTTTGACTTTAGCTTCATCGCCTTTGAACTTTTCAAGCCCATATCCCCAAGCAGCAAGATAATTCCAGCGGGCGCCCCCTGATGTTTTTGGATTTGGCGTGATTACGGCAACGCCAGGTTTAGTCAAATCATCCCAATTCTTAATCGCCTTTGGATTACCTTTGTGAACCAGAAAAACGATTGTCGATGTGTAGGGTGAGGAATTGTTTGGGTGATGTTTTTGCCAATCAGCAGGAATTTTTCCAGTCTTCGTTGCGATCGCATCAATATCTGCAGCAAGGGCCAAGGTAACAACATCAGCCTTAAGACCTTCAATAACCGCACGCGCCTGCGCGCCAGACCCACCGTGTGAAGCCTGGATCTCTATGTCTTGTCCTGTTTTCTTTTTCCAATCGGCAATAAATGCGGGGTTTATCGCCTTATAAAGTTCTCGCGTTGGATCATAGGAAACATTGAGTAACGTCTGACCAGCCAGGGCTGCCGGCGCAACAAATAGGACAAGCGCAGTCGTGAAACTGGCAATAAGATGCTTGATGCTGAAATTGGACTCTGCGGCGACCATTCTAAACTCCTGAGAAAGAATTCAATATCTATATATACACTAGACTAATTAGACAATGGGGACGCATAAGGTCCCTGTGTACCAACAAAGGGATCGCTTTATTTGTATTTTTTTATTGTTTTCAATATATTATGAAAGGAGGGCGAAAGAGGCTCGCGCCAATCGCAGGATCATAAGGTCAAAGCAAGGCGACATTCCTCATGCCCCAAAGCACCTAAACCGCCATCTCTTTAATTAATTAAGACAGCATCGCCATGCGAGACATCTTTCTTAATCTGTTTCGAAAACGGTTTTCTGAAGTCCATGATTAATTCAGCAAGCTCTGGTTCTTGCACCAACCTAGAGGCTTCACTGACTGAAAACCACTTTGTCAGGCGCTGGTTTTTTTCTGGCCAGTTTTTTTTCTGACGCTCCACGCGCAAAGCAAAGACATGAACACAACAAACAATATGTTCACCATTCCCTATTTTCTTTTTATAGTGAAAAAAACCCAGAGTCTCCTTGTCAATTTTACCTAAAAGTCCCGCTTCCTCAATGGCTTCAATTGCTGCAGTGGCATAGGGCTTACGCCCGATCATTGGCCAGCCTTTTGGGATGACCCAGCGTCGCGTCCGACGCGATGTAATCAGCATAATTTCTAATTTGTCTGTGAAGCGCCAAGGTAATGCGGCATATTGTATTTCAGGCTCTACGAGCCCTGCATGCGCAATTGTATGAGGAATTTTCAATTCTTAACCTGAGCCTCATAAAAACGATTGTGAAAATACATCTTTCCAGCTGACCACGCAAATATGAGGCCACAGTTTATCTTCGCAGTTAAATCTTACAAAGATGTGACAAAAATTAAAGCAATGTATTACGGGAAGATTATGCGCTCTCCCCTCCAACACTTTGAACAGAAAATGACCCGACGATCAATAAATGCAATATTCAGATCGGGAAAATCGTATAAACAACAGCATTGATCACTCGATCAAGGATCGATTCATCTTACTTATTTTTTAAAATTGATCAGTTATTTGCAGATAGGAATAAACTCACAGATAAAATGATTTTCGATTTTTTAAATCTTTTCTTACATTCATGAACATATTAATTTTCCCAAAGACTGTCGGAACAATTTGCTAGCGTCTTTTTTTAGTTAAAACTGAGAAAATATAACCTACGCCGTAAGCTGGTGAGATAACGGCTATACCGCCTGGATCTCCATTCAGCTTATTGTAATCAAATTTTTCATACTGGAAACGAACAACAAATTTACATTGCTGTTGGGACATTTTTTTAAGCCCGTTGCAGACGTCTTTTATGTAAATCTTCTGATGGACTGGTTTAATATCTTGAAATTCCATCATCGCATCATGTCCAATCAAGCAGCTATAATGACGACTTTTGATAAAAGAACAACGAGCTGAAGTTTCGATAATGTTATTGTTAAATGTACGATTTTCCTTAGCAAGCTCTGAAGGAGCGACGATTATCGGAAGCCGTGTGAAATCTGGCGAAATCTCTTCCGTCTTTTCCGTGGAAACGTTCATCTGAGATATTTTCGTGGTGACCACATTCATTTCTGAAGGGCCAAACTCAACAAAAAGCGCGCCACAGATATCATCCTTTGCTGGCATCAGCGCCACTCGATTGACAATCCTTTGTATACCTTCCTGTATCCCCCTCGAATATTGTGCTCGAAACTTACCCATGAGCTCAGAGGAAAAAAGAACCCGCGATGATTTAGCTGCGCGATCAATCGAAATTTGATTAACCTGATAATCCGGGCAGAAAGCTGAAACTGCCGTCGCAGATCCTTGCATCACGCCTATTTCTTGCGCCTGAATCTCCGCCTGACCGGCTTTTAGATGACTTGTAAAAAAAAATATGAGGATCCAAGCAAAAATAATCTTATTAAAAAAACTCATCATCATCCATACGCCTTATGCTCATTATTAATTTTAACATCAAAGAAAAAGATATGAAGCGCCCGGTCATGCATGTCAGTGCTAACGATACGTTATTTTTCTACCAACCATAAATCGAAGCGGCTGCTTCATAATCTTTTGAAAATTCTATACAATAAATTTAGCGAGACGAACATCACTCTTAAGTAGAGGGTCGATTAATAAATGGCAGATATAGCGCCTATCGCAAGACAGGAAACAACAATACAAGTTAAGGGCCGACGAAGCGAAGGATACCAATTAGGAACTCGCCCATGTTTCGTCTCGAACTCATCGTAATAGAGAAGACCAACGAAACCTATTAAAAGAAGCCATAGCCCCGCATTCGCTCCCAAGCACACTGCCAACAAAGATATAAGCGATGGAATAACGCTACAACCCAATGTCTTAATCCCCAAATCTCCTCTGAGCATTGCGGCTCCCCAATGCACGCCCCCCATAAATGAAAAAATTATAGCGCCATAATTTAACAATAACCAAATTCCGTAGTCTCGATATATACCAGAGAAGGGCAAAGCGGCAATCGCGCCGACCACAAACGGCACAGCGCCTGCATACCCAAGTTGTCTTGAGATCACGGGAGGATGACAAATATTTTGCGCCATATTAACGGTCTCCATGTAGAAATTAAACCACTCAATTTCTGAACAAGACGCACGTCCCCTGCAAGATAACCATTATCTTGCATACGATAAGTTAGCTAGGTCGCCTGATTGAAAAGGAAACAAGCTCCCTGATGCGTTCATAGCTAATTTATCTACCGGATTGCGCTCAAATAGATCAAAAAAAACACCTAAGGGAAAGAATTTAAAATATATCACAATAATTGCAAACTTCATTGCAACAACAGTTCTTTGAAACATAAAAACATCTCATGACCTCCAAAAAACAATCTGTTTAATGAGAATGAACCAGCCTGACACGACGCTAAAGGAAACATAAAATAAAACGAATAATTTAAACTTATGACATGTAGTCAATTATATGATCACATCATTACGCTTAATCATTATAATGTTATTCCTTGGAAACATTATCTCATAATGAGACGAATATGACTATACGCCGATTAGATCACGTCACAATCCTCACGACAGATACACAAAAAACTGTAAAATTTTATGTTGAAGTAATTGGGTTGACACGAGGAGTTCGTCCAAATTTCGCATTTCCTGGCGCCTGGCTTTACTGTCATGATAAACCTATTTTGCATATTATCGAAAAGCCAATAATACCAGCAAATTGCGGTATAATCGATCACATCGCCTTCTGGGGCGAAGGACTACAAAGTTACATTAATAAGCTCAATAAATCGAACATATCTTATGAATTAACACAACTGCCAGATGAGGGGTGTGAGTACAAAGCTTGGCAATTATTTGTTCTTGATCCAAACGGAGCCTGTATTGAAATAAACTTTTCTAAAAATGAAGAAGTTTTTTTGATCCAAAGCTATAATAAAAGCCCTAAATAGGTTTAAAGGCATTAATAGTTTGGCCATGCTTTATTAGCTTTGTAAGGAATCTGGTCAAAACCTGCTCATCATCCCTGTTTTGTCATTTGTTCATGGCGCCTTCGATAAATTGACTTATCTTCAGGGCTTGTATTGGCATGACAATGCCCACATGAAACCCCTTCTTCATAAAAGGCATGAAGCTTATCGCCTTCATCCAAGGGATACCCACAACAAAAACACATAGAGTAACGACCAGGCGTCAAACCATGTCCAACAGCCATACGTCGATCAAAGACGTAGCATTCACCCTGCCATCTGCTTTCCTCGAAAGGAACGTCTTCAAGATATTTCAGAATACCACCCTTGAGATGGTATACCTCTGGAAAACCCTCCGCCAACATAAAGGCTGAGGCCTTTTCACACCGAATGCCGCCTGTGCAAAACATTGCTATTTTTGTGTGCCGTTTAGGATCGAGCTCAGCGCGAACAAAATCAGCAAATTCTGTAAATCTATCAATCTTGGGATCTTTCGCGCCAATAAAACTGCCGATCATCGTTTCATAACGATTGCGTGTATCAATAACCAATACCTCAGGATCGCTGATTAATGCATTCCAGTCTGCTGCAGAAACATAAACACCAACCCTAAGATTAGGATCCGCCTCAGGCTGTCTGAAGGTAACGATCTCTTGTTTCAGACGTATCTTAAAACGTTTGAAGGGTTTTTCATCGGCGTAAGAGAATTTTACTTCTCGACGCGTTAGTCCAAAATATTGACCCAGCAAAGCCAGCATATTCTCAACCGCCTCGGTCGAGCCAGCGAGTGTGCCATTGATGCCCTCTGGAGCGATGAGCAAGGTGCCGCATAAATTTAATGGCGCTAATTCTTCTATCATTTTTTCTCTGATAGAAGCTGGATCCCTTAAAGGCACGAAAAGATAAAGAGCGGCGATTGTGTAGTTCATGCTCCCTTCATTACTGAAAAGCGTATCACTCGCAAAGTAAATTTTTTTGTAAATAAATGAAATATAAAACTTCTAAGCTTAACATTAAAACACTGAATACTAAGACATTCTCATCATTTTGGCAGTTTCAGTTACAGGAAACATATGTTTATTTTTTTTAGAAATCGTGGACCGAGTTAAATGAGATGACGCTCATATGCGTCATAAATTGGCGAATAATCGTTCGATCAAATGTCCGATTTTGCGTGAGCCGGATGATCTTCTTTAGAAACACATATTTTCAGCATTTCGTTAAGTATACAAAGTCACTTCTTGTGCCGTGTTAAGATTTAGAATCGATCTAAATCAATTTTCTAAATTAAGCGGCGAGATCTTTGACCAAAATCTTTTAAAACGACACCCCACTCATTGAGTAATATACACTACAAAAATTATCTAAAATTTGTAAAACAAGAAATATAATCGTAAAATTATTTGGATGGCAATTTAAGCATGGATGAGTTGAGATTCATCAAAGCATTTTAAAATCAATGCCTTGTATAGGTAGATTTTCTTTAGTCGATGTGCTAATTTTCTCGCATCGCAACAGAAGAAGGATCAGATTTTTATGAAGTTTTACTCTTATCGGCTTAATATTCTTACAGTTGAATTTGCTGTTTTGATTTTGTCGTCCTTACTGTTTGGACGTATTGCCGCACTGTTCACACGATAAGAAAATCCTATATCTTTTCAGTAAGTTCAGATCTTTGATTAAATTTCAAAAAATGATCAAAATTGCAACTTAAACATAGAGATAAATCAAGTATAAAGACGCCTCACACTACCATCAATTGCTAAAGGCTGAGTTACTGGCATGAAGATTGACCACAAAACATATATCGCTCGCACTATGATTTGCGCGACAGTCGTTTTCATTAGCAACCATTTTCTTATCCTGCAGGCAAGTGCAGAAAATGCGATAGAAGCGCCGCCATCTCACTCATTGACCAACCATCAACAACACTTAAAACACATTAAATCCCACAATATAACAGCGCCCGCATCTCAACCCGCTAATAGCAATGCCCCACAGCAGGCCCAACCAGCCTTGCCTCAAAAATTAGACGAAAAAGAAGCGCAGCCGAAGACAGGAAACACCCAGTCAAAAACAGATGAAATTGGCAAGCTTATCTCCTCAAACTTTCATCAAAGCCCTAAAAAGAATGCGGTCGTGATGAAAGCCAGAAAAAAACACGGTCTCACAAAATCAAAAACGCATTATTCTAAACATCAACGTTCAAATAAGCGCAATCGAGGATCTTCAAGGCCGGAAGATTCAATAGATGATATCTTTTCAGATGACTGAGGTTTTGTTGTTTAAACAACGTGTGAGGCCATGGCTTAACCAGTGTATTGGCAAGAGTTCTCTCCTTTCGGGAGTCATTGCAAACAATATTGCCTAGCTCGCTTAAGATTATAATTAGAATAGATTTTTCTATATGCTCATTTTGAATTTAGAGGCCAATTTTCTAATATTTCAATATGAGAGAGATAATGAGGGTATAACCTCACTTTGTAGGTCAAATTTTTACATTTTAGGATCCATGCCATTTCCTCTGGGATAGAGTCTATTTCATCTTTTGTTGCTTTTATTGGTTTTTCACAAACATAGCCTTCTCTACGGACAACCGCAGAAATAATTGTCTCAGGAGACTCTTCAGAAGCTTCAAGCGTATTCCTTGGTAAAATAAATACAATCAACGCTATAACACTCATAATCCTGAACATTACGTCAGAACTCCATACGAACTTCTTCGTTATTAATTTAAGCTGATGATCTTTCAACCTCAAGACAGATTGAAATATAAATTAGCTTTCATCAAAAAAAACACGGCCTATAAAATGTCGACCAA
>Ga0208618_1000342_pt1 | contig 22121 bp, 31 predicted proteins | sample CryBogCBE18Jul08_FD_184585 | JGI IMG/M metagenome (GOLD analysis project Ga0208618, IMG submission 184585) | Freshwater microbial communities from Crystal Bog, Wisconsin, USA - CBE18Jul08 (SPAdes) | ecosystem: Environmental > Aquatic > Freshwater > Lake | place: Crystal Bog, Wisconsin, USA...
GTCGACATACGAGTCGCGCTGGACAACCCACACGAGCTCCTTCACCGGGTGGTTGAAGTTCAGCTGGATCTTGTTCGAGCTCGACGTGATCGACTCGGCGCCCGTGAACTGGAGCTGCTCAATCAGGTACTCGTGCGTCTGCTGGGCGAAGCGGCGACGCTCCTCCGTGTCCAGGTAGATGTAGTCGATGTACAGCGACGCGGCCGTCAGCGACTGGATCGCCGTCGGGGCAGCCGACGTCGACGAGAGCTCATAGTAGCAGCAGTTGACCCACTGGTCGAACTCGACGTTGATGCGCACCTCGTGGTACTGGAGAGCAATCAGCGGGATCGCCAGACCCGGGTTGCGGCAGAACCAGAACTGGAGCGGGATGTAGAGCGTCTTCGCCGGGGTGCCCGCACGCGGGGCGCACGAGTTCGTCAGCTCAGAGCCCGCGCACGACGCATCCAGCTGGTAGCCCTTGCGGTCCTTCATCAGCACCAGGTCGTGGGTGTTGCCGATCATGTCGTCGAGGGCCTGGATCGTGCCCGGGTCCTGCGACAGCTGGGTCCAGATCTGCATCCAGTCACCATACTGGCGGTCAATACGCTGACCGCCAATCTCGAGCTCGACCGTCTTGATGAGGCGGTGACCGATGTAGTTGAGCCAGCGGAAGCGGTTCAGCGTGGTCGCGACCGAGATCAGGTCGACCGCCGGCAGCACAACCTGGACATACGTGCGGTACATCAGGTCGGCGTTACGGTTGATGATGGCCGTCACGCGCTTGTTGAAGTCGGCCTGTCCGTTGAACGTCACCTCGATGGACTCCATGGCGAAGTTGGTATGACGCTTGTACAGGACCTTCCAGAACGTGATCTGGGGGTTGCCCGAGATGTAGATATCCTGCGCACCATAGCTGACGAGCTGAAGAAGACCACCACCCATATTGTTTGTTTGAATAAGAGCAAGAAAAATTATTTACAGGCTAGGGCGACGCATCAATGTGGGATGTAGTGACGTCCCTGGGTTGGGCGGTTAGGACGTGTCGTAAGGCGTCTGGCGAATGGGAAGTGATTACGCCGTTTCATCTACATGTTTGAAGGTAGCACTCGCGACACAGAGGCATATACATATCTGCACCCCCCACTACGATCTGCTGATCGCGAATGGGTACCTTTCTGCGAGTGAACAACCCGGGCGTCCCGTCGGCACACAATGTGCAGAAAGCCGTCAACTTCTCAACCGTGTCGGCAAGTGGAATACAGTCAAGAATCTGACCAAACTTGGCTCGCTGATAATCACCATCAAGTCCGGCAACATACACGATCTTGCCATGATCTTCGGATGCCTTACGAACAAAGTCAACCAGACCATCGTAGAACTGTGCTTCATCGATAAGAATGACGCCGTACTGGTCACTGACAACATCAGTCAGTGACTGGACACAGCATACGCTGAAAGGCGGATTTTCCGACCGTGCTCCGGGATGTGTGATCAAAAGAACGTTAGCATGAATACTAACATACTTCAGCCCAATCTCTCGAATGCGTGTTGATTTTCCTGAAAACATAGGACCTAGAATAACGTGAACGGACATTATTTACTTACGACCACGACCCTTAAAACGTCTGCGCGTACGACGAGCTCCGATGGATCTCAGTGGTTTCCTCCATTCCGGAGGGACTGGAGATGAGCCACGGGGCGGGACGGGGACGGGAGCGGTGGGGTTTAACCTTTTCTTCGCCGCCTCGAGATCTGCATTCGTGGTGCCTGGTGGTAATTCTCCACCTACCTCACGAGGGCGACGACGGCGAGTGTGTTTGCCCATTTGTTTAACGTAGAGAATTTAAGGTTATCTACGCCTTGCTCAGCAGGTGAGCCTTCTTGGCGCGAGCACGCAGCGTGGCCTTCTTGCCGGACGACTTGAGGCCGTGGGACTTGAGAACACGCTTGAGCGCCTTCGCGGACGGACCATGAGCACGGCGAGTGTGACGACGACCACCCTGAACAGGAGCAGGAGACATTTTGTTTTAACGCAAGAAAGTTTCACAGACGAGGCTCAGTAATAAAAATGGAGCCCCTGGCGATTGGTTGCATCGTTGCTGTTGTCTTGTTTGGTGGGAGTATTGCGATCACACTCTATAAGCGCCGGCGTTTACCCTCTTATGATCCTTCATCGATACTCGACTATGCGATCCCAGGGGGGCGCGGCAATCGGGATCACGATCCAGTTGCGCTTTCATAGAGATACCATGAAGTATATATGTATTACCTAGCTGCAGGAAGTTCGAGATCTGAAAAGCCTACGTTCATGAAACTGGATGCTTCGGTAGGCGACCATGTAGCCCTTTTGTTCCCTGAGAAGAGCGTTGCAAAGTGGTTCTATGAGAGCGATATAGCCGAAAAGCCACTGATTCTATGGGCGAAAGACAACTTCATCAAGCCCGATAAGAACTTTATTGACATTGGAGCACATGTCGGGACGTATGCTTGGTCATGCGCTGCGTCTTCAAAGCATACATACGCCTTCGAATGTAACCCGAAGGTGTTCTGTTATCTTGCGGCCAATACGGTTCTTCAGGGATTGGAAAACAAGATCACTCTACACCAGACAGCATTGGGAGACAAGGAAGGAATTCTGGACTACCATATTCGTTCAGAGGATGGAGGTGGAAACGGTGTTAAAAAGCTGTCGGATACGGATGATACACTACCGACTCAGCAAGTTCGAGTTAGGACCCTTGATTCGTTCGGAATTCGAAATGTCGGCTTTCTAAAAATTGACGTCGAAGGATTTGAGAAGGAGGTGCTGATGGGTGCTCAAGAAACATTGAAGGAGAGTGGGTATCCGCCCTTTATATTCGAGAGCTGGGGAGAGTGGAAGAACGGGGCGTCTGCGATTCGCAAGGAACTGTTTGAGTACATTGAATCAACTGGGTATCGTATTACTCCAATCCAAGGGTCACAGGACATGTTTCTCGCAGCAAGGATATAAGACAATGCGAACATTCCGCAACCGTGCGGGCCGGCGCACACGTACTGAACGAAAGAAAGCCAACGCCATCAAGGAAAAGGTTGAGGAGATTAACCGGACACGAGTCGTCTACGTCCGTGAAGATGACGTAAAGACTCCCGAGGGCACAGAGCGGATCGTCGGTATGCCCGTTGGCGTAAAGGATGCACTTGCGGAAATCTGTACGTTTAACGGGGAAGATACAATCAATTCTGATTGGTTATCTCGTGCCACACGGGCCGCCGCACTCGTCCTCTTCTTTGGAAATAAACATCAAGTAGATGCCCTTCGTGCCAAGCATCCGCATGGAAATCTTCCCATCGAAAAGGCCAAGGGATTTGCGACCATTAACTTTCATTATGGAGACGAACTGAATCTGGATGCCATATGTGCTCACGAGTCTACACGTGGAAAAGGTGTGGGCAAGGACATGCTGTCGTTCGTAGAGACAATGGCAAGAATGAACGGTAAACGGCAAGTTACGTTAGACGCCTTGCCACCGGCTATACCTTTCTACATAAAGCAGGGGTATGTCGGAAACGAAGACGATCACTTTGTGAAGGAGCTGTAAAACGTCATTTACGACTCACCTGTGTATACTACGTATGTTCGAGGACTGCAAGGTTGAGCTTCTCGATACGTTTGGTACTGACTTGACTGTTGTCAATGCGGCTCGCGTTTCACTGAATAAGCATTCGGATGAGTTTACGGAGAAGGATGCGAGGCTGATCGGATATCTCGCAGAACATGAACATACATCTCCCTTCTTCCACCCTCATCTGCGATTTCGGTTGAAAATGCCAATCTGGATGGCTCGAGAGTGGTTCCGTCATACAATCGGATTCTCTCGCAACGAAGTCTCTCGACGTTACGTAGATGAAACTCCCACCTTCCATATCCCGCAGTTCCGCACACGTGCTCCGGGCAAAAAGCAGGGGAGTAACGATGATATTCATAATGACAACGAATCGCTTCGCCTGTTCCTAGAGACGAAGTGTCAGAATGCCATTTCTTCGTATGAGCTAATGTTACGGAACAACGTTCCACCTGAGCAGGCACGGATGGTTCTTCCGCAGAATATGATGACGGAGTTTATTGAGACTGGCTCGGTAGCCGCATATGCTCGTCTCTGTCATCTTCGTATGGGCCCTGATGCGCAGGCCGAGATTCGCGATGTTGCTACACAGGTAAGTGATCTAGTTCGTTCTCGATTTCCTGTGAGTTGGACGGCGTTGACGTCTAGTTCTAGGTGATCTCCGGCCGCCGCGTCTCGTTATTCCGCCGATATGTGCAACGAGTTCTGCTTCTGTGACGGTATATGGGTCCACCAATGCCAACAGTTCGATCATTTTTATGGCCCACAATACGCATTGACCCTCACCCCCGTCTTCCCCTGTTAAATTAAGTTTTTGACCTCGTACAGGCGTACGCAATACAATGCGTGGACCAAAAAACGTCTTGAATCCTTCCAGTATGATATCTTCCCAATCTCCTGGCGGCGCGATTTGCACTGTATCATACGATTCCAGCAATATTAACTCGTATGTCCCATTGAGGGGTTGCTGAGGACGAAGAAGATACGCAATCGCGTGTGATATCCGATGATGACTGTGATACGTTTGTTGATCCTCAAACCAAAGCCCAATCAGACCCGTAATAGCAAGGCCGTTATTGAATGCGAAACGAAACGACTCATCGTTTTCACGGGTAAGCCGAGATTCAAATTTTCCATCGCCATCGCCGGCTACTCGTGTTGCGTTTGCGATGGCATGTTCTCTGTCCCAGCCGTCACTAGGTTTCCATTCATTTGACGCTTTTTCCATCGCTTCGCGGATTGTTTGTTCCCTTATCCTGTGTCCGAGGGCTTTCTCAACTCCACGCAGCCTCTCGTATTCGGGTAGATTTTGTTTGTTGAAAGCTTTGGTACTGTCGAGATTGGCTTGTTTGGTCTCTCCAGTGGCTGTGCGGAAGCTACTAAATAAAAAACTGGATATAGGTGGATCATCTTCACCCCCCAACACACGGACAATTGGGGTTGTTGCTAGCAACTTATCTATTGAAGCCGGAATGTCATACTCACGTATACGCCTGCACAATTCAACTTCCGGCGCCCCGCGCACAACTCTCGGAACGACCGCTTTCTTCGGTCTATGAGTGGCCAGATACTGTTCTCGAGCCCCCCACCATGTTATGAAGGCTGGAGAGGAGGACGCGGTGGCACGATCGACCGGTCCAACGATGGACGAACCTGCCATTCTCGATTACTTGTTGTCAATATATTACTCATCTGAACGCGACAAGTAAACGAAGCCTATTGGAATTACGATGACTGTCATCTCCTGACTAAAAATATTTCAACAATACAATGCGTCGCCAAACAAAACGGCGTCAAAAAGGAGGTGGGTGTGGGGATCCCGTAGCGTATGCAAGGTGTAAAGCAGGCGCGGGTTGGTGGTTTAAGCGTTTTACATCACTGATTCGCCCTGTCCTGCTGAAGTATATCATTGACAACCCAAATGGATCCATGTGTATGACCAATTCAGGTACGCTTTTACGACAGTTTGTCCGTGATGAAAAATCAAAACAATCTACGTGGTCTGGGCTTGTATGGAAAGCAACAGAAGACAGACAAGCAAATCTCCAGATACGATGGATTATGGATACGATCCGTACCGACAATGAGTTCCGTGTCGCATGTAGGAACGGTAACAGAGACCAAATGGTACTTATTATGGATGAGTATCTCCAGAGATTCAAAGATCACTCGTGCGATGCATTTAATAGCGAGTACTACTACGAAAGCTCGGCGGGGTGCACTCGTACATTTAGTAAATATGATATATCCTCCAATAATATGTGTCAAGATTTAGGATACAGAGTGTCGTGTAGCGATCCTCATGTCGTAGATCAGAATATTAGATCTGTTATTGAACCCGTTGCTCAAGGACTGAGCGCAGGAAGGCGGCGCCGTCGCTCTACTCTAAGACCATCCTTGGTGTGATATGCATTGCCTCAAGCTCCTGCATCCACAACTTCATCGCATACGGCAATGTCTTAATGACGAAGTCCGTCTTGTTACCACATGCGCCACACGAATAGATGCCCTCACTTGGATTGACAACCGCAAGTGTCCCGCATGTCTTACATATACCTGTCCTGAACGGGTCGGAAACATCCATCAGACGCTCCTTGGTAAACACCGAGATGCCGTGTGAAATCATACAGTCCCGCTCCATCTCGCCTACGCGCAGACCACCATCGCGAGACCGTCCCTCGCAAGGCTGACGGGTCAGTGAGACAATAGGCCCACGGGCTCGAGAATGCGACTTATCAATCACCATATGCTTCAGACGTTGGTAGAATGTGGGACCCATGAAGATCTCCGCCTCCATCATCTCACCTGTCTGGCCATTATACAGAATCTCATTGCCGTAGGGATGCAGACCCATCTCTAGCATGTGAGCCTTGAGATCCTCAACCTTCATATGGGAGTAAGGAGTTCCATCGCCTAGCGTTCCCTTACGAACACCGATCTTGCCGAAGATGTTCTCCATCAGCTGAGCAATCGTCATGCGAGACGGGACAGCGTGAGGATTCATGATGATATCCGGACGCAGGCCCGTAGACGTGAAGGGCATGTCCTCCTCCTCCATCATCATTCCAATCGTCCCCTTCTGACCGTGACGAGATGATACCTTATCACCAATCTGGGGAATACGCTCGGAGACAGTACGGACCTTGATGAACGGATACCCGTCTGAATTCTTGTCCTGCCACACACCGTCTACGCGGCACGTCTCCGAATTCTTATGCGTCGTCGAGGCATCGCGGTATGTATATCCAGCCGCATCATTGCGAAGATTAACGACCTTGCCAATCACCACATCGTTCTCATTGATCGTGGAGTGAAGGATCGGCAATCCATTCTCCGAGATCGCGGCATAGCTCGTGTTCTTGTACTTGCGAGTATTGTGCTTCTGAGGGCGCATGAACTTCTCCTCTCGACCAGACGTGACGTTCCGGTGCTCCTCGTCCTTGTACATTCCATAGTAGAGACCTCGGAAGAAGCCACGCATCACGCTGGACTTGTTCATGATCACCGAATCCTCCTGGTTGTAACCGCCGTAGCATGCGATGGCCACGATTCCGTTAAATCCGAAGGGCATCTCGTGCATCTTCAAGATATTCATAGCCCGAGTCTCTACGATCGGCCGGGCGAGAGAGCACAGAACGTAGGCGTTCTTGTCGAGACGCTTAGCAAAGTTCCCGGCGTAGATACACATCGCCTGCTTACCCATGGCCGACTGATAGGTATTACGAGGAGACTGATTGTGATCTGACAGCGGAATCGTCGACGCCATGTGACCGACGATGAGCGAGGGATGGACCTCGTAGTGCGTGTGAGACGTGACATCCTCCTTGCGAATCGCAATCCGCAAGGTCTCTGTCTCCGCCGCATCGATGTAGTCAACACACGTCTTCACCCATTCATTCCAGTTCTTACGAGCCTCACCTACCGGCTCACTCGCACCGACACGGAAGACAGGCCGAACGAAACGCCCGCCGTCCGTCTCAATAGCAATCACATCCATCAGCGTGTACCAAGCGACCGAGATATGAGGGTGGAGACGCTGAGTCTGTTTAGACTTTCGCAGCAGGGTAATCACGTTGTATGGGTCACGCGTATACCCGACGATAACTCCATTGACAGTGATCGAAGTTCCAGTGTAGACCTTCGGAACACTGATCCACTCAAGATGGCACTCCTCTTTCAGAAAGTGAAGGACCGTATTCGAAGGAACGTGCTGGGAGACAGAGGTCAGCAGGCTCATATTCTTCACAATGCCGACCGAATGACCCTCCGGGGTCTCAACCGGACACACAAACCCCCACGAAGTACCATGAAGCTTGCGAGGAGCCAGAAGCTTACCTGACTTCTCCACTGGGGTCTGAATACGACGAAGGTGAGACAGTGTGGACGCATAGGACATGCGAGCCAGCACCTGTGAAACACCGACCTTGGTCGCATTGGAGAGCGAAGTTGACGAAGAGCTCCCCAGACCCTGTACCATGAAATTTCCCGTAGCCAAAGCTTGCTTCAGCTTGCCCTCGATCGCAGAGAGCTTGAGGATCTTGTAGAGGTTGTTGATATTCAGAATGTCCATCGGTCTTGGTGTGACGACACCATCGGCATTGACAGTCTTCTTCCAGTTGTCATTGTTAACCTCCTGAACGAACTCATTGCGAGTGTCGTTACAGACCTTCTGAAACAGCTGGCGGAACAGATGCGTCAGGAGAGCACCTGTGGTCACCACCCGCTTATTCGGATAGGCATCACGATCATCCAGAGGGATTTGCTTACAGTAGGTCAGCAGGAGCCTCCGGATCATGGACGACATGAGCATTACCTTTCGCGAATTGTGGATAGGAGGATTGAACGTCTCACCTGCGAACCGGACGTGGGGAAGGAACTCAGTTGTCAGAAGCTGGCGAACGTATGCGCACTTATCCTCTTGGTTCGTGCCATACTGCAGATGGTTGGTCAGGTACTGAATTGCCTCGTCCTGTGTAAAGACATTGATCTCGGATGCGTCCTTGAACGAAGCAGCCAAGAGTTCGGCGTGATTCTCAGTCTCTGAACCCCAGATCAGGCGAGCAATTGCCTTGTCAGAGACGACACCGAGAGCACGGTAGAAGATCACAACCGGAACGTCCTCGCGAAATCGAGGAACACATGCGGTCAGTGGATTTCCGTGTCCATTGAACTTGGAGCTCAGGCGAATCTCCAGCTTCTTTGGAGGCATCGTGAAGGACTCGTGAAGCGACTTGATCTCCACCGAGTAGAGGTGCTTTGAGGTCGTCTTCTTGTTCTGAAAGATCATGATGCGATTGTCAGCCACCTTCTCCTGGCACAGGATTGTACGCTCAGATCCGTGAATGATGAAGTAGCCCAGAGGGTCGTGGGCACACTCGCCATACTCTGCAAGGCTCATAGGGTAATCCTTTAGAAGGCACAGACTAGAACCGAGCATAACGGGAAGCTTGCCCAGGCTGATCCCCTCAAATACACGGGACTCCTCGTCGAACGTATCGAGGTTAGGTCCCTTGTAGGTGCGAGCAACAAATCGGATATCAACGTACATCTGTGCAGAATACGTAAAGTTGCGAATGCGTGCCTCCATGGGAAGCATAGGCTTCACGCGGCCCGTAGCCTCTTGGATGCGCGGCTTGAGGTAGGAGACGTTCTCAAACGTGAGCCGGAACTCATACTTGTACTTCTTGAGCCTCTCATCTTGCTCATGCCAAACAGTGATGGGTGGAGTCGACTGAATAATGAGCGGGAGCTTAGCACGAACGAAATCCTCGTAGGAGTCCACTTGGTGATCAACGAGGCGGCGGACACCATTTGAGAAGTATGAATTTACGGCATCCCAGGGTGTGGTCATGGTATCTATTTGGGGTGACCTTCCATGTAAATATATCTATCCGTTTTGAACAAGAGCAATGTCAGGTGTAAAAATACAAAAAGTGGGCGGGGAATCCGTTCCAGTCAAGGCAGCTGGATTTACTCGCCGAGGAATGAAGACGTTCCCTCGGAGTGCTATGAGGGGTTCAAGGCCTCATCGGTCAGCTCGAGGTCCAGACAAGTTGACGAAAGGAATTGAAGGTGTGAAGGATCCCGCAAGGCCGCCGCCCCTTAAGAAGTCTAACCGCGGTACGCTTCGCATCATGACGGAAGAAGGCGTGAAGCAACGGCGAAAGACAATCAAGCAGAAGGTAAGAAGTATGAGCGACCAAGATGTCCGCAAGACTCTTGAGAAATCTAAAATTAGCGTGGGCACCACCACCCCTTCGCACATTGTTCGCGAGATCCTTGAAGGCGGTATGGAGGCTGGGATGATTGTCGCTAAGTAAAGTAATGACGTCCGTTTGGGGCCCTCTTGGTTGGATGACACTACACTCGGCGTCCTCGTGCTACCCCGATAGTCCAACGCCCACTGAAGTTACCTTGATGTCAACGTGGTTAGATATGTTTCAGTCGACGATCACCTGTCCCTCATGTAAGGAGCACTTCGGTACGGCCCTCGCAGGATACCGTCAGAAGTTCCCTACATTTCTCGCCTCACGCAGAGACTTTATGATGTTCGCTTTTCGTGTACATAACTCGGTGAACAATCGGCTTCATAAACCGGTCTACCTAACAATCGAAGACTGCTTCAGGGTTTTACGCGAAAATGTAAAGGGACGTTCTGCTCGTGAATACCGTATCGCGTATCTTAACCACATTCGGCGCTTCTGGAAAACTATGCAAGATACGTCAGGCTTGACATCCTTGAAGAAGATTAACGAAATGACAAAAATTGAGGTCAGTTATTTCCAGACTCACGACAATAACTTTGAAGTCATCATCCCTGAAGATACGACCTTCTTACCTCCCGCTTCACTGACCAACGAACCCATCGAACACCGTGTCGTAGCCATGAGACAACAGCCTCGCGTTGGACTTGTAGGTGGTCGTTTTCGGTTGCGGTGAAATAAGTCGCCGTAAAGACAATGGGTTGTCCGTTTAGAAACATCTTTGGAGCTCCGGAAACTGGAGCACATTCCTATCGTTTCATGGGCCTTGCTGTAGTCGACACTGCTTTAACGATCTTCATTGCCTGGTTCTCGTCGTGGTGGATTGGAGGAGGGACGTTCTTGGAATATCTCGCCGTGTGGTTTGTGATAGGAGAAGTCCTCCATTATCTGTTCGGAGTGGAGACAGCTGTCATCAAGGCGTTAGGGATACCGATACAATGCGAGTAGGCGGACGAGCAGGATCCCATGGCAGGGAAATATACGGGTCGGTTTCCCATGTATATGCCTTCATCCACATAGGCCTAGAATCGGGCCCTTCTTTGTACAGCTCATCTGGAAACGCCGGTGTACCCGGATACGAATGAGATGGAAGAATAAATGCCAGTTGCTCGTCGATTCCAAAGGGTGGCTCAGGATGATCCCATGTAAAGGTCTCTGTTCGCTCGAACTCTTTCAGAGTCTGCATGAGAGGAGCCTCGGCATACGGATAAAACCAACACCAATCCAGAACTTCAGACGTTTCGAAATAATGAACTGTCCACTCATACGTCTTCCAGAATGCATACACAACCTTTGACCAGTCAAGAACACCGTCCATCAGATGAATACCTACGCGCGATTCCAACGCATGACCATCGAGTGAGACAATTCTGCGAATATGATCCTTAGCCCTTGCTGTGAGGATCTTGTTCTCTTCGGCCTCGATGGTGTCAAGGTTTGGTTTGTTCAGGTAGTGAAGAGCGCGATTGTATCCATCTTCTCGCAAGGAGAACATGGCAATTGTGGGCATGAAATCGTTACCGAAATTCATAATACACATTCTCACCCACGTCTCGGGTTCAATAGGTAGAGCTGATTTGAGAGCGTTAACGCTAAATGTCGCAAATCCATCCTCCGGTTTCTCTCGAAGAAGTTTGATGTTTCCTAAGAAGGACTGAGCAACTGAAATTAGAACGAGATCAGCATCGAGACCGTAGATGACAATTTCCTTGCGATTCTCTCGCTTGATTGTTCGCAACCACCTAAAGATTTTGTGTTCGCCTTCTCCTCGTTCATCTGTTCCTGACAATTCACACTGAGGAAAGACCATCCGCAACGCTTCCTCAAGTTCATACATGTACTGTGTTCCTGGCGAAATCTGGTGCTTGTCAAACTGAGCATCTGCCTCAGGCTCTCGCATGCGCCGATACCTCTGTTGAACAATCTTGGCATAGGGTACAAGACCGTCGAAAGCGATCAAGACCTTCTTAGCACGAACGGTGTCGCGCAAAAAGTTCCGAAGAGCAACGACTACACTACCAACTGGATTTTCGGGGCGAAGATACTTGTGGATGAAGGAATTGAAATCGAGTCCAAGAACATCGCATTCAATAGGCGCGTTCCCGGTATCTTGTTGAATATGTTTGTGTGTGCGAAGGAGAGATGCTACGTAGTATGGTATACCCATACTGGTGTTGGTGTCAATTGTGAAAACGAATTTGATGTGACAAATCCAACTTGAGTCAAGATGTCTACCTGCCCCATCTGTTCAACGATGATGACGACTCATGTCGCGTACGGACTGAAGAGAGTTTCCGCCTGTCGTATGTGCGACGAAGAGGTCTGTCCCGAGTGCTATCACGGAATGCGGTATACCTGCAAGATCTTTGCGATCGAGAAGGAGAAGTTCGAATGTGTCTTCTGCAAGAGCCTGGATTACCGGTACTTCATGTACAAGCCCATGTATGAAGCAACAGGGGAGTTCATGTGTTCTGAATGTGCCGAGGTAATTCTGAACAAGTAAATAAATGTGGCTCTGGATTGTCCTTCTGTCACTCATCATTCTCATCATGTACTTTTTACTTCCTACCCCCAAGCCTAGCTGTTCTACATGTCCGAACAAGAAATCTCATGGAGTAGAATAATGGGTGAGCATACCGACGACGCGAAGATCAACTCGTTTCTGAAGGGGGGAAAGAAACGCAAATCCACTCGTCGTAAGTACCGTCGCGCATCTAGATTGCGCAAGCGGAATGCGACTGTGTTAAGAAAACATGTTTCTAAAGACTAATGGCAAGATCCCGAAAGAACCTTTGGATGTGGGGTGTTCTCGCAGCCGTCATTATATTCCTTTTCATGTCAATGGGCGGCAGTTCGTATTCCATGAGTCTTGACAAGGGCATTCGCTGTCCTGGTGGAGATATGGGTCAACGCGATGCCGGATGCCCTTCCGGGAAGGTATATTGTAAGGATGTCGGATGTATCGCTGGTCTGACACCGGAAGGATGCCCTGCAGACCAGTTTTACTGTCCTGGTGTTGGATGTGTTTCGGGTAGAGACAAGTGTAAGCCTGCGTCTGTAGGTGGACCGTCAGCAGTCTTTTCTAAAGAGACATTCGACATGCCGTCTGGTCAGCGGGTCGCCAAGGCATGTCCGGATGGAAGCCGTAGCACAGATGGAAAGTGCCTCATGGACTTTTAAGCAAGGCGACCCAGCGGAGCCTGACGAAGAATCATCTGAGTCTTGAATGATTTAGCATCAAAATACTCACACACTACCTCCTGAACAACCTCAGGGTCAAAGTCCTTGCAGGAGAACACGTCCAGATACATGGAATTGTTCTCTTCCACAAAGTGAGCGCAGATATTGGACGTCTCGATCAGCTGGACGAGTGTGTATCCCTTCTTGTTGCCCGTGCCAAACATAACGATATGCGGATTTCCGTACGCAACCATATCGATGCGCTTGACAAGGTCCTTTGCGAAGTTACCGATTACAATCGGACATCCAATCATCTTCGGAGAACATCCGGCTGCATCGAGAATGAGGTGCTTTCCCCAGGTCGTGATCGTCATATGGTATAGTTCACCGGCGTTTCTTTAAACTTTTACGACCACGACCCTTGTGGGCGATGCCGCGGGATACATCGCGGCGGGTTTGTTTACCGAAACCAGGATGCTTGGGTGGAAGCCCGCGACGGTCCTTCGGTTGTCTTGGAGGCGGTCTCGTGGGTTCTGAATGATGGGCATCCATGTCTGCCCAGAACGCAGCTGCGTCGCGATCGGCACCGCCACGACGCCGGCGAGTACGTCTACCTCCTTCTTCGGGCCCCACCCCCCGTTCCTCTGGCCTCATCGGTCGTATTGCCGTCCCTCTTAATCTCGGATCGAGTTGATGTTTCAATCCATTCAAGATCCGCATGATGTCCGTCTTTTCCACGGGAGGATTTTTCAGAAGCTGTTGGTCGGCTAGAGGTATTTGGTCTCCTGCCTCTAGAAGACGTTCGTAATTCTCGTTAGTCATTAGGTCCTCCCATTCTAAGCCAAACATCCGATTTACTTCAGCTAATGTAAGTGGTCCCCTTGACATTTACATTCTAGCAATAAAAACAATGAAGAACGTCGGATTGAACAAACTACCGGTTGTCAAAGGACATATCGTCAACTTAACTGTCAACCTGGTTGCCATTGCTATTTTTTACGTGTTCTTAGGCGGCCTACTGTCATGGTCGATGTGGTATGTGTTTCCCGATTTTGACAAAGAATGGGAGAAGCAATCACTGATCTACAAGACGTTTGACGTTGCGGCAGAAATCTCTATAATTATCATCGTTGCGTTCTGGATGACATACTTTGTTCATTCATGGGTTCCTATTCTGCCAGTCACGAGTCAGCTCGAGGGGTATATTGAGTCCTTTGGCGGTCAAATGATCTTTGTCTATGCCGTATTTGTATTTCTCTCAAACCTCGATGATAAACTCAAGTGCGTATACCACACTGCATTCGGCACAAAGGAATCTTCATGAATGACGGAATATAGAAGTGGTGATATCGTCTAGTGGTTAGGACATGGGACTTTGAATCCCGGAACCTCGGTTCGATTCCGAGTTTCACCAAAAAATCCTCTCGCAGAATAACTAAACAACAAAATGTGGATGAAGCTTCTGTTCCACGCTGCCCTGTTCTATGCGTTTATCCCCGGCGTGCTCGTCCGTCTCCCCCCGGGTGGAACGACGATGACAGTGAACCTCACGCACGCCGTTCTCTTTGCCGTCGTCTGCCGCCTCGCCTGGAGCCAGGTGTTCCCCCGCCGCTAGGCTAAAATGGATTTGTTTAGCTTAGAAATCTAGAAATACCCCCAAACAAAATGCCTTCCACTCACCACTGCATCGTCATCGACTGCGACATCGAAGTCGACGACGAGAACATGATCTGCCCCAACCACGCCTGGTGCCCCGGCTGCGACATCGAGATCTTCGGGATCGAGTGGTGTACCAACTGCTGGCTCGACCGCCACGGGTTCGAGTCGCCTAATGTATCCCCGGGCATTTGCTGGGACTGTGGAGTCCAGATGCCCTCGCCAGAGGACGAGACGTGCTACAAGTGTTACGCTGCACGCACCATTCAGATCTGGTGGCGCAAGTGAATCGCGCAAAATGGATTTGACAACAACAAAACTTTTTACATTGGGTCAAAATGCTTAACTACACACAACTCGGTTTCACTCTCGAGCAGAACGTCCACCTCCAAGATGCTGAGTTCATCCTCGAGCGCGAGTGTCTCTGGGACTGGCTGAAGAACGCCGACTTGGGCGATCTCGACGCAAATGAGATGTCCATCATCGGTCATCACATGAAGATCCGTCACACGGAGACATCCTTCATCGACACGATGAAGGTCATGCAGCAACTCGCAAAGTTGGGGGTTGACGAGTTCTTCACCATGTACCTTGGCCAGATCATTGGGCCTGAGTATAAAGCTAAGGAGGTTGTTCAGCGTACGCCGGAGATGGACCAGAAGGTTCTGGCGGCATACAAGAAGCTCGGGCCGTTCCAGAAGGCCCCGCCGTGGATCACGGAGTACATCACACTCTACCCCGGGATCGTCAACCCTGTGTGAAGATGTGGTTGACTGCAGGGTGTTTCTGAAACTGCGCCAAATTCGTCCAAGCAAGATGCTCTCGGAACTGTCGTTCATTAGGGTGAAGCGGAAACTCCCGAGGGTAACAACTTTTTAAATCCTGAAACGCCTCTGCCTCATTGAGCGCATTCTGTTGTCGTAGAAACATCAGAATCTGATCAAGCTTATTCCTTTTTTGCTCATCATTCAGCTGCTTAAAGTTGACGTAAAACTGCTCCATACTTTCAATGAGTATGTTCAGTGTAAGTAATGGAGGTCACCCCACGACCTGTCATTGAGGTTGATGACCTAGTGAAACATAATTGGCCTAAAATTGACTGGTATTTTATGACCAGTGAACGTTTTGAATTGATCGTTGAAATGTTCCGCCAAACACAGCGAAATTTACTCATTGCTCATGGCGTTCTGGGGGAAGCCAACGACCCCGATCCAACCGAAAAGTATTACATCTTCTTTTGCTTGCGATGACGACTAGCCCTGCTCATGCGACGACGAGAACGGGAACGGCGGTGGCGCCGGCCAGTGCCGGCTTGGCCGCGGGACACCCAATTTTCGTTAGGAGCGGATTCCTTCAACAGCGCTAAGCTTACGCGCCATTCTGCCGCGAGCGGCTGAGGATCAAGCACAACTCCGGTCTCAGTAACCTCAATAACCTTTCCGTCGGGGTACTCCTTGTAATAGCGATTTTCCGTGGGCATTTATATGAAAGGACTAAAAAAAATAGTCCCAGAGGAAATTGACTATCCGGCCAAAATGGATTTATTCTCATCAGAAAATGAGAAAAGCCCCCAATGTCGTCCATCATGTCTACCCCCCAGCACACTTTCTTCTGCTCCAACGACGAGTGCGGCAACGTCGCTGCATGGGAGGGCGGCCTCTGCATGTCCTGCCCAGACCCCGACGCGGCGGGCTGGATGCTCTGTCGCCGCTGCGAGGAGTACTGTGAGCTCGACGACTTTCCGTCGCTCGACGTCGAGATCTGCCGCCAGTGTGCCACCTGCTGCGAGGCCGCACCACCTGGCTGCGAGGACTGTGGCGAGGAGTATTCCGTTGGTCTCGGACTGGACCCGACGCGATGCCCTCGCTGCGTCCTGTCGGCACATTACCCGTGTATGGGTGACCGCAGCTCCGTGACGTCTCCGATTCCGGAGCCGCCTGCGGTGATTCGCGGGCCCCTCTACTACTCCGAATCCATATCCATCTGTGACGAGTGCGACAGAAGTGAGCGTGGCTACGACGAGGACTGTACGTATCCACCGCCCGCCGAGTCGCTCGAGGACTCGCTCGAGGCCATCGCGCGCATCAAGGAGAAGATGGAGACCTTCCTGACTCTGAGTCAGCGAATGCATTGGGAACGCCTACTCAAGTTCCGCGAGGACGAACTTGCCGAGAACGAGGCGGATCGGCAGGCGGGCTACGACCTTGACGACCTCCGCAAGATGGACATCCAGAACCGAAGCGGCTTCTGAGCGGGACGGTCTCTACAAAAAAACTTTTTACATTTGGGGAAAATGAATTTACACCCGAAGATGAGAATGGCAAGTATAATGCTTCCCACTCTCATCTCCAACAATGACTATGTCGATCTCATGGCCGCCGAGGAGCGGGGCAACCGTTTCCGCGAGTCCCTCATGTCGGATGTACTTCGTGACATCCACGACCTCTTCATAAATGCGAACGTTGTCACCCACTTCCGCCGCGCGTTGTTCAATGGTCGCCAAGCGGTTGTGAATCTTCAGATTCCTAGGTGGCGGCACAGTAACAATGTGGAATCCGATGAGGAGATCGACATTCACCAGCTCCTTCTTGATGGAGACGGGTACAATCTCCTTGCCGATCGTCTGGACCATATCCGTCTCGCCTACAATATTGACAATGACACGATTTACTTCAAGCTCACGTTTATTACAGAGGTTGATTAGTCGTCCACACCCTCGGGTGTACGCGACGGTTCGACATGATCTAAATTCACCCATTCCTCCCCTACCGGGGCAATCTCTCCTAGAATCGGCTCCCCCATGGCGTTAGTTTCGACATAATACGTACCGAACTTTTTGAAGTATTTCTTGGCACCGCCACGCTTTTTTGCAGTACGACGTTTCAGTGTTTTCCTCGGCATGGGAAATGGATTTACTATTGGCACGGGGTTTTTATTTATGACGACACCAGGAGATTTCAGCACACTTGACTTCTCCGTTCAAGAGAAGGAGCTTCTAACTGCACTTTACTCCGCGGTCACGGAGCTAAACTACTGGGAGTATATGAAGGGAGAGCCTTCCGGAGGGAACTTTACGTATACTCCCGACATTCAGTTCAGACAGGTTATGGCAAAGGTTGGGACGGGTTATGACCATATCATGATCGGCGTATGTGCTCGCATCATCCAGAGGATCGCGCGGACTGGTTGGAAGGAGTGGGAGCCCATCACGAGCAAACGGACTGAGTTTCTTGCTCTTCCAAACGACATGACACTTACTCAGCAGTTCAGGGCTATTGCCGAGCATCAGAATACGAGGATGACATACGCAGAGATGCGTGAGCGTTTCGGTTAAACAATCCTTGTTGTTCAAATACAATGAGCCGTCTCGAGTTTATGGTTCAACCACCTGCTTGGTTCTATTCGCGAATCCTAGTGGGAGCCGGACGAATGCTCACACCCAGCTTTGTAGCAAAAAATAACATCACTCACGTAATTAACTGTGCGTTTCCTCAAGACTCCCCGGGCTGGTTTCAGCGTACGTACCGGTCTCGGTATATATGCTTGGGAGCCGTTGATGACATCAATGCCAATATTTTACGTTGGTATCCCGCCTTTGAGAATGTGATGTCTCGGATGTTGCGGGAAGGAACGGGCACTGTTTTTGTCCATTGTCAGTGCGGAATCAATCGCTCTGCCTTTTTGAGCCTAACCTATATTGCTAAGAACTTTGGTTTCGAGTATGAAGAAGCTGTCAAGATCCTGAAGAGACAACGTCCGTGTATGTTTACAAATTCAGTCTACATGAAACAAACGAGAGAATTTGTAAATGGATGTGTTCAGAGTGAGAAAGATTCGAGAGTCGAACGCATCGGGGACATCGATGGGGACACTGGACTCAGTTCATCAGGAGCTTGTGCAAGGGATGAAGGAAACCAAGACAAAACAGAACGAACTCACGGACTCATTAAAAGCCCTCCAGCAACAGAGACTGTTACTTGATTCCTCTGCAGAACTCAAAAATATTGTCAAGTGTTCACAACTCGATTCGCAGATTCGCGAGATAGAACAGGAACTAGCACAAACAAATCCGGTCGAAGAATACTATGTGAAAAACATGGATATTTTGATCGATTACTATGGAAAGCAAGATGCAACACATATTTCTGCTCCTGCTCCCAAAGAGGCGAATACGTTCCTCAAGTTCTTTGTCGCGAATGTGCCGACAGTGGACACTGGGTTATCGAAGAAGCAGATGTTCGATGAATTTGTATCGCGTATGAAACTGAGCAATGGACCTGAGGCTACACAACTGCTGACGGAACACTGTACTGCGTGTAATGTAGCTCGTGAAGAAATCAGTTCTGAAGGAATTCTGGTTTGTCCGTCATGTGGTTCGGAAGAGTACGCATTGGTTGTGTCTGACTTTCCGAGTTTTCGTGATCCTCCTAAGGAGCGAAACAATTACGCGTACAAGAAGATCAATCATCTCAATGAGATTCTCAACCAGTTTCAAGCAAAGGAGTCTACGATCATTCCCGAAGAGGTCATGAATGAAGTGGTGATGGAAATCAAGAAACGCAGAATCGACAACATTGCCGATCTGTCAGAGGAGGATATTCGACAGATACTCAAGAAACTCAATCGGTCAAAGTACTATGAACATCGTGCTCATATTCTGAGTCGTCTTAATGGTAACCCCCCTCCTACCATCACGGCCGAAATTGAAGAGAAGATACGTGCCATGTTCCAGGAGATTCAGGCTCCGTTCCTGCTGTACTGCCCCAACGACCGCACGAACTTTTTGAGCTACAGCTACATTCTGTACAAGTTTATGGAACTTCTTGACATGGACGAATACCTACCCTATTTCCCGCTCTTAAAATCACGCGACCGCTTGATCGCACATGACCAAATCTGGTCAAAGATTTGTGAGTATTTACATTGGCAATTTATCCGTTCTGTCTAGCCGATGACGATTTATTCAGAGTCTATGATAATGGCAAGAAGGCCTGATTTTATGGTTACCGCTCTCGCTACAACCAATTGTTCAGGTTGTGTTTTAACTCCTGATGGACAATCGCTTATTTTTACGACTGGCCACGAGGTACGTCGGGTTCCAGTGGGTGGAGGCGCCAGTGTTCAGATAGCAGGAAGGTTGGGAGAGGGCGGTGAGGACGGCTTAGTCACGACGCCGGCGCGCTTCAGGTGGCCTCGAGGCGTTGTCATCAGAGAGGACGGCTCCATCTTCGTCGCAGACGACGGCAACCACCGCATCCGCATGATCTCGCCGGCGGGCGCCGTCACTACCTTCGCCGGCAGCGGCGAGGAGGGTGGAGCCGACGGCGTCGGCATCGCGGCGAGCTTCAGATACCCTTCCGGCCTAACCCTCGGACCGGGCGGCGTCCTGTATGTGTCTGAGAGCCATCGCGTCCGCATGATCTCGCCGGCAGGCGCCGTCACGACGCTCGCGGGCAACAGGGTCCAGGGCTTCGCCGACGGCAGGGGCACCGAGGCGAGCTTCAACTACCCTACCGGCATCGCCGTGGACGCCAAGGGAGTCGTCTTCGTCGCGGACTCCGAGAACCACTGTATCCGCCGCATCACGAACGGCGTCGTCGACACGCTCGCGGGCAACGGTACGTTTGGCTCACGCGACGGCGTGAATGCGGCGGCGCGCTTCAACCACCCGCGCGGCATCGCCTTCGACCCCACCACGGGCAACCTCCTCGTGACCGACGTCGGCAACCAGCGGATCCGTAGTGTCGATCCTCGTACCAGAACTGTCACCACACTCCCCATCGGTGGCGGTGCTGCGCAGCGGCCACCTATTGGTGCTCCTCCATCAGATGCCGCGGGGCTCAATCTTACTAGCTTATCGGCGATTACAGTGGACCGCAACGGTACTCTCTATCTTGGAATGTATGGAGGTATTGTGCGTATCGACAATGTCAGAAGGATACGAGAACATGGTCGTGATTCAAGAAATGCCCTGCTTGCCGGGTTACTTCCTGACCCAAGACGACCGCTGGATGAAAAGAGAGCTGAAGCCGATGCCCCCATCGATCCCGATAGAGCTGTAAACAGAGTGCGCGAGTCTGGAGTTCTTACTGCAGGTGTAGGTCCATTCTTAAGTGGGGTTGAGCCGGTGTCAGGTCAAACTCAGGATATGAGATCGGTGCTCGGTTTTTTGGGAGATCAGCATACCGGACGGATACCGATGGGGTCTCGATTTACTGCGCCGCCACGTCCGTTGCCGGCAGCCGCACCTCCGTCGGGTGGTCGGAGTAGAAAAACAAGACGTCGCATGAAGAACCCATGTTGGAAGGGCTACACGGCATATGGTATGAAGAAAGGAGGTCCTAACTGTGTCCCCATCAAGTCCCGTCGTCAGCGGCGACGCGAGTAACGGCGACGGCGACGTACCTTGCGGCTCCGACGTCTACGACGCCCACCTGCAGGGTCTTGTGCGTCTAATCTTGTAACATTTTCGGGCCCAGGCAAGATATAGTCTGGACTGCGTACTACGAGTCCAGCAGGAAGCGGTTGGTCAAGCGCAACGACCGGGTTACGTGGGCTGTGAACCCCGTTCTGATTCGGAATGATTGTTCCTACAATATGGTAGTCCTTTCCACCCTTCGTTATATGAACAATTACGCGGTCACCTACCTTCAACGGTTCGGCAGCATTGATTAACTCGGAAGGGTCTTGCGACATTATTAATCGTAGAGGTTATCTTTAGGAATGCGAATTCGAAGTTTCCCCGAATCCGAAATAGCCACATCCTGGGGAACATGACCTCCCGAATGGAAGAAGTGAATCTGATCCAAATCACCCATCTCTCTCACTCGATTACGAAACCACAGTCGTATGAGTTCAAGCGGACGCCGAATTTTACCGGGTGGAGGACGAGCAACTGCTCCTGCCTCCACTAACAGTAACATCAGATGAGGCGATTCCTTGTCGTTCAAACAGGCTCGTATAAAGTCGGGAAGTAAATGAGGCATCAATGAGTGGATGCGTTTGAGACGCAGCCACGCACTCATGAGGTTCTTTTCCTGAACACTTGAAGGACGCATGAAGGTATCGTGAACAAATGCGGAGCACATAGAACACTGCGACATTTAAAAATTGTCTTTTTTAGACCTGGCGAATTCGTTTTCGCCTACTTCCCCTTGGACATATTCGCCCTGAGAACGCAAGTCATCGCATACTCTACGGCGGCCTCGAGTTCAGGGTGTTCGAGGATCCCGTCGAAGTGGCGCCAGGTAGACCCGAGACGCTGGGCGATGGCCTCGTCAAACACACATGACTGCAGGTTCTGGCGTTGATTCCTGAGGTCCCGGCGCTTGAGAGCAATGCGGAAGTATCGCATCCTCGACTCGCGAGCCTCCTCCTCATTGAGCTTGTTCCAGCGGGTCGCGTCCGCCGTGAACGCGGCAAGCCCGTGCCGGAC
>Ga0208618_1000346_pt1 | contig 21862 bp, 18 predicted proteins | sample CryBogCBE18Jul08_FD_184585 | JGI IMG/M metagenome (GOLD analysis project Ga0208618, IMG submission 184585) | Freshwater microbial communities from Crystal Bog, Wisconsin, USA - CBE18Jul08 (SPAdes) | ecosystem: Environmental > Aquatic > Freshwater > Lake | place: Crystal Bog, Wisconsin, USA...
CAATTTGACTTGTCCAGTTTTAACAAACCCGGATAATGACGGTAGTGCAGCAAAAAGCATATCAACTTGACCACCTACTAGTGCGGGTACCGATTGCCCAGAGCCTTTGTAGGGTACGTGCGTGATCTCCAAACCAAGTGCTGTCTTAAACGCTTCCATGCTTAAATGATGGGTGCTCCCAATTCCACTAGATCCGTAGGTGAGTGTATTTGGGTTAGCTTTTATGTAAGCAATCAACTCCTTGAGCGAGTTTGCTTTCACCCTTGGGTGAACCGCAAGGTATAAAGGGGCTCTGGCTGCAAGCGAGACCTCTACAAAGTCTCGCTTTAAATCGTAACTAAGGTTACTGTATAGCTTGGGATTTACCGAGAAGGTGGAACCATCGGAGACCAAAAAAGTATATCCATCCTTTGGGGAGGTCATAACCGATTGACATGCCAATACTCCGTTGGCCCCGGGATGGTTATCAACAGTCACAGCCTGGCCCAGTCGCTCAGTTAGGCGCTGAGCGTAGATCCTAGCCACGGTGTCTGGTAGTCCGCCTGCTGGGTTGGGTATTACAAATTTAATGGCTCTTGTTGGGTAGTTTTGCGGGGAGGTGGTCTGAGCAAGCGCGTCATGTTGCCAATTTCCAAAGCAAAACAAGGCCAGAGTTACCAAAAGGTATGTATACATATTGCTAAATGAATAAACGAATTTGAAATTGTGTTTACTAATCATTTTTTTCCTTAAAAATTAGATCGATTCAACACATTTCGCAAAAGCTTTGCCCATGGCCTGTGTACCAAGGTTACCACCCACGTCCCTAGTGGTTGATCCGTCCATTACCACACGAGTCGCAGCTCGCTCAATGGCTTTACTTGCTTCAATTAAATTCTTGTTAACTTTCCTTTGACCACACCATCCGAGTAACATTCCTGCAGAAAGGATCAAAGACATGGGGTTGGCAATATCTTTGCCAGCTATATCAGGGGCAGAGCCGTGAGCGGCCTGTCCCATGGCGTAATCAGTTCCAGAGTTGAGCGATCCGGCAAGTCCCAAACTCCCCGAGAGCTCAGAGGTGAGATCAGACAAAATGTCGCCGAACATGTTGGTGGTGACGATCACATCAAATTTCTCTGGAGCTCGAACCACGTGGGCCATCATGGCGTCAACAATGAAATCATCAATCTCAATGCCTGGATACTGTTTGCCAACAGTGTTACATATATCTATGAACATCTTGTCGGCGATTTTCAAGACATTGGCTTTGTGAACAATGGTCACTTTTTTGCGTCTTGTTTGTGCAAGTTCAAATGCAGATTTTGCAATTCGTTCACAACACTGACGCGTAATTCTCCTAAGAGAGATCACCACATCTGGCGTAATCAACATCTCGCTTGCACCGGACTCTACATTACGGTCTGCGTAAAAACCCTCGGTGTTTTCGCGAACAACGATTAAATCAAATGGCCCAACTTTGTTGGGTAGGCCTGGATATGTTTTTGCTGGTCGTATGTTGGCATACAGGTCCAATTTTTTTCTAAAAAATTTGGATGGATTGATTTCACCCTTTGATTCATCTTTGAAGTCATAGGTCGACATGGGGCCGAGCATCAGACCATCTGCATTTTGAACTTTTTCAAGTAAGACATCAGTAACTGTTGATCCGTATTTTTTTAAACTCTCGTGGCCTGCTATATCGTGCTCTAGGTCAAGACCTAAGTCGAACCTTTTGTTGACAGCGTTTAAGACCTCAACGGTTGCTTGCATAGTCTCTGGGCCAATACCGTCGCCTGGTAGAACGATTATTTTCATAGTATTTTAAATTTTTTAGTTGGAAGTTTGGGGCGATTTGTACTGCCCAAGATCAGGGTAACTTTACCCTTGGATGTCATGTAAAGGATGATATTCTATGCACAATAGCGATCAATACAGGGGATTGCTTTTAGTAAAAATATATTATTTCAAATAATTTTTAATATTTCACAATATCAAGCCATTTCAAAAATGACCTCAACCACAACCTTCCTAGATATCACACATGAACCTGTGTGCTTCACTCCCCCAAAAGGATCAGTCGATTGTCACACTCATATTTTTGGGCCAGGAGACTCATTCCCTTGGGACCCCCAAAGGAGTTACACACCTGGGGATGCAAGTATTGAAGATTTAAATGGATTGCACAAACACCTGGGTATAGACAAAGTCGTAATTGTTCATCCCAGTCCATATGGATCAGATAATGCCTGCACTTTAAACGCATTAGAAATCCTAGGCTTAGACCGTGCAAGAGGAGTTGCGGTAATTGATCCATCAACAACCCAAGCAGAATTAGAGCACATGCACAGCGTTGGAGTCAGAGGGGTTCGGATTAATTTAGAGACTTATGGGCTTAAAGATCCTCAGGCTGCACTGCAAATGCTAATGCATACTCAAAAACAAGTAGCGCCGTTAGGGTGGCACATTCAAATTTTTACCAGACTTGCTGTTTTAGTTTCACTTGCTGAGCATATTAAAAAGTTGGCAGTCCCACTTGTGATTGATCACTTTTGCTTATGTGATCCAGATTTAGGCTTATCCCAACCTGGCTTGGAGGTTTTGCAGGATCTTTTGGTGAGTGAGAAAGTTTGGCTAAAACTATCAGCACCATACAGAATTACGAAAACTCCTGATTCATCACAGGTCAAAGAGCTTGCACGGTACCTGATATCTGCAAACCCAAACAGGGTTGTTTGGGGAACTGACTGGCCCCATCCCGGTGGCGTCAAACACGGTCAACCCAGGAGTAGGGACGTTATCGAGCCCTTCCAGCCAATTAACAACGGGGCGGCATTAAACAGATTACAAGTCTGGACTAGGTCCGAGGACGAACTCTTAAAAATACTGGTCACCAATCCGACCCACTTGTACGACTTCTAAAATCCAAAGCCTCGATTAATTCTTCTTAGTTTCTATTCATAAAACCAAAATGTCAGAACCAAACCAAGTCCCTCTTGATGTCATAAAAGCCTTCACACCCACCGGTAAACTTAGGGCTTCTATCAACCTTGGAAATCCAATCTTATCTAGTAAAGATGCTCAAAGCGGGCTCCCAAAAGGCGTATCCGTTGACTTGGCTACTGCTTTTGCAAAACTCTTGGGAGTAGAGTTAGAGCTTGTGGTTTTTGATTCTGCTGGTAAGTCAGTTGACGCAGTTGCTACAGAGCGAGCAGATATTGGATTTTTTGCAATTGATCCCCTAAGGGGTCAAGACATCAACTTTACACCTCCCTACATTTTAATAGAGGGAAGCTATTTGGTACGTGAAAATTCTTCCCTAAAGTTCAATGAAGAGGTGGACGTTACAGGGCGTTCTGTAGTTGTGGGGCGAGGTAGTGCCTATGATCTTTTTCTAACCAGAGAGTTTAAGAGCGCCAAAATTTTCAGAGCCGAGACCTCGCCAAAAGTAGTTGACTTCTTTCTTCAGGGGGGGTACGACGTGGCCGCAGGGGTTAAGCAGCAACTTGAGTCGGATGCGCAAAGACTGGGAGGCGTAAGACTTCTTCCGGGACGCTTCATGGTCATACAGCAAGCCATGGGGTGTCCAAAGTCAAGGGGCGATATGGCTGCTAATTTCTTATCTAAATTTGTTGAAAACATGAAGTCAAGCCAGTTTGTTGCAAACTCTTTAAGTGTCCATCAGATCAAGGGAGCCTCTGTTGCGCCTGTAATTTGAAAACTCATAAGTTTTCAAATAGTCCTCTCAATACCCATCACATTTAGCACCAATGTCTAACTTTCATAACAATCACAGAGAAACTCTATCTGCATTGGCTTATTCAGCAATGCTAGAGCGGGGACTTAGGCCTGAGTATGGCAAAGATGCATTGGCCCAAATGATTGAAATTAGAAATCATGCTTTTAAACCCGACTTTGACAAAGAGCATAGCGCAGAGGATATACAGGATCAGCGTAACTTACTATGGTGCTCCATTGACAATGATGACTCCAAGGATCTTGATCAGTTAACTGTTTGTAAACCCTTAAAAGATGGTTCACTTGTTGTATTGGTCGCTATAGCCGATGTGGATAGCTTGGTCACAAAGAACTCTCCTATTGATCTTCACGCTCGAGATAACACCACCTCTGTGTATACCTCAGCGAGGGTCTTTCCAATGCTTCCCGATGAATTATCAACGAATTTAACCTCCCTTAATCAGGGTTGTGATCGTTTAGCAATGGTGTGCGAGATGCATTTTGACCCTAATGGTTTAGAGATTGGATACAGTATTTACAGATCCAGAGTCACAAATAAATCAAAGCTTGCTTACGACGCAGTATCCGATTGGTTAGAAGGAAAGGGTGCTTTACCTGAGGCCGCATCTAGAGTGCAGCATATGGATCAACAACTTAGGCAGCAAGATATTTGGGCGCAAAAGCTGAGAGCTCTTAGGCACGCTAAAGGAGCCCTAGAGTTTAAATCCATTCAGCCAGTTGCTTTGTTTAAAAATGATCTGATCCAAGATCTTGCCGAACAACCACATAACCGCGCCAGACAACTTATTGAGGAGTTTATGATTGCAGCGAATGGTTGCATCGCTAGATTTTTAGCTTCTAAGGGGTATTCATGTATCAGAAGAGTGGTTAGATCTCCCGAACGATGGGCAAAAATCGTGAAAGTGGCAGCTCAATACGGAGAGCATTTAAGCGCTGAGCCCGATTCATTGGCTTTGGAGCGTTTTCTGGCAAAAAGGCGAGAAATTGATCCACTTACCTTCCCCGATCTTTCTCTCGTAATTGTGAAGTTGATGGGCTCGGGGGAATATGTTTTAGAACGGGCTAACGACACAGCTAATATAGGCCATTTTGGATTAGCGGTTTTGCACTATGCGCATTCAACAGCCCCAAACCGACGCTATCCTGATCTCATCACACAAAGAATCCTAAAAGCCGCGTTAAAGGGAGCAAACTCGCCTTACACAAATGCGGAGCTGGAGCAACTTGCTCTTTATTGCACTGCAAAAGAGGACGCTTCTAAAAAGGTGGAACGTCAACTCAGAAAGTCAGATGCTGCGTTAATTCTCCGCTCCCGGATTGGTCAGCGATTTAGAGGTGTTGTGAGCGGTGTTAACGATAGTGGACATTGGGTAAGGATATTCACGCCCCCTGCGGAGGGCAAGATTACGGGAATGCATGATCACTTGGAGTTAGGACAGCAAATTAGCGTCAAACTGATTCATACCAATGTCGAGCGCGGGTTTATAGATTTTGAATTAATGCATTAAAAAAGGTTCATAAGAAAAGGCCCTTTTTTGTAATACTTAAATTTTTATTCCCCGCTGAGTCCAATATTGCTGGGTAATCTCCTCTCGGTTTCAAACCTAATCAATGCGGCTAACCTGAAAACACCGTGGGCAAACTTACCGTAGGGAAGGGTGATGAATAACGCCATGACAACCCCTAAATGTAAAGAGAGTAACAGGGGCATGCTCGTGCCACCGTGTGATAGGGGCAATAATAGTCCTGAGAAACTGGTCATGAAGAGGAGGAAAATAAACCCAATATCCATTTGCCTTTGAGTCGGATCACCATGAAGGGGATGTCTGCGCAAATTAAGTGTAAATAACCCAGCGCATCCAAATATTAAGGATACCCCTCCTAAAACTCCAAGTATTTTAGGAAGGGAGGTAAATACATAGGGCGCCTCCCAACCAAAGACATAGTGATAAAGCGTTGCAACACTGGTTGCAGCGAAACACAACATAAATCCGTAAAAGGTCAAATGATGAAAATACTTTCGCAATTTTGAGAATGCGTCGTCCTCGTTATTACAACCATCTCCATGTCCACCGCCCAAGTATTTGAGCTTAAACGCATCGTGAGCTGCGATTGCTACAGCTATGGGGGGCGCATCTTGAACACTGGTTGCTTGCTTGATATCTTTTAGGTAAGAACTCACACCCATGAAAAGGGAAAAAACAACAAATGCAAAAATTGGCAAAAATATGCTGACCAGCATGTTGTGAGGATAGATGGAGTAAAAATTAGATAAGTCTAAAGAAACTGCATTTGCCCCATTCAGGAAATTTGCTGTGATTTGTAAAAATAGGGTCAAACTAAAAGCCAAGGCAATTGCTATCCAAAGCCCATTGTTTTTATAAAGTACGCCCAAAGAGCGAGGCCAAGCATAAGCAGTGTATGTGTCTTTCCTAACCTCTGCCATGGCCTTGGGTACATTGATCATGAACTCATGGGGTGGAGCATATTGACAGGCATGAAGACACGCTCCGCAGTTGTGACATAAGTTTGCGAGGTAGTGAATATCAGAGGCTCCAAACTCCAGTCGTCTGGTCATGGCAGGGAAAACCGCGCAAAATCCTTCGCAGTACCTGCAACCATTGCAGATCATCATCTGTCTAGAAACCTCCAAAACACTCTGTGACAGCGGCGCAGGCTGAAGTGGTACCGAGTGACCGTTGGCAAGCGTAATTGCTTCTTGTGTAAGTTCTTCTAATGATTGCATTTTGAATATTTAATCGGAATCTGTGAAATGGATATTTGAATTGAATGAGATTTGTTACATTTCAATTTCAAGCAAGCGCTTGTATTTTTGACCCTGTTTGCCTTGTTTTTTCAAGTGCAATTTTGGCTGCTTGGTCACCGGCAATCCTTCCAAAAGCTGTCCCGATGGTCATACCCACGCCGGCCGTGTATCCTTTACCGAGCACATTTCCAGCCATCATCTCACCAGCAACAAAGAGGTTTGTGCTAGGTTTACCGCTGAAATATACCCTTGCTTGGTCATCAGTTTTTAAACCAAGATAGGTAAAAGTAACACCGGGCTGGACAGCATAAGCATAAAAGGGCCCTGTATCAATCTTCCTGGCCCAGTGGCTCTTAATGGGTAATACGCCCTCAGTTTTGCAGTCGTCAAGCACCGTGTGATCAAAATGTCCGGGTTGCACGGCATTGTTGTAGTCGTTAACGGTTTGCATAAATGTACTTACATCCAAGCCTAATAGGGAAGCTAATTCCTCAAGAGTATTTGCTTTGGTTCCAGGAAAAACCGGGGGCATAAAGCGTCCGATTGCTTTGCTATCAATGACGGAGTAAGCTCGTTGACCAGGTTGCATCGCAACCAGTCTTCCCCATATGGCATAACGTTTGGGCCAAAAATCTTCTCCCTCATCATAAAAGCGCTTGGCTTGCTTGTTGACCACTATGCCCAGTGAAACACAGTCAATGCGCGTACAAATCCCGCCATCATAAAGGGGAGCCCTTGCATCGATTGCAACCATGTGTGCCTGGGTTGGATCCCCTATCATGTCGGCCTTATGAACGTCCCTTAAATTTTTAATCAGTACGCCTTTGTTGTAGCGAGTGCCTCTAATTAAAAAATTATCAACTGGGTACTCACCCCACTCATTTTGTCCCCAAGCCTGCCTCAGCCAGTCAATGTTGGACTCAAATCCACCGCTTGCCATGACGCAGCTTTTGGCCTGGATCACCTCAACACGAACCACCTCTCCTGAGGCATCTTTATGATGTACTTCTGCAGCCTTGAATTCACCGTCCTCTAACTCAACGCCGATTACTTCGGCGTTATAGTCAATTTGCACACCTAACGCCAATGCACTTCTGTAGTAAGCATTGACCAAAGCTTTTCCCCCGCCCATGAAGAAGGCATTCGTTCTGGCTGTATGCAAAGCACCTGATAGTGAGGGCTGAAACCTGACCCCGTGTTTGACCATCCATGGTCTGCAAGTTGCAGATGCTCTGATCGCCAGACGAGCTAAATGTTCGTTTGTGAGTCCACCGGTGACTTTGAGCAAATCTTGCCAAAACTCTTCTTCTGTATAGGCATCTACTAAAACGTCTTGTGGTGCGTCATGCATACACCGAAGGTTCCTGGTGTGCATGGAGTTTCCGCCCCTCCACTCTTTTGGGGAGGATTCAAGGAGTCTTACACTAGCTCCGCGTTCTTTAGCCATCAAGGCTGCACAAAGTGCGGCATTGCCGCCGCCAATTACGAGTACGTCTAGCATCTGTTGTTTGCTCTAAAGTTGTTTACTTTAATGGGGATCTTTGGGTAGGGAAAGATGATTAACTCAGATTTATAGTTTAATTCAAAATGAATACTTAAGGATAATTGAGGTTTTATGGATGGGGTGTTCAGCAGATGCGAATTGGCTACAATCACTTGTTGGCATTTGCGCTTAAGGACTAATCTCTTTAGCGTGAGTGCTTAGATTTTACAAGATTGTTTTAGCTCGAGGTTTCATCATGGCGCATAAAATCAGTAACGACCGATCATTCCTAAAGCTCACGAGTATTGGATGCACGAGTCTTTGTTTATTCTTTGGTTTGAGTCTTTCTGTGATGGCTCAAATCAAAGTCGGAGTGACTGTTTCTGCAACGGGCCCAGCAGCCTCTCTTGGTTTATCAGAAAAGAATGCTTTTTCTGTTATGCCTACTACGATTGCTGGTCAAAAAGTTGAATACATCATTTTGGATGATGCCAGTGACCCTGTATCTGCAGTTAAAAACACTCGAAAGTTGATTTCTGAAGACAAAGTCGATATTGTTCTTGGATCTACAACCGCTCCCAATAGCTTGGCCATGGTCGATGTTGTCTCTGAGGCGCAAACCCCGATGATTGCCATGGCCTCATCGCTGAAAATTGTGGACCCTGTTGATGCCAAAAGGTTCTGGGTCTTCAAAGTCCCACAAAACGATGCACACATGGTCACCGCCTTATCAGCTCACATGGCGGACACAGGTATTAAAAATGTAGGACTCATAGGATTTAACGACGCTTACGGTGAGGGCTTGATTTCTGAATTTGGAAAGATGGCAGGTATTAGGAAGCTTAACGTTGTAGCGACTGAGCGCTATGCGAGAACTGATACCAGTGTAACCGGGCAAGTCCTGAAGGTGCTTGCCACCAACCCAGACGCTGTCCTTATTGCAGCCTCTGGTACACCTGCGGTGTTACCTTTCAAAACCCTTAAAGAACGGGGCTACAAAGGCAAAGTTTATTTCACTGATGGTGTTATAAATGAAGACTTTTTACGAGTTGGGGGTAAAGACTTGGATGGATCTTTCTTGCCTGCTGGCCCCTTTGTTGTTGCCAATCAATTGCCTGACAGCAATCCAACCAAAAAAGTTTCCCTCGCTTTTATAAAGCTTTATAACGCAAGCTCACCCGCCCAGCCCGCCAACTCTTTCACTGCTCACGCTTGGAATACTTACCTCATTTTGAATAACGCAGTGCCCATAGCTCTTAAGACTGCAAAGCCTGGAACAAAAGAATTTCGTGCTGCCCTAAGAGATGCAATTGAGGGAACACATGAGCTCATAACTACACACGGAGTTCTCAATATCAGCAAAACCGACCACATGGGATTTGATCAAAGAGCCAGGGTGATGGTTAAGATCGAGAATGGTCAGTGGAAACTTATACCTTGAATTTCGATCTTAAACGTTGATGTTTTATCAACGTTTTTGCAAAATAGTGCAGTGTATTAATAAGATCTAATAATTTAGGCATCACAAGGTATAGTTTAAGTAAATGGACTCATCTATTGCCTTGATATTGGCCCAAGACGGCTTGGTGACTGGTGCGGTCTACGCGTTACTCGCAATTGGACTTGTTTTGGTGTTCTCCGTTACAAGGGTTATTTTTATCCCTCAAGGGGAATTAGTGACTTACGGTGCACTTACCATTGCCACAATACAACTTAATGGTTTTCCAAAAATCATCTATTTACAGATGGTTTTGGGTCTGTATTTATTTGTTCTTGAATTATTGAAGCTTGGTAAGTCTGTCCATCAAAATATTAAAAATTCAAGTTCTAACGTTCAATTTAAGGAACTAATACATAATAAGGAAGTTGAATTTAAAGCTCTTATACCGTCTTTTTTAAAGTTCATTTTTCTCCCAGGCCTCTTATGGGCTCTTTTATACGTTCTTCAAGCAAGTGAAGTTTTAGCTCAAATGGGCGTGCTCTCACAAATCTTATTGACTCTTTGTTTAGTCGCACCACTAGGTCCTATGCTTTTTAAATCGGTATTTGAGCCCGTTAGCGACGCAAGTGTGTTGGTACTTTTGATTCTCTCAGTTGCACTTCATTTGAGCTTGATGGGCTTAGGATTGTGGATGTTCGGTGCCGAAGGAGGGCGTTCTAAACCTCTACTAGAACTTAACTTGGATTGGGGTGCATTTTCCATGAGCGGACAAAGTATATTTGTTATTGTCTCAAGTGTTATCTTGATGATTGTTTTCTCCTTGTATTTTCAATATTCCATGAGTGGTAAGGCGCTCAGAGCCACAGCAATCAACCGATTAGGGGCCAGATTGATGGGGATAAATGTAAAAACATCCGGACAATTGGCGTTTTTGTTAGCGGCTTTCTTAGGCGCGTTCTCAGGTATATTGATTGGTCCCATTACGACCATTTACTATGACTCAGGATTTATCATTGGACTCAAAGGGTTTGTTGGGGCCATACTTGGTGCCTTAGCAAGTTACCCGCTGGCCGCATGTGGAGCCCTTTTAGTCGGACTTCTTGAATCATACGTCTCTTTTTGGGCAAGTGCATACAAGGAAGTTTGGGTATTCTCGTTGATCATTCCCGCACTGATGTGGAGATCTTTCAAGCACGCTAGGCTCTTGGATGAGGATGAGTCTTTGTGATGAATCGACAAAGTACCTTCATAATTGGAGTGCTCGGGACGCTATTGGTTTTAGTAATTAGACTACTACATCCACCAGAGTTTTGGATCACACTTGGTAACTATATTGGCCTTTACAGTTTGGTGGCCATGGGTTTGGTGATCCTAACTGGAGTAAGTGGTATGACCTCTTTTGGTCAAGCCGCATTTGTTGGTATTGGTGCTTACGCAAGTGCTTACCTAAGCACCGCGTGCTCAATGTCTCCTTGGGTTGGACTCTTGTTGGGGCTTTGCGTAACGATTGCAACTGCCTATTTTTTAGGCTACATCACTCTTGGTCTTTCGGGCCACTATTTACCTCTTTGTACGATTGCTTGGGGGATAAGTCTTTTTTACCTATTCGGTAATATGGAATTTTTGGGTAAATTTGATGGAATCACTGGGATTCCGCCCATTGATATTTTGGGTTATGAACTTAAAAGCGGTTTGGATAGTTTTAGTTTGATTTGGTGTGTGATAGTTTGGGTTGGATTAGCTCTCAATAATCTATTAAATTCACGTACCGGAAGAGTACTTAGGGCATTAAAGGGCGGGGTTTTGATGGCTGAGTCCTGCGGTGTGCCCACGATGCAATATAAGCTCTTGGTGTTCGTATTAGCTGCAGTTTTGGCAGCATTGTCGGGCTGGCTTTATGCACACCTTCAACGTGCTGTAAATCCAACCCCCTTTAATTTAACCGCTGGCATTGGATACTTGATCATGGCTGTGGTTGGAGGTGTGGGTTATCTATGGGGAGCTATAGTAGGGGCACTACTCATTACAGTTTTGAATAATTGGTTACAAAATATTTTGCCATCATTGCTTGGCCAAAGTGGTAACTATGAGGTTGTAGTGTCTGGTATTTTGTTGATCTTTTTACTACAAAAATATCCATCTGGTGCTTGGTCTTGGTTGACTCAAACCTCAAGGGCAGTGTTAGCTTACTTTAATGTAAGCTTTAGGAGTGAAACTGATTTAGCAGGTAGTGCACCAAATAGGGGGTGGAGTCAGCACTCGGTGTCTGGTCTTTTAAATGGTGTAACCGGTATCAGTGAAGTTGCTAAACACAGCGATAGCTTTATTAATAACTCTAATTCCAATATTAAATTAAGAAATAGAACTTTGCCCTTGAAGGGAGATACTATCTTAAGTGTCAATGATGTACACAAGTCTTTTGGGGGGCTGAAGGCGGTAAACGGAGTAAGTTTTGAACTCCAGGCTGGTCAAATTGTGGGACTTATTGGCCCCAACGGTGCTGGCAAGAGCACCTTATTTAATCTGATCAGTGGGGTGATACCCGTGAGCTCAGGTAGCGTGCGTTATTTAGGGCAAGAGGTTAAAGACCTGCCAGCTAGAAAAAGAGCAAAGCTTGGAATGGCTAGGTCCTTTCAGCATGTAAGACTGATCCCTGGAATGAGTGTTTTGGATAACGTTTTAATAGGCGCACATTTGAGGGGGCAGTCCTCGTGGCTAGGGGCTATATTTAAAACAAATAGAGCGGAAGAAGATGAGCTCAAAGAGCTTGCATTGAGCGCTTTGGCGCAGGTTGGACTAAGTGGGTACGGTTCATTGGAGGCGACTAGTCTCTCCTTGGGGCAACAACGGCTCTTAGAAATTGCTAGAGCTATAGTAAGTGGTCCTAATTTATTGCTATTAGATGAGCCCGCCGCAGGACTCAGGCATTTGGAAAAACAGCAACTCCAATCAACGCTTATTGAGCTTAGCCGAACAAGCGGAATGGGTATTTTGATTGTTGAGCACGATATGGACTTTGTTATGAGTATGGTGGATTTATTGGTCGTTATGGATTTTGGTACTCACATCACCACTGGAGCGGCCAATGAGGTGAGAACAAATCCAAGAGTCATTGAGGCCTACCTCGGCAGCATTGACTAATTTTTCGTACACAGAGTCTTAATTTGTTAGATTTTAAAAGCCTCAAGTGACTCAGGTGCAAAAAGATCAGTTGGATTTAGTTTGGTTTTAGAGAGTCCTTGCTCTAAGTGATACCTGGTGAATGTCTCAAGTGTTTTGATATTTTTCTCCAAACCGTAAGGCCACCAGTCATCTCCAAAATCCCTTCTGGTTGCATCTACATGAGCGCTTAAGAAGGGAAGCATGGTCTTAAGTGCTGCAGTCTCAGCAAGATCGGCATAAATTATTTTTTGAGCTGCATAAAACGCTTTGGTTAATGACTGAGCGATCCATCTATTTGCCTCATACACCTCACGTTTGATGACGATGGTGTGCATGATAGGAAAAATTTGAGTTTCTCTGTAGTAATTTAACTCTACCTCTGGGTAGTTCTCGAAAAGCCTTTTGACTCGGCCGTCTCCTTTTAAAAAGGAGGAAGGCATACGCGCGGTGTAAAGTGCGTCTAATTCGCCGTCGTAAAGCATTTGGGAAAGTGTTTGATGGGGTTGTATGGGATGCACCTTAATATTGGGGGGCAGTTCTAGCTTTAGTTTTTCTATCCGCCCGGTCTCCTCCTCGCCTCCAAAGAGATAGGGTTGGGCATCAATTGGCACTTGGTAGTGATCCGACAAGATGCCCCTGATCCAAACGGGTGCAGTCATTTGATATTCTGGACTGGCTATTCTTTTGCCAATTAAATCTTTTGGCTCCTTGATACCGCTGTTTGCATTGATATAAATGCACGAATGCCTAAAAAATCTAGAGGGAAAGACAGGAATTGCTATAAAAGGTTTGACTGCTCTGTTTAGAGAAACACAGTAAGAGGATAATGACATCTCTGCGATGTCAAACTCTTGGTAGCGAGCCATCCTAAAAAATGTTTCCTCTACAGGTAGATTTAGATAATTGAGGTTGATGCCATCGCACTCAATCGTTCCGTCAAGAAGTGGGCGAGTACGGTCATAATTCCAGCAAGCAAAGCTAAGATTCAATTTCGACATTTGGATTCTCTCAATATGCACTATAAAAGTTGAATGTATTCTAAGTTAATATGGTTACTGAGAAATTGAAAAATATCTTTTAGACTCCTACTCAAAAGCTTAAAACTATACTCAAGAGCCTAATAAAGAGCTCTATTAAAGAGCTCTTAGACTCCAAGCCTTTGTTAGTGGGATTTGTGATGGCAGATGTACATTTGACTTTGAACTAAAATAGAGTGATAGTTCCTTTGAAAGTGTTTAAATTAATGGATATTCCCCAGCATCAACTGACCATGACAGTGCTCATGACACCTGATACGGCTAATTTCACGGGAAACGTTCACGGCGGAGCTATTCTCAAACTTTTGGATGAAGTTGCTTACGCTTGTGCCAGCAGGTACGCCGCTAGGTATGTAGTGACTATGAGCGTGGATCAAGTTATTTTCAGGCAACCGATCCACGTGGGGGAATTAGTGACGTTTTTGGCCTCAGTAAACCATACCGGTAGAAGTTCAATGGAGATTGGTGTCAGAGTAGTTGCGGAAAACATAAGAACTCAAGAAAAAAGGCATGTGAACAGTTGTTACTTTACGATGGTCGCTGTCGACGATAATAGAAAACCGACCGCAGTTTCTCCCTTTATTCCTCAAAGCGATGAAGAAAAACGGCGTCATGCGGCAGCTGAGATTCGAAAAAACTTAAGAATCCAGGCCGACACACAGCTTCAAGCCCAAAAATCCCTGCAAACAACTTAATTTGTTTGTGAATATTGAATTACTTTTTTAGAGGTATAAAAGTTGAAAGCTCCCAGTCGTTTGCAAACTCTTGTAGAAGAGGGCATTATAGATAGCGTGATACGTCAGTTAATGAGTGGTAAAGAGGCCATGGTTTATGTCGTCAGGTGCGGTGAGGAGGTGCGCTGTGCCAAAGTCTTCAAGGAGGCAACGCAAAGAAGTTTTCGACAAGCGGTTGATTACACAGAGAATCGACGTGTTAAAAATAGCCGTCAAGCCAGAGCCATGGCCAAGGGTACAAAGTTTGGCCGTGAGTCCCAAGAGGCTGCTTGGCAAAGCGCTGAGGTAGACGCTCTATACCGGCTGGCCCATGCTCATGTCAGAGTTCCCAAACCTTACAACTTCTTTGAAGGCGTCCTCTTAATGGAGCTCATCACTGATGCAAATGGTGACGCAGCCCCAAGGCTCAATGATTCACAGTTCACTCCTGATCAAGCAATTTGGGCACACGGTGTCTTAATTGAGGAAGTGGTGAAAATGCTTTGCGCAGGGATCGTGCATGCCGACCTGTCTGAATTCAATATACTGATGGCGCACGATGGCCCTGTGATCATCGACTTACCACAAGCTGTAGACGCCGCAGGTAATAACCACGCCCAGCGCATGTTAATGAGGGACGTCAATAATTTGAGGATCTTCTTTGGAAGATTTGCGCCCAGTTTGTTGCCCACTCAATATGGCCCTGAAATATGGGATCTTTATACAAGAGGAGAACTTACTCCTGAGACAGTTCTAACCGGAAGATTCAAAACCGTTGAGAGAAAAGCTGACCTCAGTGGAGTATTTAGAGAAATCAACGACGCCAAGTCATCCGAGGAGGCGAGGAGGGAGAGATTGAGGGCTCATTACGCAGCTAAACGTTAAAGGCTTAGCTCTTAGATGATGATCTTAAACTTTTTCTAAACACTTTAATTACCCAATTAGCACAAGATCAAAATTTCAATGCGGTCTGATTTATCTACCCAATTATTGCAGGGCGAGAAGCTACTGGAGTCTGGCCTAATACAGGAAGGAGTTGATCATTTCAATAAACTGACTCAGTCTTTTCCAACGGATCTTAATGCTCTGATCGGGCTTGTCAAAGCTTTGTGTATGAGCGGTCTACGACCCAGTTTTGATTTGGCAATATCGCGTGTTGATCGATTCATGCAAAGTGTTCCGCAGGCTAAGACTTCGCCTGAGTTGAGCTTCTTTATTGCTTTTGCTCAGGAGCAGACAGGTAGATGGAGTGATGCTATAAAAAATTATGAGGTTTGTATTTACTTTAACCCCTCTAATTTTGCTGCTCTTTTTAATTTAGGAAATATTTTTCTAGAAATTGGAAAGTATCCTGAAGCCTTGAGTAGGTTTGAACTATGTTGCGAGCTCAAGCCCAGGGATCCAGAAATATATAACAACTGTGGCATAGCATTTGAGAAAATGGGCCAACTAGAGCAGTCCCTTGCAATGTTTGACAAAGCTGTCGAGGTGGACCCTCAGTTTATCAAAGCCCGTGTAAACAAAGCTTGGGTTTTACTCGGGTCTGGACAAACTGTCAATGCGCTTGAGTCATTTCAATCACTAATCAATTTATCTGATCCCGTCGACTTAAACGCTAATTTTTACAAAGGTCTGGGACTGGCTCAGGTCGAACTTAACCTCATAAGCGACGCTCTCGCAAGCTTTTCAAGGGCATCCGAATTAGAGCCCCTGAACCCTGAGCATTACGCCAACAGAGGAAATGTATTTAGGAGGCTTAAAGAGTTTGAGCTGTCCAGAGATGATTTCAATCATGCACTCAAGCTTAAGCCAGACTATGCAATCGTTTATTCAAATTTGGGTAATTTATACAGGGACATAAACGACACTGCTCAAGCCCTAACCAATTTCTCTAAGGCTATAGAGCTTGAGCCTTCCCTTGCGCAGGCGCATCTTAATAAAGCTCTGCTTTTACTGGGAGTCGGACAATTTGACGTTGGTTTTTTGGAGTACGAGTGGCGCTTTGCAACACCAGAGTATTCAAAACATGTGTTAAGAACAATGTTACCTCTATGGGATATGGTGGATTTCGTAAGCGCTATGAACAACCCAGATACAAGAGTAAGCGACAAAAAATTGTTAATTTGGAATGAACAGGGTGTTGGGGATGACATTTATTTTGTGAGATTTGTTCAAGATATTAAAGCTTTAGGTATTGATGTTGCAGTTAGGGTGGATCCCAGGCTGTGTAAATTATTTTCAAGATCTTGGCCTGAGCTCAGGTTCATACCTGAGGGGGAGCCCATAGATATGGATGACTTTGACGCTCATGTTCCACTTGGGAGCACCGCTAAGTACGCTAGACAGTTTTTTGAGATTAAAAGAAGTTTAAGCTCTGGCCCCAAAGTGTCACTTGATTTATTTAGACCTTACTTGACTTTAGATAAGAAGAGCGATTTATTAAACCAATACCATAAGGATGAGTTAGTCATTGGACTATCATGGCTTAGTACTCATCCTGTGAGCGGCGCTCAAAGAAGTGTTTCCTTGAAGGAGCTAATGAAAGCCTTTATCCTCAGCAACTCTGCAGAGGTAGCCGCAAACGACACTCTTTCTGTGTCGATAAAGTCTTCTCTCGGTGCAAAGAGCATTCGTTTTGTAAGTTTGCAATATTCGGATGTGGGTAGTGAGATCAACAACGTTTTGTTGGACTGCAATGTGGAGGTGGAGCAAGTTAGTGGCTTAGATCTTCAAAAAGACTTAGAGTCTTTGTCGTCCCTGATTGGATCTTGTGATTTAGTTATCTCAATCGATAACACAACTGCACATCTAAGTGCTGCAATTGGTGCTCCAACTTGGGTACTACTCCCATTGGCTTGTGATTGGCGTTGGCAAGAAAAAGTGGTTAACGACCCAATTTACGGCTACCAGTCTGCAAAAACATACCAACAAATTGAGTCGGGTCAATGGGATGCAGTGTTCGATATGCTGCGTAAAGATTTCAATAATTTCATCAATCTAAAATCTTTAAATTAGAACTATCATCTTTAAATTAGAACTATTTTTTGGGCGAATTGCTTGAATTTTGTGTCTCAGTGGTTGAGGGAACAGGGGTTCTGTCAACGTTAAGTGTCATGGAGACTAAATCATAATATCCATTCACTGCAATCAGGTCGACGACGCCCCGTTCCCCAAATAAATCTAAGGCTCTTTGATAAACAGCATCACTTACAAAATGGGTGTTGCGCAGTTCAGTACTAAAGTCATAAACTGCTGCCTCATCCAAGGACATGCCCTCAGGCCGCTTGTTCGCTAAGAGCTGATCTGCAATAGCCGAATTTAAACCACCTTTTATAGCCAATCGGTAGTGTGCAAACCATTCGTATTTGGAGCCCCAGTGCTGAGCAGTTATGAGGATAGCGAATTCATTTAAGCGAGGCGGTAGTGAGCTATTGAACCTAATTTGTGAACCAAGTTTTTGGATAATGTCCCCCATCTCAGGACTTCTTAGCCATACATTAAAAGGACTTCCAAGAGGTTGATTGGCAGCGGTTGAAGTACTCCCTGTGCTAGACCTTGGCCCTGATTTGATAGACTCTGCGAGCTTTACCTGCTCTGGGGTTAACTCATCTGCGTTTAGTAACTTAAACCTTCTGGGTCCCTCTTGGGCAAAACTATTCACCGGCGTTGTTATCAAAAAAAGTAAGACTGACCCAATCAGCCCGATAAAGATGAAAGCCCTTAGCTTGACTATATGAGTAGATGAGAGACAAACGCTTTCGGGTTTGTTAGGGATTGTTCTTGGTTGGTGTTTAAACATGGCAAGTCCTTGTTATCATTGATCTTATATTAACAGGAGCATATCAATGTCTAAAGCTTTATGGATTAGTACTTACCAATCTGTTTCCAACCCAGATGCACTTGCAGCGTACGGTAAACTTGCCGGGCCAGCGCTTTTAGCCTTTGGTGGTAAATTCCTAGCCCGTGGAATGCCTTCTTTCGTTAAAGAGGGAGGTCTCATGCAAAGAACCGTAGTCGTTGAGTTTGAAAGCGTTGAGCAGGCCAAAGCTGCCTATGAAAGCGCTGGCTACCAAGAGGCCTTGAAGGCCTTAGGTACTGGTAGTGTTCAGCGAGAAATCCGGATCATCGAAGGTTTTGTGGGTTGAAACTAGAATTTTCAAGAAATTTCAGCGGATTTTTCTAGCTTTTCGTCATAAATCCTTAATTTCAAAGCATTTTTTTAAGATTGTCGGATAATTTCGTATAATAAATTGGACATAACTCAAGGAAATAGTCATGGCTGATATCGACGCTATCAAAAACAACCTCTTCATCGGTGAGGGTGTAGTGTTCACGGGTTCAATCAATGCCCCAGGCAAAGTAACCATTCACGGTAAAGTTAACGGTGAACTTGTTGCTGATGATCTTCAAATTGGAAGAGCTGGCCACGTATCCGGCAAGGTTAAAGCTCGTGAAATGGACGTTTACGGTGAACTACATGAAGAAATTACTTGTCAGCATCACTTAATGATTCACAGCACAGGAAAAGTTTCTGGTAATTTGGATTACTCTGAGCTCGAGATTGAACGCGGTGGACAGTTCCGTGGTGCAATGAATCAACGAGCCAAATAATTAGCTTAAGGTTACTAAGTTTAATTTTTAAAAATTGAATACCTAAAAATAGCCTTTCGGGGCTATTTTTTTTAGGGCCTTGTAACTTTTTTTGCTATATCACTCACCGAAGATTCAAAAGCCACAATGATTAAATCATGCAATTCATAAAAATTGGTTTTCATGGCTTGTAGAGTCATCTTAGATCTCTTTTGGATAAATGCGTCCGTATCTATGATTGCACTAGGTCCTTTGTAGGTTACAAACTTTTCTTTAAAAACCATATCTCCTGGCTCTATGTCGCTTGGGAAATCTAGTGGACTATTTTGAAATACTTTGACCCTGTTAAACAAATGTATATCTTTAATTTGATGTTTGACCTCTGAGAAAGTGTAAGTCGAGTTGCCTCCTAGTTTTTCAAATAATGCAGACTCTTGTGGGGCTAAATATTTTTGAATTGATTCTCCTTTTTTAATCATTAGCCGATCAATGAATCTTAATCCAGCCCGCTCAGTGACTTGAATATTTAGAATTTTGTTAACGATGAAGAGCCCTTCCAAAAACAAAGTCAAAAAAGTCTCAAAATCCTTGTAATTACTTGATTGATAGGTCAGGCACTGTGAGTTTAAACGGAAGTGGCTGCTCTTGTTGTAATTGGAGAACTGGTAAATGTCCATTGTTGTGGGCATTAAAGACTTATTGGGACCTGATTGAGCCAATTGAAACCCCTGATTTCTGATGTGTGAGAAATCGGGGTAATGCGCCATCCTAAAGCTGTCTTGAATTGAAGGTAAATATTCCGCAATATTCAAAATTGGATTAAAACGAATTTCAGCAATCGTTAGAAGCACTGACTTATTGTTGATGGGCATTATCATTTTTACTAAATCCGATTACGGGTTAACTTTTGACTACTGATCATTTGAAATAATCATGGGAATAAGAAGTTTATACCCTTTAGAGCGAACAGCCTTAATACAGGGTTCCCCATCGGTAAATAGTGAGATCTTTTGTCTGAGTCTGCTAATGAGTTGCTCAATGCGCACTTTGTTTATAGATTCTGCTAGATCCGTTTCACCAACCAACTCAGTTATGCGGTGATTTTCAAGAAGATCACTAGAAACGGCCAGTTCTTTAAGAAAATCACATTCAGTGACCGTTAAGTTAATCTTTGCAGCCAGAGGTGTTAGAAGCGTCAAATTTCGGGGGTCTAATCTCCATTTATCGGGGCTATCTGGTCTGGTTATCCTTCTGCAGAGATTTTTTAAAACAATTGTTAACTCATCGGGTTTTGCTGGCTTGGTAATATAAACATCTGCACCTGCCTCATAACCCATTTGTCGGTCAATGCTTCGGACCCGGGCGGTGAGCATAACGATACCCATGTTGGGGTAAGCGCGCCTTACTCTTCTGGCGATATCTAGACCATCTTCGTAGGGTAGGTTGAGATCTAAGACGAGTGCCTCAGCGGATTCTATTGACAGTGCTTGAGACAGCTCGGCCCCATTTTCAGCGATGCGCACTAAAAAACCATCATCCCTCAAGTGATCCTCCAACTCTTGTCTAAGAGAATAATTATCTTCAACGATGATGATTCTGTTTTTATTCATATGATAGCTATGTTGATCGTGCGTTGTCCTACTGTCTTGTCTTCATATATCTGATTACGTTCTAGCATAACTTAGTAAAATTAAGATTCCTGATGATTTCTGAACTCTCTCAGGTGCTACGTAATCGCCACTCATAGACTTGGACTGGATTTTCAAGACTCTTTGAGCGATACAGAGAATAATATTTTGCCGCTTCGGGTGTAGACCTCAATGGGGGAGTTTAGTTGTTTCATTAGGGTTTGTGATAGCCATAACCCTAGGCCGGTTCCAGGGCTTCTTTTTGCATTCTCGGATCTGTAGTACCTTTGAAAAAGGTTATTGGCATCTAGAGTTTCGCCTGGGTTTAAATCATTCGATATATTAAATTGAATTTTGCTTTGACCATCATGTTCAATTCGGTTGATAGTGATCGCAATTTCACTGTTAGCTGGTGAGTAATTAAAAGCGTTTTTTATCAAATTTGAGAAAGTGATTTTTAAGTACTGCGGATCTGTGTAGATCTTGGAATTAGGACCGGAGTGGATATTAGAATTGACTTTAGTTCGTTGTAAAAAGTCTGGGTATCTCTCTTGAAACTCCTCAAATATATCCTCAATGAAATCTTGAGCAGAAATAGACTCATAATTCACCGATATATTGCTGTCTGTATATTTATCGACAAGAATGCAACTCTCTATGATTTGATTGACGTCGGTTAATGCTAAATCTATACGGTTTAATCTAGCCATTTCCTCTGCATTAAAGCTACCTCTTCGCGTAACTGTATGGATCCCCAATTTGATGATAGAAAGAGGGGTGTTTAATTCATGTAGTAGCATAGACATGAAGCCTTGTTGATTTTTTCGGTTAATTTCCTCTTGTTTTAAATTCTCAGAGATTTTAAAGAATTCTGTGTTTTTATGGAGTATCTCTTTTAGGTTTTCAACGGTGAAGAAAATCAAAATAACAATAATCGCAGAACCATTAATTGCAATAACGGTAGTTGAGAAATCATTCTCAATGTTTGTAATTTGATAAATGCCGGAGAGTTCATAAATTATTAAAAATTGTATGAATATTAAATAAGCAACAAAACACAGATAATAAGTTTTCTCATCTGCTATTTTTTTTAATTTAAAGGCTTCTTTTATAAAGTTTATGATTAGGTAGGCACAAAATAAAACCATATTTAAAAATACGAATTTAAGAACTGAATTAGAACCAGTTGTTAACAAAATTGCGCCAATCGTTATGATTGCCAAATACAGGAGAAAAAGATTTTTATAGGTGTAATTGAATGAAAATTTGTTTTTAAAAATGATGGCAATAAACAGATATAGAG
>Ga0208618_1000348_pt1 | contig 21792 bp, 16 predicted proteins | sample CryBogCBE18Jul08_FD_184585 | JGI IMG/M metagenome (GOLD analysis project Ga0208618, IMG submission 184585) | Freshwater microbial communities from Crystal Bog, Wisconsin, USA - CBE18Jul08 (SPAdes) | ecosystem: Environmental > Aquatic > Freshwater > Lake | place: Crystal Bog, Wisconsin, USA...
ATTTGCACCCGTACCCGTATAAGTCACCACAGAGAACCCTGCGGTCGTGTTAGCCGACACGGTGGACGTGATGCTGCCATTGGTGTTGGAGACGCCTGTGCCGCCACCTTTCCATTGCCAACCAACCATAGTCACGCCGTTGGCATAGTTTGATGAGCCGATAGACCAGCCATTTGAATTAAATGACGTAATATAATTAACGTCAGTTACTTCAGAATTGGTTAGGTTTGAATAAAGAAAATACTGCGGCCCTCTTACGCTATCATTCAAGTTATGATTGTAAGCATTGCTTCTTGACTTGTTCCAAACAAGATCAGGCTGGAATGTGGTTCCAATAGTAGTGTTCGTGCCATTGTTAATGGTTTGTACGCCACCATTTGCCGTCCACAACGTAGCCGCCATATACTGCGCCCCGTTTGCAATCGTAGGCGTAGGCAGGTTATAGGTGTTAAGGGCTTTGTAACCCGTTGGCGGGGTATACTTGAAACCTTGCTGACCAAAATTCAAATAGAGCGTTGTTGCTGCGTTGTTTCCCAACCCAGTAATAAAATAATATGTACCATTACCAGCGTTGTTAATTGAAAATGGATAGCTTGAGCCAAGGACACTGTTATTTTGATAAAACGTCACGTTTCCAGCGTCCGCATTTAATGCAACGCCAATGACGTCTCCAACCGAAAATGAGAACCCAGCATTTCCACCAGTTAATACGGTTCCATTTTGATAAACGGCACGGTAGGCGGAAGTTCCGTTGTCCAAATTGATAGCAACAATACCATTTTGAATAAGATTTTGGTTTGATGAATCTCTTGGATATAAATATGTTGATACACCCAATTGCGTTTGATTGGTTCCCAAAGACCCTATGGTATATTCAGCATACCACTTGCCAGAAGTTACACCAATAGAACTATATGAAGCGCCAAAATTTGCGTTTGACGCATTGCCTGTAACGGCCAAGTTTCCATTTGTAAATGAAGGCAATGTTGATCCATTTAATGGATTCAACGTAGCATAATTTGCCACCGACGCAGACGTAACCGTAGGGCTATCCGTCATGCTGTCGTAGGTGCTACCCGCCGTCAGGGAGATGTTGTTCGTCGTCCAGTTATTGCTATTGCCAGACGTGTCATAGCCAAGCGTGGTCGTGGATGTGGTATTGCCGAAGTTCAAGTAAAAACCGTTCGTGCCATACGTGCCGCTGTATTTGACAGGTTGCCATACGCCGTTGGTGTCGTATGTGCCAAAAGATGAGGCGGTCAGGGCTTGTCCGTCAATGAAATTTACTTCAGCAAGGTAGCCGTCGTAATAAGTTGGGCTAACAGTAAGCGCACCCAAGCCTTGCACTACACCACTTTGATTGATGTAAGGATTAACTGAAGAACTATATGTTGTATTGGTTGAAAATGAAGTAACTTGCACTCCATTGATATACATAATTGTTCTATTTGCGGCTGTTGCATTGGTAACATCTACAACTAAAACAAGGTGGTACCACGCAGATGGGTCACGAAACACTTGCGTTGTTACAAGTTGCGCCCTAACCCCAGCAGCATAATCAACATAAACAAGCGCATTTCCGCTTGAAATATAAAAATCTGTATAGTTGCTTGCTCCGGTCCCAGCAGCAAACAAATCACCCGCAGCAAGTTTACCTAACTTAACCCAACCAGACCAAGTAAATTTTTGATTGTTAGTTGGTGAACCCGCGGTCCTGTTCAAATACGCACTTGCAGACGAACGAAAGCGCAGTGAATTGCCAATTGAAAACCCGCTGGACGACGCACCAAAACCAAAGGCTTTTGCGTCTAATGCTCCACGGGTTATGATGGTTGGCATGTCGGCCTCAAGCGAATTTGGTGACAGAAGCGAACACAGTATAGGCTGCGCTGCCGGTTTTCACAATTGTATAAGTGTAAATATCGGTGGAACTTGCGTCACCTGCTGATGGGGCCGTCCCGCCCTGCCACTTAGGCGTGACGGACGTTCCATCAATTGTAAACGCCGATTGGTAATAGGCCGTCGAGCCGTTTGTCACCATGAAGGCAATCGTGATCGTCTGCCCCGTAGACATCAAGGTATTCAGCGAAGTGCCGGAACTTCCGCGGATGTTTAACGTCCAGTTAGCCGCCGCAGCCGTCGTGTAATACAAAATCGACTGGGTGGTTACGTCAAAATTGATGGTTCCGGTCGCGGCTGTCGCGCTAACCGTGGTCGTTTCAGCCGCATTAACCAATACTTCGGCTAAAACCGAAGTTGATCCGTTGAATGTCTGGGTGGCGGTGAACGTGGTGGCGGTGGCAGGAGCAACGTAATCCGTACCGGCGGTTGCCGCTGTGATTGCGGTTGTACCGGTGCCTTTAAGCACGCCAGTAAGTGTTGTAGCGCCCGTGCCGCCGCCAGATACACCCAAAGTACCCCATGCAGGAGCAGCAGCCGACCCGCCGGTGATTAAAGCTTGTCCTGATGTTCCAAAACCCGTTGTACCTGTTGTGGCAGGAGTTGCACCAAGGTTGGTGCTAAAACCCCACGCACCCGACGCGTTGATAACGTGTGCGCTTGCGCCGGTCGAACCCCAAGGAAAGTACGTTTTAAACCCGTTTCCAGAACCAACAGCCAAATCACCGTCATGACCTGAAAAATAAATTTGATTGTTAATTGAATAAAAATCAGCTGGCGTACCAGAACTAAATACGGACGAGTTCATACCAAACTCGCCGTAGAAGCTGCTGTCCGATCCCGAATCGTTACTCAAAACGTAATTGGTTGACGCACCAGCCGTTGCAGATTTGTTTTGAAGAAGTGTTTGAAGATAGCTTCCCGAAACCGAAGTACCCGAAACAAAAGGTGCGTTACTGGCATTAAACGACAAAACTGGCGTTGTGCTGATAGACGAACTTGTCGCCAAAAATGGAACCGTAACTTGTCCCGTAGTTGTGATTGATAAAGCCGTTGTAGCGCCGTTGTTGCCAACTTTAATGGCAAAACTATCGGTTGTTCCTACACCAGAAGTTGTTTGCAATGTGAGGGTAGAAGCTGCGCCCGTACCACCGTAAATAATTGGCGATGTTAATGACGTTGCAGACGCTACACCCAAAGTAGGTGTGACAAGCGTTGGCGATGTTGCCAAAACAACCGAACCAGAGCCAGTTGTCGCCAAATTTCCAAGCGTACCAGCGTTATTATACAGAATATAACCGCTTGTTCCGCTCGTTACTGCTGTTGTTCCAACCACAAGAGCAGTTGCAGCTGGCGCAGCCCATGTACCGTCACCACGCAAGAAATTTGATGCCGATGGCGTACCCGTAACCGGATTTGCCGCCATGTTGGTAACAGTGCTGATGACTGTGCCTGATGTTGGCAAAGTGACGTTTGTGGTACCGCTGACAGTTAAAGTGGTCGCAAACGCGCCAGATGTGGCAAAATTACCGCCTAACGTGACGGTGTTTGTTCCGTTATTTACGCCTGTTCCGCCGTAAGTTGGACCAATAATTGAACCATTCCACGTTCCGGTCGTGATCGTTCCGATGCTGGAAAGCGAGGAAAGCGTTGCAACCGCCGTGTTTACAAGCGTGCCCGATACCGGGAGCGTAACGTTTGTAGCCGCGGTCGAGGTCAAAGTTATTGAAAATGCACCGGATGTAGCAAGCGTAGAACCGTCGGCCAGCGTTAAAGTTGCACTCGTAGCAGGAGCCGTTACCGCTACTTTATTGATGGAAGTTGCTGATGCTGCGCCAAGCGTAGGTGTGACAAGCGTTGGCGATGTCGCCAAAACAACGCTGCCCGAACCAGTCGTTGCTGCACCGCCAAGCGTGCCAGCGTTGTTATAAAGAAAATATCCAGATGTAGTGCCGGTAACAGTTGTTGTTCCAACCGCAACGCTGGATGCAGCCAAAGCAACAGGTGCGGCCCACACGCCGTCTCCCCGCCAAAATGTTGCGTTATTGGCGTTTGTACCACTGTTCAAATTTGAGACGGGTAGATTTCCGGTAACACCTGTTGTCAGAGGTAAGCCGGTCGCGTTAGTCAGAACACCTTGCGTCGGCGTGCCGAGCGAGCCGCTATACGTTACAAAGCCGCCGCTTGCGTTTGTCGCATTACCCAAAGCCGAAATGACGCCCGTACCGGCACCAGACAAACCGGTTGAAACAGGAAGACCCGTCACGTTTGACATGACGCCGGAAACCGGCGTGCCGAGTGCGGGTGATACTAAAGTCGGAAAGCTGGATAGAACGACCGAGCCGGAACCTGTACTGGTAGTTGTACCAGTTCCGCCATTGGCGACCGCAAGCGTACCAGCCAGCGTAATAGCGCCGGTCGTCGCGGTGTTGGGTGTTAAACCAGTTGTACCGCCGCTGAACGACGTGACGCCAGATTGTGCCGCCCAAACAAACGCCGAGCCATTCCACTGAAGATAGGTGCTAGAGGTCGTCGGGGCCGTAATAAAGGACGTTGCGCCCGATCCGGTCTGGTAGTGGATTTGGTTGGCTGCGCCACCCGCAACGTTGGTCGCCGTGCCCACACTTAACGTGTTAGCGGCAAGATTACCCAACACACCCGCGTTATTATAAAGAAGGTATCCGGTCGTTCCAGAATTGACCGTTGTTGTGCCGACCGTGACAAGAGCGCCGCCAGCTGTACCGGCTGGACCTTGCGGGCCAGTCGGGCCAATGGACGCAAGAACTTGCCAATATGTTGCGTTAGGCGGAACTTGGTTGGCTGAAGTGGTTAAGGCGATATAGGACGAGCCATTGTATTGAACAATGTCGGTTGGAAGGTAGGTCACATATTGTGACCAAGTACCCGCATTGAAAATTGACGACAGTACCATACTGTCCAGAATGTTATTCAGGACAGGGCCGGTGATAGCACCCGTTCCGTTCGCGATAATCTGCGAATTGATCTGGGCGAGTAACTGACTGCGCGTCTCAGATGTTGACATTAACTGTCACCTTACGTCGTATATTGGCAGAACCAAGAGTCACCGGTTGTTGCGCCGAACACCGAAATTGTGTCCGTCGTTACGACGTTATATGATTCGCGGAACACTGCACCGGGGGCTAAACGATAGCCGCTGGTTGAAGAAGGTGTGGCGCAACCGTAGTTGTCGTTCGGATCGTTCATGATCAAAATATACGGCGCTACCGCGTAACCGGAGCCGGGGTTATCAATCACGATGGACGTGACAACACCACCGGTCAGGACGCAGTGGGCGGTTGCGTAATTGGATGGACCGTTCTGGTTTGGATAACCAAGACCAAGATCACGACCGTTAAGCGGATTGCCACCACCCAAGAAGTGAACACTTGGGGCGTAAGTGAAACCAAAGCCGCCATTGGTTACAGTGATCGAGGAAACTTTACCGCCGGATAGAGTGGCTGTTGCGCGTGCCGAGCCGAACTCAAGAACCAAAGTGTCTGTGGTCGAGGTGTTCTGGATGACGATGGACGAGCGGGGTGCTGCGCGAGGAAGGATCAGCTGCGGTGTGCCGCCAGCTGCAATATACCCGTCCGCCCGATAAACGGGCGATAGGTTTTGTTGTTCGGTAAAACCAATAATACGGGCCATAGTTCAATCCTTTTAAGACACCCTGATTTGTAAAATGGAGCCATTCCGGTAAAATTGACCGACAACCACGCCGCCGGAAGCCGCCGCCGAATCGTTGGCATAAGATGTGGATGCTGCTAATGTCGAAGAGATGAAATTGCCAACGATTACGTCAGCAACACGAATCCAAGCACCGTAAACCACACCGGCTGGCACGATAATGGTCGAGTTATTGTCTGCCGCGACCGAAGTGTAATTCCAATAGAAGATACCCTGACCGCCGTCTGCGGGGACGTTAGTCCCCTGCAAATAGGCTGTCATACCCGTTTGGCCGACAATGGTGCGTAAAACACCCGTGTTGTAGCAGCTAAACGTGTAAGCGTTCAGCTGACCAGCCGAAATGACGCCAACGCCATCTTGGGTTACGGTTGGAATAACACTCATTGCTGCCTCCGGCGAACTTCAAGATACGCTACAGGGATAACAGTAAAGCAGCAATACGCGATCAGAACTTCCAAAGCCGGTAGGGTCTGCGAAGTGATCGCAAGAAGAGATAAAACGAACGCGCCAATCAGCGAAAGAAGCAGAAGGGCGCGTGCAGATAGTGCATAACCAAGGGCCGCAAAAGCCGCCACAATAACGTCAAGCGTTGAATGTTGGGGCTGGGCCGGAGCCTGTATCGGAATCTGGACTGATTCCATTGGCTTTCTTTTTGGGCTTACTTCCTCCACGTTCAGCCGTCGCACCGTTGAATTGTCGCTTAATTCCATCGAACCTTGATTCCTCTTTTTGTGGCGGACGTAAGTCTTTGCGTGTCTTAGCCCAATCAACAACTGCTTCAAACGCCTTGACCTGTTCGGTCAAAGGCGCTTCCTTGGTAGGATTCCCGTCATCCATCGTAGCACCAACTCCGGCCTTTTCCAAGAGATGTGCGGCGGCAATATCTAGGGCGTCCAGAAGATCAAGCGGTTTCGTCATTTTGGGTCGGTTGTTCCTGTTTAGGGGCGGCTTGTGTCTCTTTAGCGACTTTTTCTTGATAAGTCTCTTGTTGCGCTACCGGACTTCCCGCTGCCGGAGAAGCTTGAGCTAACAACCCTTTATCGCGATTTGCTATTTTTTCCAAAGCTTTAGCGTATAACTCTGTGCGGTCAGGTGAAATTGGTCCTTGGGGAAGCGCAACAGTTGGTTTTGTCACCGGTATTGCGGAAGTTTCAGGTGCTTTGGTTTCCGCTTTTAACGCACCAGAAAGACCTTCTTGAAGCGGATTTGTCGGTTTTTCCGGTGTAGGTGTAGGTGTAGGTGTAGGTTGAGGTTCTGTTTGAGCAACCCCAGGCAAAAGATTATTATAGGCCAACCGTCCAGAAACCGGAACTTGCGTGCTTGTATCAGCATTATAACCCGCCGGAACATACACTGTGTCGGTACCCATTAATTTTTCAACTGGCGGAGTGCGGGGTGCGCCGGGCACAACACCGATTGTTTGTCCGAGGTCTTGCGTTCTGGAACGCCAGTTGTTTGCCGCGTTAGCGTATTTAGGGTTTTGCGCCAGTTCGTTAATGGTTTGACTACGCAAAGCATACATCGCTGCTGGATCGCCTTTGGACTTTTTGAGCAGTTTGTAAGCTAAATTTGGGTTCGACATGATTGCGGTATCGTAACCAATCAAAGCGGTTCTTGGATCAAGCTTTGCCCAACCGTCACCATTAATAGCTTGCCAATACGTGTAACGGATGGCTTGCGCTTCGCGGGGAGTTAAATCCATAACGTTCACGTTTTTATGAGCGTTTTGATTGATACCAAAAGCGGTTGGGTTTCCTAAACCGTCATCAGCTGTTTTGCCGCCTTCTTGATAGGCGACATACGCATCAGCCTTTAGGAAAGCGTCCGAATAAAGTGATTTTGGGGGAACCAAACTAGATTGAGTGACTAGGGGAGAATCAGCCATTATTATTCTCCATGTCCGGTATTTTCGGTGCCGCCAAAGAGTTTATACGCACCATAACCACCAATACCACTAATTGCCAGATTACCGAGCAATCGAGTCCCAATAAAATACCGCACATCTTGAGCAAATTTCAAACGGTTTTCGGTACGTTCAAGATCGCCAACTGCTTTTGAAAGACGGTAAGAAGTTTCTTCATACATTTCATCAGTTATCAATTCAGGAAATTCATTCCTTAATTGTTCAAACGTTTGTTTTGTCAAATTACCCAATTCTTTAGGTGACAATTCAGGGTCATTTAAATCTGTATACAATTTATTTAATTTACGTTGGGCTTTTCCAAGTTTAGCAACTTCAGCTGTTTTTTCTTCGACTGTTTGACGCAAAGGCGCAGCTTTTTCTTTTGTAATTGCTGCTTCTTCTCCGGCGCGTTTGGCGACTTCCGTTGCTTTTGATATTGCGCCTTTTTCTAGTCTTTCTTGACCAGCAGCAAGATCGTAAGCTTTTGTTGCGCCACTTTTCGCTTTTGAAATATCCGAAATTTGTTTTTCAACAAATTGGCGTTCGCGAGCCATTTGGCTGTATTCGTCATACAGACCTAGGTCTTTTAAAGCTTTTTCGTTGTCCGCAACCTTTTTCACCATGGCTTCGCCAGTAACGGCTTTGGTCTCTAACGAGCCAAAAATCAAATCGTTAAAATAGGCTTTGGCCGCATCTTTCAATTTTGGGTTGGCTTGAGCCGCTTCAGCTAGACCTTCTTTACCGGCATTAGCCAATGATACGATTTGTTCCATAGCGTCTTTCGGCGCTACCGTAAATTTTGGTTTTTTACCCGCAGCCATATCTTCCGCTGTTAAATCACCAAACTCTGTTTCGGTAATATCCCCAAACAAATTGCCTTTTCTGTACACGTCTTTTGCTTCTGCCAATTGAGCATATTTTTGACGTGCAGCTTCATATCCTGCAATTTCATTTTGGATTGCTTTGCGTGCAGCATCCGCAACTTTCAATAATTCTACGGCACGTTGGCCACCCGTTTTTTGAGCGGTACCTGCCATACCGATCAAACCGCTGCTGGCGGAATCGCCCATAACGCGTTGCACACTGTCCATCAATTCAGGCGTAACAAAATATTCGGCGCGCTTACCTTCACCGACTTTACGTGCGCCAAGTTTTGTATCGGTCAAATTGTCTTTGGCTCTACGCAAAGCCGTCTTAAGCACTTCGTCTGCCGTTGTTGGCAGCGTGGCGTCAATCAAAGCAATCACGTCGTTAGCCGGGATATTTTTTTCCTTATTATTTTTAAAAATATCCGCCAAACCTGAATCGGTTCTAAGCGTTTCTTGTATTTCTTTCCGTTTTGGTAAAAGTTCTTCTTGGAACGTTTGACCGCTCTTGACACCGCTATCTCTTTCAGCAGCCGCTTGTTCTTGGCGATTGATAACCGTATCAACCGTCTCGTTTGCTTTAGTTGAAAGCGTTTCAAGATTTTCTCTAAGCTGCAATCTGTTTTCTGGCGACAAATCAGGCGGCAGCATACCAAAAATAGATTCTTCAGTGCCTTTTACGACACCGTGTTGAAGCTCACTTAATTCTTGATCAATGCGTTGTAGCTTGGCAAACTGATCGGCAAGTTGTTCTTGACGCTGTGGATTTTTTCTTATGGTTTCCGTTTTTAGACGATCAACATTTGCTAATGCAGTTTCTGATTCATTTTTCAGACGGTCGTAAACTGCACGCTGTTTTTCTGACAATTTATCGAGCGGAATAACTTGACCTTCATCTCGTGGCGCACGGCCAGCAAGACGGTCTTTAACACTGTTTTGCACTTGCTCAAGTGCTTTTGCTTGAGTTTCAAGTGGCTCAACTCGAAACTGAGACGCGGTCTTTTCAGCTAAAGCTTCTGTTTGTTCTTTCTTTTTTGTGGCTCTACCACCTTCAATAATTTTATTAACTTCCTCTTTTTGAAAATCTATAATTTTTTGAGCTTGTTCAACAGCAGCTTTTTGTTCAGACAAGTCCATTGAGGACCAAGCTTTTTCAAAAGTCCCAGGAACCGCACCTAATGCGCCAACAGCGGCACCAAAAAGTGGCCCAGTTTCAAGACCGTAAACAAAATCGTTCCAACGCGCATCGGCACGTTGTTTTTTTGTAACTTCTGACCGCGGCGCGGTAAACCCACCAAATGCACCAATTGCCGTGCCAGTGATGGCACCTTTTCCAATTTCTTTTCCGGCGTATACCCCACCCTCTTTAAAACCTTTAAGAGCCAATTCCGTCTTACTTAGGTTTTGGGTGGCCGCTGCTGCTTCTTCAGCGCCAAGCACACCTTCAGCAGCTTCGGCTGTTTTTGGTGTTTTACCGTAAAGAAAACGATAACCTTTTTTAACGCTCTCAGGAATCATATCCCCAACAGTGTTTGAAATTGCTTTGCCAGTTTGCGCTATTTTTGGAGCAAGATATTCACCGATTTGAGTTGCGTATTTCCCAACCAAAGGTGCATTTTCAACAGCCTCCCCAGCAAGACCTATACCCCTGCTGGCCAGACCTAAAGCTTCTCCACCAAGTACGTAAGGTGCTACTTCGCCAATTGTGCCAATTGCAGGACTTGTCGCATTTTTAACATATTCATCTAAACTTTGTTGTGTTTTAGCAAGTTCTCGCTCGTAATCGCTGGCGCCAAATAAACTTGCCCCGGCTTGTTCCCATCCAGTAACAGTTTTTCCAGCCCCCGCTAGAGCTGCCGGTATGTTTCTTTTTAAATTTTCTTCCATTTTTTGTGGAGTAACAGCTGCCCGCCGTGCAGAGAAATCTTTAATAAAATTTCCCATGTCTCCTTTGGCTGACGGTTTAGCTTTGCTTTGAACATGACCGTCCGCAATACGGTATTCAAAATTTTCAGGATCGTAAGTTTTACCTGCTCTAGCCAATAACCCCGGAATACTTTTTTCTTCAGCAACCGTTTGACTAACCGTTGGTTTACGAGGTGTGCTAGGCGGTAAAGCAATATCCGGCACCCCTTCCAGTTTAGGAAGTGGTGGTAGAGCAATATCCGGCGCCCCTTCCGGTTTAGGAAGTGGCGGTAAAGCGATAGAATTTGTTTTGTTAGGGAGTGGCGGTAAATCTATTTCATTAGCCATCACTTCACCTTTTTATGTGAATTATAGTAATCCGTAATCACTTGATCCGAAACATTTTCGTAACCCGGTTGCCCTTTAACGTATTGTTTATAATCCAGTAAAGACATCGATTCCGGTATATCCGTGGATGCCGTTGCAGGTGCCGCCGCAGGTGCCGGTGCTGCCGCCGGTGCAGGTGCCGGTGCTGCCGCCGGTGCAGGTGCCGGTGCTGCTGCCGTTGGAGCGGCTGCTGGTGCCACTGGCGTTACATTGGTAAAACCTTCATTGGTTTGATTGGATTCACCTTTTTGTCCCGTTTTAGCTTCAATAATTTCTTTTGGGACACCCAGATCATCGCCGTACATTTGCAGAGCACTAGCGCCAAGAAGTGACCCAAACGCCGCTGAACCAGTTTTTTCGTCTCTGCGCGTTCCGATAATATATTGATTTTGAAGCGCCTTAGCTTTTTCTGCGGCGTATTTTTTAAGAATTTTCATATTTTCTTTATTAATTGAAACTGCGCCTGTTGGATCGATTAACTTTGCATAATCTTCGCGGTCTCCGCGTGAACCCGGACCCATGTTAATAAATTTAGCAAGTTCGTCCGTTGTAATTTTACCGCCCGCAACAACATCTTGTGTTGCCAAATCAGGATCAGCCAACAACCGCATAACAGCGTTAGCCAATTTGTTGACTTGTGCTTGATCTGTCGTATCCAACGAATTGATCAGCTTGTCCATTTCTCCTAAATGGCCTGACAACGCATTAAGAGAAATAAGTTGTTTACCAGCATATGTGTTGCCAGAACGCCACTCTTGATCAATTTTTTGAGCGTTTTTGTATTGATCAGGATTAAAATTTGGATTCAATTTTAAAACGCGCGCAAGCGTTGCGTCATAAAGTTTTTCTGAACCTTCTCTGCCTGTACGTGCGGGCATTGCGGTTTTGTAAAGTGCAATTTCATTGTCCGCAATGGCTTGATCCGATTTTTCGTCAGGCGTTAATTCATTTTTAGCTTCTCTATCTACCAATTTTAAAAGTTCTTTTTCAGCCAGAATTGATCCGGCTTCTGCTTCCATCTGCAAACGCACGCGCGCATTGGCATTTTTATACTCGTCTTTATTATGTAATTCTTTTAATCTTCCTTGTACTAAAGCATTTTGTGTTGCTTGAGTTTTCCACCATTTTTCTGCTTTTGGGCTGCCTGAAGCTGCTACATACGCAGCAATATCTTCAGGGTCCGCTTTCATTAATTCTTTAACATCTTTTTCAAATTGCGCGTCAGCGGCAGCTTGGTTTTGTTGAACTTCTATTTTACCGCCTAGCATCTGCGCTTGAAGTGCAGTGAGCAATTGTCTCTGCGACTCCTGTGTCATTTTCATACCGTTGAGATCAGATTTATCGCTTGCAGCGGCCAACATTACGTCGTCTTTAAAAGACGTAGCTGCTGCCGCTATTTCAGCTCTATACGCCGCAAGTTCTTCTGAAGTAATTGTCTTTTGTGCAAGTTGACGTTCTTTTAAACCTTTTAAAAGTTCGTCATAACGTTTGGTTTGAAATTCTTGCGCTTTGACAGCGTTTTCGTTTGCTACTTTCCAATTTTCGTACGCTTGTTTTGCCGCAGCCTCGTCACCCTGCTTAAACCCATTCATAGCGGCAGCCGCAGCGTTGAGCGCGGCTGTTGCGTGATTACGTACAAACAAAGAACCAAGCATAGCAAATAGCATGGCGGCTGAACCCCACTGTTCAACCAAGCTGGTTGGTTTAGGGGGTTTGTATTCTACAGGTTTAAAATCTTTATATAGTTTTTGTATTTCTGACTGTTCTTTTTCAGACGCAGCATTAAAAGCTTTTTGTTCTTGTAAAATACGATCTATGTTTTTTTGAGCGTTTTCTACAGTTTGATCGGCTCTTGTTCTGGATTCTTTAAGATAAGACTTCCAATCAATTTTATCTGTTTCATCCGCCGCTGGCTTTGCTGTAGCCGCCGATTCAGGCGTTTCTAAAACAGTTTTTACGCTTAACGGTTTTTTTGGAGCAACAAAGGGTGCCGCCGGTGTAGCCGCTGCCGCAATAGGCGAAGTAGCCGTAGGTTGAAGCGGCGAAGGCGCACCTGACCCCTGACCAATAATCGGGTTATTTTTAATAAATTCTTGTTGTTTTGCAGGAGAAAATTTATCTAAATCGTTTTGTTCTCTGGCGTTTCCAACAGTTGGACCTACATCGCCTGGGTTCTGGCCCTTATCTGGATCAGAATCAGTTCTAGCGTCTTCAAAAATTGTTTGTAATGAGCGAGCCATGGCTGTTTAACCCACTGATGTTGGTGTTTGTGCTTTGGCGTATCCACCTGCCATAGCGTTTGTAAAGCCCGCCATCGCGTTGCTCATGGCCGTATCTTGTGCCACCGATTGTGCCATCAAGTTTTGATACATACCAGAAGCAAATTGTTGTTCGCTGACACCTGTTTGCAACAATTGAGAAGCAATTGTTGCGCCTTGAGAAACGGTTGTGTAAGCCAAATTAGAAAGATCGTTCATTTCGGCAGACGATCCACTCATACCCATGCTGGCATAACGCGACCGAATTGCGGCTGCGGCAGCATTATGTGCCGACTGCAAAGCAGCATCCATTCCGGGTGGCAACGTTCCAGAAGTAAGGTAGCCTTGAAGTTGGGCGCCTTGCGCTTGCAATTGCGCAGCAGCAGCTTCGACATTTGGTTGAAATTCAGGTTTTTGGTTGCCCCTAAGCATATTCATGGCTAAACCCGCGCCCGCCAAACCAAGCGAACCGTAGTCTTTAAGAAAGCTACCAATATTAAAACCTTCACCGCCAGCACCTGTCGTGCCTTTAACCAAAGTGCTTGTTCCGCCGGGGCTACTTAAAGCGTCTGTTGTTGGTGTAATAGTTTCTGCGGGAGCTGTTGTTACGGGTGGCGTAGCAGCAGGTGCCGGTGCCGGTGCCGGTTCTGCCGGTGCTGCCGGTGCCGTTGTTGTTACAGGTGCTTGATCTACCGCTGTATTGGTTATAGCCGGAGACCCTAACCTAGTTGTATCTTTAAGATTTGAAGCTATTTGTCCTTGTGTTCCGCCAAACGTTTGTTCGGCAGAAGACGTTGCATCGTTTAGTGTCGGGGTTAGTGGCGACAGCGGGGCGTTACCGGCTAACGCATCACCAACTGCCGTACCAGAAGATCCTAAAGACCCTGCACCCGCTAAAGGGCTGGTGGCCGGAATAGGCGTTCCGGCAGCGGACTGTTGAATAGGTAAATAACTAAGATCAGTTGATTCAGTAACCGGAAGTGTACTGGCCGCGGCTTCCGTTGTAGGGGCCACGCTGCTTGCAACACTTCCAACGCCCGTAGTAACCGGACTTATTCCCGCCAAAGCGTTTCCTGCGGCTGTACCGGAAGAACCTAAAGCGCCCGCTCCAGCCGCAGCGTCGCCAGCTGTTACAGGCACTCCGGCAGCGCTGGTTTGGATCGGCAAATACGATAAATCAGCGGCGGTCGGTGCAACACTACCTGCAACTCCCGATATATCCGCTGCAAGATTTGAAGCTCCCGCCGCAGTTCCCGCAGCCGCCGTTTCTGCCGCAGTCACGGCGTCACCAGCAGCAGTATATTCAATTGGTAAATAAGAGAGGTCAGTTGCAGCCGTTGCTGCCGCCGCCTCACCACCAAACCCAAGAGCGCCGCCTATAGCAGCGCCGACATCTTCAACAACGGGAAATAAAAGTGCCGCTGACGCGCCCATTAGTTCAACCTTTTTTCAAGTCCGCTTTCGACAGTCTTATATTTCTCACGTCTGAGAACAAGCCCCAAAGCCGGATGTGCGACTTTAACATTAACATGCACCACATGGATACCACAGGCTTGCAAATCTTGCTCCCAAAATTGGACCAGATTTGTGCCAATTTTTCCGTCCCTGTAGTCAGGATGGACCCAAATAATGTCATTTGCTGCCCATGAATGGCCTTTGTAATGCAGATGTTTCCGCAAAATAAAGACGGCATAACCGACCAATTTGTCATAATCGTTACGAACCGTGTAAATGGTTAACATCCCGATTTTTTCTAATTGTTCGTAAGCCGCCCAATCAGGATCGAGCGGAATATCTTGCCAAACAGCAATCTCTTCCCAATGTGCGGCAATAAGATCGCCGCATTGGTCTTTTACATCGGCCAGCTTTTCGATGTTTAATTTAAGCAAACTATCCCCCAATGCCTAAAATTTGTTCCGCGTTTTGGTGTTCTTCATAATTTAAACTGATCCAGGCGTCTAATTGTTTAGGGTCAGTAATATCGATATCCAACAAATCAGACGACTGAGATTTTATCACCCCGTTCATATCCGTGTGCAAAGATGCGTTATTCTGCAAAAATTGCTGAAGACTGTTTTCGTTTATCGGGTCAATAATATAATCAGTCAGGTTAATACCGTATTTTTTTAAAATAGCGGCGCGGATTCTATCGTGGCTGTCTCGATGGTCATATGAAAACTGGCGCCATTCGGCATCAGTTCTCGGAACATTCAATAAAGCCGCTAACATTATTCACCGGTACGGTTCGAGCGACCAGCTGGACGCGTTGCGTCAGGTTGCAATTGCGGCATATTAAAATCACCGAACATGGATTTGTTCCAGCCGGTACCTTCCCAATGAGCGGTGCCGTTAGGTGTTTGAGCTGTAAACCCCAAAGGGTTCTCGCCATCTTGAATAATGCTTTCAAAATGCAGCTTCTCTTTTGTTTGAAGCGTCTTTGCCTTTGCCATGCGAAACTCCTATCAGTAAGAGGCTACAACTTCAGAGTAGCCCATGAGCATATGCCCCACTGTGAAGTCAGGGCTTGTTGAAGTAAAGCGTAAACCCGCCAGTACAAAACCGGCACCTTCAAGCGAAGCCCCCCAAAAACCGTAATAAGGGTACGGCGATTGGAAATTAGGCTGAATTAGCGCCACATTATATGTACCACTTTTTAAACTTGGCTGGAAGGTATTTTGTAAGGCAATTCCAGATACCGACAACAAGAAGGTGCCGGTAATCCCTGAAAGCGTGGAAGTGTTATCAGTCGCTTGCATATAAACCGCAAGCGCCTGTTTTTGAATGAACATTTTATCCGCGCCATAGAGTTTGGTGTCTATGCGCTTAGGTAGTGTGGCGGATGGGGTGTAGAATAATGGGTACAGGCCCGCACCATCGGTTCCCCAAGCTTGGTAGTTACTGCCTATTTTTTGAGCGGCAATAAAAGTCAAATTCAAAGATTGGCTGGCGACAGTCCATTCTTTTTCGTTCCAAAGTAGCATGACATTTCGCGCTACTTGAGTGTCTGGATCAATCAAAGTGACAAAATAGACGTAATGTTTAACGTCATAAATTGTCGCTATTGCTGCCGAAGGCGTAACACCGCCAGACGACGGATACACCGCATTAGTAAAAATTTGTTGGATTTTAGTCGATACGTTAGCCAACGAACCGCCGTATAGACCAAATACGCCTAGTTCGTTTGAAATAATAATAGATTTACCAAAATCTTGAATGGCGTCACGGAAACTGAGGCCAGCTTGTGGATCAACGTTTTGGTAATTGTAAGTCGTAACCGTCGGCGCACCAGCCGTATTAACGTTAGACACAACCGATACCGAACCGTTACCGAAGAAATACAGATAGCCGGACGATTGGCGAACACCAATGTAGCTTGTTTGCAAGAACGCGTCGGTGTTGACCGCTTGACCGCCGCCGTCTGATGACGAGAAATCAGACACGGAGCCGGGAGCGCTGTAAGACCATAAGTTGCCAGGCGGAATGGTTGAGTATTGTTGCGTGGCTGGGTTGATGATCCAAACGCGCGACAAATACGTTTCCATAGCCGAGCCGGAAACGCCGTAAGGCATGAGCGACACGGTGGCGTAAGCCGCACTATTGGCACCGGCTGAAACTGTTACTGCCGGAGCCGTCGTGTAATATTGACCCGTCGAAGACACAACAACCGAAGCGATGGATGTAGGATTGAGCAGCGTTGTAGCGCCAGCTCCCGATCCGCCGCCACCAGAAAACGATACCTGAACCGCTGCGGTAATGTTTGATCCGGCGTTGGTGATAGAAACAGAACCGATACTTGAACCGTCTAAGTTTGCTACAGCGGTTGGTAGTGTTGCGCCACTTCCACCGCCTGAAAAAACAACGCTAGGTGCTGACGAGTATCCAGAACCGCCCGCCGTTAGATTAACGGCTGAGACTGAAGTTCCGGTCAAAACAGCAAGCCCTGTCGCGCCAGCTCCGCCGCCGCCCGAAAAAGTCAATAAGGGAATTGAGGTAAACCCATTTCCGCCGTTTACGACCGTGACCGAAGCTACGCCGACCGGCGCCAACACAGGTTGTGCGGTGGCGCCCGATCCAGTGCCGGTAATTGTTGCTGATGGGGCCGTGGTGTAACCGCTACCACCGTTTGTGATGGATACGCCGGTAATAAGACCTTGACCTGTAATAACCGCCGTTGCCGACGCGCCTGTTCCGCCGCCCGCCGTAAAAGCCATAGTTGGCGCAGAAGTGTAGCCCGTTCCGCCATTTGTAATAGCGATTGTAGTGACAACACCGGCAACCGCTGTTGCTGTTGCCGCGGCGCCAGAACCGCCGCCGCCCGAAAACGTTACCGGAAACGACGCTGAATAGCCTGTACCGCCAACAAGGCTGGTGTAACTTGTTACGCTACCCGTACTTATGATAACTGTACCCGCAGCACCAGAACCGCCCCCGCCGCCGGAAAAACTGATTGATGCTGAAGTGTAACCCGAACCAGCCGCCGTTATTGAAACGCCGCCGACCGAGCCGCTTGAAAGATTTGCTCTCAACTGAGCCGACGTGTTTGACCCGCCGCCCGAAAAAGCCAATTGCACAACATCTCCCGGATTGTAGCCCGTTCCGGGGTTAGTAATGTTAATTTCTGCAATAGCTCCGTTGTTGACGACCGAGCTGAACGTCATCCCGCTGCCGCTGCCGCCATACGCCGTGATGGTTGGCGACGTAGAATAAGAAAACCCGACAGACTGGATGTTGACGCCTTTTGGTGCGGCTGTTCCCGCGCCATAAAGCAATGTTCCGTCCCACACCCAATAATCGTTGGTCGTGTTACGATTGCAAATCAAAAGGTACGTCGAACCCCACTGACGGCCAAACGGAAGGTATCCGGTAGAGGCGGTGTAAAATGTTCCCGCTGGTCCAATGGTAGTTTGAGCCAACGTCGCCATGTTCAACTGAATTGCTGAACCGTCAGACAGGAAAATAGCGCAATATTGGGTCGTGGCTAAGGTGTAAAACCGAAAATAGATGATCGTTGTACCGGTTGGTGCCGTATAGAACGACGGACCTTTATCTCCCAACGCGCGCAGCCGACCGTTACCTAGGCGCACAAAATTTTCAACCCAAATGAACTCTTGGTCTTCAATGGCGTGCGGCGCATCTTGGGCGTTGATGCCCTTGAAAGGAAACGGGGTGTAAACCTTAAAGCCGGGCGGCAGCCCTAAAGCTTGACCAGCTTTACCGGAAATTTCAGGATTGGACGCCATGATGTTCCCTTACAGCGGCGAATGTCGCCATTAAAGAACTAACTTCTTTGCCTGTTGATTCGCTGACGCGGCCATTTTGATTGGATGATCCGAGTTCAATCAAAGTGTCGAGCAATAAAACAAGTGAAGCGGTTCTGACTGAACTGTTCTCTTGTGTACGATCAAGACCGCCCAACACAACGCGAGCGAGAGCGACAGTAGATGCAACGTGGTCGTGGATACCAGACATCTTAATATCCTATTATGGCCCAGACCGATAATAGCCAGGTGTTTTACCGCGATCAACTGCCACACGCGCAACCCCAAGACTATCGGCAAACCGATCTTCCATGACTTGCGCTTGTGCGTAACGACCTGTCGTTTCAAATGCAATGGCTGCTGCGCCGTACTTTAAAGCTTCTTGGAAACCGTCAGGAATGGCGTCGTAATCAGCGTCACTTGTCAAATCAATTGGCGCAGCCGACACATCGAGGTCGATTTCAAGATACTGTGAAGGAACGGGGAACATCCAGATTTCACCGGTTGGGCCGTCGTTGTAGACAGACCAGACTGCTGGATAGGACATATTCAACACGGAATACGCGCGGCAATACGCTTGAAAATCATCCCAAGGAAGCCAATCTAGCGCGGGTTTTGTCGTGCCACCCCAATTCACCGAGCAGGTGATTGAGTCGTAGATATAGGCGGTACCTGCGTATTGGGCCTTCAAAAAGTTGTTGAAAAAACCTTGATACGGATACCGCTCAACGCCGGGTATGGTCATGCACGAATTGGTCACAGCGCCATAAGCCGAAGGGAACGGGCCGTTTGGTGAATAGTTAATTGGGTAGTTGGCGTTGTATTGCAGCACGTTGAAATCGGCGTTGTAATCGGTATTAAAATCACCGTTGTTACCTGTTGTTCTTGCCGCGGTATTTGAACCCGCAAACGGATTTGGTAAAGCGCCGGGCTGGGCAGCGGTCGGAATGGCGCTACCAGATACCGCAGATGCACCAAACGCCGACTGACCTGAGATCAACCGACGGATGCAACCTGTACGCTTGGCCGCGTTTTTGCGTGAGGTATTAACCCATCGCGTCAATTGGCTTTGCGAAATGAACGTGTAGTTTTGATCGTTCAGTAGCGCCGAAGTGTCGTTAAGAAGCTGACTGAGTGACATACAAACCGCCCAAATAAGTTAAAGCCCGCACCCGCGTCACCGCAAGCACGGGCTTTTATTTAATCAGCTACTAGCTATTAGACTTGCGTCAAGTAGCTGGTGTCTGTCTGACCACCCATCGTGAAGGTCACAACTGGTGCGGTCGTTACGACCGAAGCGGTTGCGTTGACGATTGGGGTTGGCGAAGAGGTGTAGATACCGCCATCATAAATTACCGCGCCCGTAGCAGTGATACCACCGCTGGAGATTGGAGCCTTGATGTTGGCGTTACGCGTCCTAACCAAACCGGACTGGGTGTATGGGTTGGTGTAAGCAGCTGCGGTCGTTGGGAACGCATCTTCTGCCGTGATCTGGGCAACCGAACCGGCGAGACCCGCACCAGCCGTACCAGCGGCGTAAGCCGTGATCGACCAGCACATGATACCCGTTGCTGCTGCGCTCGAACCGCCGCCACCTGCGAAAGAAAGCGTTGGAAGCGAGGTCTGACCACCCTGACCGTGGTCGAGGCAGAGAACCGCAGTAACCGTGTTAGCGCCCGTGAGCGTTGCGGTTGCTGCTGCATTGTAACCGGTCGTTACGCCGTTCACGCCTTCGCGCGGGTCGTTGATGAACACAACGGTTGGAGCCGAAGCATAACCAGCGCCTTGGTTGGTGACAGTGACCGAAGTAACTGCACTTCCCGTAAGCGTTGCGTAACCAGTTGCCTGAACGCCGCCCGCAGGAGGTGCTTGGAACTGAACCAGTGGTGGGTAGGTGTAGTTCGTGCCACCGTTGGTAACGGTAACAGTCGTGCTGACTGCACCGCCGACAATTGCTTTCCAGATCGAACCGCCAGCCGAAGCCGTAACCGTTGGAGCCGAAGTGTAGGACGAACCACCGTTCGTAACCAATGCACCGACGAGAGCGCCGGTCTGGTTTGCGAGGCGATAGTTAACACCATCCGAGTAGATATAGCGAACGCCTCCCTGATGGTCGCCGTTGCCGATGTTGCGCCAGATACCCGTGATCGGATCGTACTGCTGAACAACGGTGTAAAGACCGGTGTTCACCATGTACCAACCTGCTGGGCTGATAAGCTGTGTTTGACCTGAGATCAAAGTGACTACGTTGGTGGCTACACCCTTCAGAGAAGGTAATACGCCAGAACCTGAAAAGAGACCCATGTGCTCTTACTCCTTAAATGACTGCTGGATACGTGCCGGGAACGTTCGGCCATGCTGCACCGGTAATACCCTGAATTTGGGCACCGGATGAAGGCTTGGCGCAAACGAGATCGGCTGCCGAGATCAGAACACCGATGTCCGAAATCTGACCAACTGGAATCTGGCTTTCGAAACCAGAGAACGTCATTGGTGCATACTCAGACATGTAAAGACCGGTGTAACGCGAGTTTACCACAATGCAAGTGCCGAGTGGGCAGAATGGATCGGGGAAGATCGGCGTATCAAGAACACGGATAGCACGGAAGCCCGCATTAACCGCATCGTCTTTTTCGTAAATCGACCGAGGCTTTGTGGTGAACATTTCAAGCGACATGAAGTCGGACATGAGTTCTGCCCAGTTGGCAGGGTTCATAACCGCATAATCAGGTGCTTCGCCGCCAGCGCCCGCTTGAATACGGGTGAGAAGCTGGGCCATACCAACGCGGGTCGTTGCAGCCGCGCCGGTGTTGGTGATTAGCTGACCCGACCAGAACGAGCCGGGAGTACGCGAAATGCCACCATATGATGGAACGTTCGTGCCGTCGTCATAAGCTTGCGTCAACGAGTCCCAAACTTGGGTGTTGGCGTAGTTGTTGGAATAAAGCGCCTGAGCGTAGGCTTGCTTGATAACAACCGCTGCGTCCGACATCACTGCGCGAAGCTTAGGAATAACAACTTCGGACGACTGGATGATTGCTTCCATTCCGAAGAAGCCGACTGGAACCATACCAAGCTTGAGCGAGAACTGAGCGTTCTGGATCGCTGCCTGATCGGTTGGCATTGGGAAGTCGCCAGCAAACGAACCCCAGTTGAAGGAAACGAAAGACGATCCCTGCACTGGAATGGTGATCTGGCTGACACCGCCGCGTGCAGCTTTGGCGTTCGACATGAACAAGCTGAGAAGCGGATGTGACTGATAAATCTGTACGTATACAGAAGGCAAGAAAGCACGCCGCGTAAGTGCGGCAAGCTGTGCGCCAAGCGCGCCTGAAGGGGTAATACCGCTTCCGGTCAGCGTGGCTACTGGTGAGGTAGGTAGAGCCATTTTTTACGTCCTTTTATTACGCCGCGCGACCGAGCGTGTCCCGAACATACTTGTCAGGGTCTGCTACAAATTCGGTAAGCTGTGAGTCCATGTAACCCATAGGGTCACGATGAAGTTCAACCAAAGCATCGTTGCGGTTCTTGGACCCGAAAAGATCGAGGTCTTGAGGTGCCCAAGTTGGACCGGCAACCTTTGCTGGCGGAGCCTTGCTGGCGACATA
>Ga0208618_1000351_pt1 | contig 21667 bp, 21 predicted proteins | sample CryBogCBE18Jul08_FD_184585 | JGI IMG/M metagenome (GOLD analysis project Ga0208618, IMG submission 184585) | Freshwater microbial communities from Crystal Bog, Wisconsin, USA - CBE18Jul08 (SPAdes) | ecosystem: Environmental > Aquatic > Freshwater > Lake | place: Crystal Bog, Wisconsin, USA...
GTTTCATAGGAGAGCAAAATGAATATCGAGCAAAGAATTCAAGCCGCGATGGTCAGGCATTTTGATGAAGTGGCGGGTGAGGCGACGCCTCCTACGTTACGTGCTGCGATGAAACATGCGCTATTTCCAGGTGGTGCTCGTATTAGGCCGCAGTTATACATGGCAGTAGCAATGGTGAGCGGTGAGGACGCTCCTTTAATTACAGATGCGGGCGCCGTTGCTCTTGAATTAATGCACAGTGCCTCTCTCGTGCACGATGATATGCCGTGTTTTGATGATGCACAAATGAGAAGAGGTAAAACAACAGTCCATGTTGAGTACTCTGAGCCCATCGCTCTTTTGACTGGGGACGCATTGATTGTTATGGCATATCAAGTTTTACTCAATCAATCCACTAAAAAACCGATTAGTCGCAAGCACGCTAACCGTTTACTGGAGATGATGCATGTGCTAAGCGAAGGGGTTGGTGCTCCTAGCGGCATAGTTGCCGGTCAAGCCTGGGAGTGCGAATCAAAGGTTGATTTGTGGAAATACCAGCGAGCCAAAACTGGTGCACTTTTTACAGCAGCGACTTGTATGGGCGCAATAGCTGCGGGCGCAAACCCAGCACCTTGGAGGGAGTTGGGGGAGAGTTTAGGGGATGCGTACCAAATTGCGGATGACATTCGCGATGTGATTGGGCATATAGAGCTGATAGGAAAGCCGGTCGGGCAGGATGCAGAGCACGGACGTCCTAGCGCTGCACAGGTCTTGGGTCTTGAAGGGGCTAATGCTGAATTTAAGCGCTTAATTGAGAACGCTGCAAAGTCAGTCCCAGACTGCGTTGGCAGGCATATTCTTCGTGAGATGATTTTTAAAGAATCTGAGCGCCTAGTGCCCCAGCCTGAGTACCAACGCTTCTTAGAGCTGTCAAAGCTTAAACAAAGTTCTACTGCGAGCACAGTATGACCTTTAATTTACAAGCCACCTCACCTAGTGGACTTGCAATGGGATCGGCCATCAAAACAAGTTCACGTGTTAGCGATTCTGGTTTATTGAGTGAAAGTAATATGAGACGAAAAAGTGTCATGGAGCGTGTTCGAGAGACCTTTCAGGGCTGGATGGTCTCGCCTACTTTTTACCGAATCAGTATCAATAATATTTTCACTCGCTGGTTCGCCGTCAGGCGAACAAAACAGGTTTTTGACTTAATGGCCGGTTTTGTAAATTTCCAAGTTTTACTCACCACTTTGAAATGTGGTGTCTTGGATGCCGTTTACAAAGAGCCCTCAACGCTTGAGCAACTGTCTGAACAAACTCAATTGCCCCATAAGAATTTAGAGCCCTTGATCTTATCTGCAGTAGCCCTCGGTCTAATTGAGCGAAGAGCCGGTGATTTATATGCAATCGGTCATTTGGGCTTACCCGTTGTTGCATACGGGGGTATTAGAGCTATGGTCGAACACAATGAAGTTTTATACAAAGATATGCAAGATACCGTGGGCCTCATTCGAAGAACCAGTGAGGCTCAAATGAATGAGTATTGGCCTTACGCCAAACTCAAGAAAACAGAGCAAAATCAAGAGCAAGCGTCAGTGCCAGCGTCAGTACCAGGGTTGGCAATAGAGCTAGAGCGTGATGTGAAGGACCAATTTGCGCGGTACTCGGAGTTGATGTCTGCGTCACAAAATTTCGTAATTGACGAAATTATCCACGCCTATGATTTTTCCCAGCACTCTAAGATGCTTGACATCGGCTGCGGAAAGGGGAGATTTGCAACTGAGGTTGCCCAAAAATATTCTCACCTTAAATTTGAATTAATGGACTTGCCCCAAGTCATTGAGTTGACAAAAGCGGGAATAGAGAAAACCAATCTCATCCAACGATTTAATTTCAATCCAGCAAGCTTCAAAACCAATGAACTCCCAGGCGAAGTGGATTTGGTGACTTTGGTACGCATCGCTCATGACCACAGCGATGAAGTAGTAAGCGCTTTGCTGCGCAAAATCTACCTCTCATTGCCTAGTAAGGGCGTCTTATTACTGGCAGAGCCGATGGCTGAACCCGCCCTAAAAGGAGCCAAACATGACGCATATTTCCATTTCTACCTCCTAGCGATGGGTGAGGGCAGGCTCAGGACTCCAGAGTATTTGAGTGAAATGTTGATGATCGCAGGCTTTGAGCAAGTCAAATTGCTCCCCAACCCAATGCCAATTCACGCCAGGATCTTGGCTGCCCAGAAATATTAGTGTTTATACCAATAACAAAATCAAAAGTGTCAATTAAGATTGACTATACTTAGTGTAAATAACGGATTACAAATGAACGCACAGGCAGTTATCTTCGAGGGGCCCAAAAACATCAAGTTGAGCAAATTAGAAGTCAACGAGATGGTCGAGGGTGATGTAGAGATTGATGTGGCTTACACAGGAATAAGTACGGGTACTGAGCGCCTTCTTTGGGAGGGTAGCATGCCAAACTTTCCAGGAATGGGGTATCCCTTGGTACCGGGCTATGAGGCGGTAGGGCAAATCAAGAAGAATAATTCCAAGTTCGACTTAAAAGAGGGGGACTATGTCTTTGTGCCAGGTGCTTACTCATTTAAGAATGTCCGCAACTTATTTGGAGGCTCTGGCTCTCGCCTCGTGGTTCCTGCTGAACGGGTGATCTCAGTCACAGAGGCTAACGCTCAAAGTGCAACTTTGTTGGCTTTGGCCGCAACCGCTTATCACAGTGTCTCTAAGGGGGGGGCACTCAATACTGCAGAGCCTCCGGATTTAATCATTGGGCACGGAATCATGGGTAGGCTTCTTGCCCGAATGACAGTTGCTGCGGGCATGCCAGCTCCAACGGTTTGGGAGATCAATCCTGCTCGAATGTCAGGAGCAAAGGAATACGGCTACACCGTGATCAACCCCAATGAGGATACTAAGAAAGATTACAGGGCTATTTATGACGTGAGTGGAGATAGCTCACTGTTGAACAAGCTTATCAGCCATTTGGCCCCAGGGGGCGAGGTCGTTTTGGCAGGTTTTTATACCAACGAATTGTCATTCAATTTTGCAGCAGCCTTCATGAAGGAGCCACAAATCCGTGTGGCCGCTCAGTGGAAACGATGTGATTTAGATGCTGTCTCCTTACTCTTAAATAACGGAAGACTCAGTCTTGATGGGCTTATTACTGATACCAGCCGTCCTGGCCAAGCGCAAGAAGCCTACGAATCGGCTTTTTGTGATCCTCATTGTTTGAAAATGATTTTAGACTGGAGAAATTAATGTCATCTAATGTATCCAATAGCGCCAAAGGCGCAGCTGCCCAAGAACAAACCATCCAGTTCACAAAGAGGCTGCGTGAAGAAGCAAGTCAAGAACCCGTAAAGGTTCACACGGGCGAGGTGACTAAGGAGACTCAAATTATTGCCATCTACGGTAAAGGTGGTATCGGCAAAAGCTTCACGCTAGCTAACTTGAGTTACATGATGGCCCAGCAAGGTAAAAAGGTTTTGCTGATTGGATGCGATCCAAAAAGTGATACGACCAGTTTGCTCTTTGGCGGCAAGGCCTGTCCAACAATCATTGAAACTTCGTCCAAGAAAAAGCTTGCCGGAGAGGCCGTAAGCATTGGAGATGTTTGTTTTAAAAGAGACGGTGTTTACGCAATGGAGCTTGGTGGTCCAGAGGTCGGACGCGGTTGCGGAGGACGAGGCATTATCCACGGCTTTGAAACTCTAGAGAAACTAGGCTTTCACGAGTGGGGCTTTGACTATGTGCTCCTCGATTTTCTTGGTGATGTGGTCTGCGGAGGGTTTGGCCTGCCTATCGCAAGAGACATGTGTCAAAAGGTGATTGTGGTTGGCTCTAACGATTTGCAGTCTCTATATGTGGCCAATAACGTTTGCTCTGCAGTCGAGTATTTCCGCAAACTAGGAGGTAACGTCGGCGTTGCTGGGATGGTCATCAATAAAGACGACGGCACGGGAGAGGCTGCAAAGTTTGCTGAGCTTGCAGGAGTTCCAGTTTTGGCCTCAATCCCAGCGCACGAAGATATCCGAAGAAAGAGCGCAAGCTACGAAATTATTGGTCGACCTGGTACACAGTGGGGTCCGCTCTTTGAGAGCTTGGCGCAAAACGTTGGTGACGCCCCTCCAATGCGTCCTAAGCCTTTAACTCAAGACGAACTCTTGTCCTTATTTAGTGCTGATGCGGTAGGACGCAACGTGGTTCTGGAGCCAGCAACAGAGTTTGATATGAGAGGCGCCACAGTTATCAACAAACCAACACTTGAGGTCATATACGACGAAGTTTAATGAGTCTAAAAAAACTTTAAACCTCCAAATATTTAGATCATGCACACCAAATCAATACCCATCAAATCAATAGATGTGCCACCTGTTGAAGGTGCCGCTTGTCATGCGGGTGAAAAAACTCTGCTAGATGCAGCCCGCAGTGCAGGTAAGAGTGAAGTGCTTGAACGATACGCACTTGACTATCCTAAGGGACCCCACGATCAGCCCCAAAGTATGTGCCCTGCGTTTGGATCTTTAAGGGTGGGTCTTCGTATGAGTAGGACCGCAACTATTCTCTCAGGCTCCGCTTGTTGTGTTTATGGACTAACCTTTACATCCCATTTTTATGGAGCTAGAAGAAGTGTTGGTTATGTTCCTTTTAATTCAGAGACATTGGTGACTGGCAAACTTTTTGAGGATATTCGTGAGTCTGTGCATGCTCAAGCGGATCCTGAAAAATATGACGCCATAGTGATTATCAATTTGTGTGTACCCACAGCCAGTGGCGTACCTCTGCAACTCTTACCTAAAGAGATAAACGGAGTCAGAATTATTGGAATAGATGTGCCTGGATTTGGCGTGCCAACTCACGCTGAGGCAAAGGACGTACTTGCAGGTGCGATGCTTAAGTATGCACGTCAAGAGATCATGAGTGGTCCCGTGCAAGCTCCCAAAAAAGGACGTCAACAAAATCCTACCATCACTCTATTGGGTGAGATGTTCCCGGCTGATCCCATGGGGATCGCTCAGTTAATCGAGCCCATGAAGTTATCCGTTGGCGCAAGTGTTCCAACCCGTGAGTGGAGAGAGCTTTACGCGGCAATCGATTGCTCTGTCGTAGCCGCGATTCATCCCTTTTACACCGCCAGCATTAGAGAGTTTGAAGCGGCGGGCCGTCCTATTGTTGGCTCAGCCCCAGTTGGCGTCGAGGGTACGCATGACTGGTTACAAAACATTGGGCAAAGCGCCGGTGTCTCTCAAGCATTGATCGATGAGGCACGCAACAAAGCGCTTCCAATGATTAAAGCTGTTTTGTCGCAGCAAAAAATTAAGGGACGAATCACGCTCAGTGGCTATGAAGGCTCTGAGTTGATTGTTGCAAGGCTCTTGGTTGAATGTGGCGCGGATCTAAGGTATGTGGGCTCAGCCTGTCCTGCAACACCTTGGAACGCTCATGACGCGCAGTGGCTTGCCTCTAAGGGGGTGAAGGTCCAGTTTAGAGCCTCCCTTGAACAAGATTTGGACGCTGTGCAAGAGTTCAAGCCCGACTTGGCAATTGGCACAACCCCAGTGGTTCAATATGCAAAGGAGGCTTGTATTCCCTCCTTGTATTTCACCAATCTTATATCAGCAAGGCCTTTGATGGGTGTTGCGGGTGCTGGTTCTTTGATCCAAGTGGTGAATGCTGCGATTGGGAATCAAAACCGCTTTAACAAGATGAAAGACTTCTTTGGTTCGACGGGGCACGGGGATTCTGCTGGGGTTTGGTCTGAAAAGCCAATTGACAGACCCGAGTTTCGAGCTGAAAACAAGCGCCAGATGGAGAAAAAAATCAAACAACGTAAAGCACAGGAGATGGGCTGATGTTTGTTATTGATCATGACCGAGCGGGTGGTTACTGGGGCGCAGTGTATGTGTTCACGGCCATCAAAGGCTTGCAAGTAGTTATCGATGGACCGGTTGGGTGTGAGAATTTACCGGTTACTTCTGTGTTGCACTACACCGATGCATTGCCCCCACATGAGTTGCCCATTGTGGTCACGGGGCTTGCTGAGGAACAACTCGGTCGTGAGGGCACCGAGGGTGCCATGAAGCGAGCACACGCTTCATTAGACCCCGATTTACCTGCTGTCGTCGTAACGGGCTCGATTGCTGAGATGATCGGTGGTGGAGTAACCCCAGAGGGTACAAATTTGATGCGGTTTTTACCGCGAACCATTGATGAGGATCAATGGCAATGTGCTAACCGCGCAATATTTTGGTTGTGGACCGAGTACGGGCTCAAGAAAGTCCCTAAACGAGTTCGTAAAGATGGTGAGCGTCCACGTGTCAATATCATTGGGCCAAGTTATGGTGTATTCAACTCACCCAGTGACGTTGCAGAGATCAAGCGCTTGGTCCAAGGCATAGGTGCAGAGATCAATTTGATTTTCCCACTGGGCTCACACCTGTCTGATGTCTCAAGATTAGTAGAAGCCGATGTAAACATTTGCATGTACAGAGAGTTTGGTCGCATGCTTTGTGAACACCTTGAAAGACCTTATTTACAAGCACCTATTGGTCTTCACAGCACCACGCTTTTCCTTAGAAAACTGGGCGAACTGCTGGGGCTTGATCCTGAACCGTTCATTGAGCGCGAACGCCATACGACTTTAAAGCCTCTTTGGGATTTATGGAGATCAGTGACTCAGGACTTCTTTGCAACTGCTAGTTTTGCAGTTGTAGCGAATGAGACCTATTCAAGAGGACTTAAACATTTTCTGGAAGATGAGATGGGACTGCCTTGTCGTTTTGCGGTTCCTCGCTTGACGGGGCAAAAAACAAACAACGAAGAAGTCAGAGAGTTGGTGCAAACAAAAACTCCTCTTATCCTCTTTGGAAGCTACAACGAGAGAATGTATTTAAGTGAGATTGGTGCACGCGGTCCAATGAAGCCTTGCTTTATCCCAGCATCCTTTCCCGGCGCAATCATCCGTCGCCATACGGGTACACCGTTCATGGGCTACAGCGGTGCAACCTATTTAGTTCAAGAGGTTTGCAATGCACTCTTTGACGCTTTATTTAATATCTTACCTTTAGGCACAGAGATGGACAAAGCTGAGTCCACTTTGTCCAGAGGAGTTGTTGCCCCCTCCCAGCTTCCTTGGAGTGACCAGGCCCAGGAGTTACTCAGGCAATGCGTGAGCTCTCAGCCCGTTCTTATTCAAATCTCTGTGGCTAAGACACTTCGTGATTCAACCGATCGTGCTGCCCAAGCAGCAAACGAGACCGAGGTGAGCGCACAAAGGCTTTTAGATACTGCCAACTCTTTGGGGATGGGACCCGGTGTTGATCATGCTGCAAAGACAAACACCCTTAAAGATGAAAAAGGGGTTGCTGCATGAAAGAAGTGACCCAGTTCAAAGTCTATGACTTCGTTGAATTGCTATTTCATAGGTGCAGGGTGAGGACCGTGCGCCTAATGGCAATTCTTACCTCATGCAGCAACGTCTTGTTGCGGCTGCCCAGGGTGCGCGGGCTGAGCGCGTCAATGGTCGACAAGGCCAATTTTTTAATGAAGGAGCAATCATATGTCTAATCGGAATTCAATCTCCGGACTGACTGATGAAGAAGCTCAGGAGTTCCACCATTACTGGGTCCAAGGATTAGTGGGGTTTACAGCGGTTGCTGTGATTGCTCACATGTTGGTCTGGGCATGGCGGCCCTGGTTCTAAGTCAGAGCTTGTAAGTTATTTTTAAATGAGGAGTTACTGCCATGTCAGAAATGATGAATGAACCCAATAACTTAATCTCTTCTAAAGAGAGTTTTAGTGATTTGTTGATCTTTGGCGCATGTTTTTTAGTTTTGTTTCCCTTTGCTTTGCTTGGTCAATTGATCGGCATTCACTGGAAAACTTGGCTGATCGGTTCTGAGGATTCTCAAAACATATTTATGGGGATCAAGTCGGCGGTATACACCTTTATGTCCCATATCAATTAGGAGAGATGCCATGTGGAGAATTTGGCGATTGTTTGACCCCTTAAGAGCCATGGTGGTTCAGGGAATATTTCTTTTTGCGCTCGCAGCAATGATTCACCTCATTTTGCTGAGTACAAATCGTTATAACTGGTTTGATGGACCTAGAAAACCAACTACGCCTGCTGCAGCGCAAAATGCGCCAATGCCTGCACCAGTTGGCGAAGTTAAGTCCTGATCTAAGTTCCTTGGAGAGGAAGTGGTGCGGGTGCTTTAGGTTTAGGTAGAGTTTGATTGCAAAAACCTATTGCACTTGCCCATCTCGTTTTGATTGAGTTAATTATTACTTTTTATAGCCCACAAGGGCACAGGAGGGCTTTAAGATGGCCATGCTGAGTTTTGAGAAAAAATACCGCGTCCGTGGAGGCACCCTGATAGGGGGTGATTTGTTTGACTTTTGGGTCGGTCCATTTTTTGTGGGCTTCTTTGGGGTCACGACATTTTTTTTCTCAGTGCTTGGAACTGCACTTATTTTGTACGGTGCTGCAATGGGGCCAACGTGGAATCTTTGGCAAATCAACATTGCACCGCCTGATCTTTCTTATGGCCTTAAGTTGGCTCCCATGCTTAAGGGCGGATTGTGGCAATGGATTACGGTTTGTGCACTCGGAGCCTTTGTTTCTTGGGCGTTAAGGGAGGTTGAGATTTGCCGAAAACTGGGGATGGGCTACCACGTCCCTGTTGCATTTAGTTTTGCAATATTTGCCTATTTCACCTTAGAGGTGATCAGGCCCGTTTTAATGGGTGCTTGGGGACATGCTTTCCCCTACGGTATCTATAGCCATCTAGACTGGGTCTCCAATGTGGGTTATCAGTACCTTCATTTTCACTATAACCCAGCGCATATGCTTGCAGTGACTTTTTTCTTCACCACTACATTTGCTTTGTCTTTACACGGAGCTTTGGTGCTCTCCGCTACCAACCCTAAATCAGGTGAAGTCGTTAAAACGCCTGAGCATGAGGATACATTCTTTAGAGACATAGTGGGCTACTCTATTGGAACTTTAGGGATTCACCGACTGGGCTTATTTTTAGCATTGGCTGCTGTCTTTTTCTCAGCGGTTTGTATCGTCATTAGTGGACCATTTTGGTCAAGGGGATGGCCTGAGTGGTGGGGATGGTGGTTGAACATGCCCATTTGGCGCTAACTACTAATTTTGTGCAATAAGCTAAAAATAATAATTTAAAGATTTAAGTTTAAAGACTCTAAGGAATCAAAGGGAAGCAAACCATGGCTCAATATCAAAACCTTTTTACCACTGTCCAAGTGAGTGGGCCCGTCAGCGAAGGAATACCCCTATCCAAAGGTAATGACCCACGGATCATTAAGCCATTTTTTCTTCATCTTGCGGGACGCATTGGAAATGCACAAATTGGTCCTTTGTATTTAGGTACTCTTGGAGTTGCGTCGCTCATTTTTGGAATTTTATCGATCAATATCATGGGCATGAACATGTTGGCGTCTGTCAACTTCAGCCCAATTCAATTTGTTAGACAACTATTTTGGCTCGCTCTGGAGCCACCAGCTCCAATTTACGGCTTGCATTTCCCGCCCCTTAATCAAGGTGGTTGGTGGATGATCTCGGGATTATTTTTAACCATTTCGATACTTTTATGGTGGGCTAGAACCTATCGCCGTGCAAGGGAGCTCGGTTTAGGGACTCATGTTCCTTGGGCCTTCACAGGCGCCATTTGGTTATTTTTAGTGCTTGGATTTTTTAGGCCTGTGTTAATGGGGTGCTGGTGCGAGGCGGTGCCCTTTGGAGTCTTTCCGCATCTGGACTGGACGGCTGCGTTTTCCCTTCGATACGGAAATTTGTTTTATAACCCTTTTCACGCTTTATCCATTGTCTTTCTTTACGGATCGGTTTTGCTTTTCGCTATGCACGGAGCAACAATTCTTGCTGTAGGTCGCTACGGGGGGGAGAGAGAGATTGAACAAATCGTTGACCGCGGAACCGCTTCTGAGCGTGCAGCATTATTTTGGCGTTGGACGATGGGCTTTAACGCAACGATGGAGTCCATACACCGATGGGCTTGGTGGTTTGCTGTATTGTGTCCCTTAGCAGGTGGGATTGGTATCTTACTTACTGGAACAGTCGTAGATAACTGGTATCTTTGGGCGGTCAAGCATCACGTTGCTCCTCCTTACCCAATCGTTTTTCCAAATGTCATTGATCCCGCAACTCTGCCAGGAGTTAAGCCATGAGAGCGCTCTTAATGAAACTTGTAGTGTTTGCAACTTTTTGCTCAGTATTTTTATTAACAGGTTGTGAGCGTCCACCGATGGACAGTGTTCAACACGGCTACCGCGGTACTGGGATGGTGGAGATTTATAACCCTAGGACAGTAGAGTCCCAGGCTGAAAATAATACGGTTCCTTTTGCACTTCCACAGGCACCAACAGATGGCCCACGTGCTGGGCAAGTATATAAAAACGTTCAAGTGCTAGGTGGTCTATCAACTGCGCAATTTACTCGATTGATGGTCTCAATGGCTTCTTGGGTAGCACCAAATGAGGGTTGTGTTTACTGTCACAACCCTGTGAACTTTGCTGAGGACAGCAAATACACCAAAGTTGTTGCTAGACGTATGATTCAGATGACACAACATATAAATACCGACTGGTCATCGCATGTTTCCAACACCGGGGTAACTTGTTATACATGTCATAGAGGAAATAATATTCCCAAGCAGGTTTGGTTTAAACGTGATGATACGCCGATGGGGTCGGACTTCATTGGGGGCAAAGCGGGTCAAAATGAAGCGGCTTCAAGCGTCGGTCTCAGTTCATTGCCAAATGATCCCTTTACTCCGTTTTTGCTCGGGTCTCAAGACATCCGCGTCAATGGAGTTACTGCATTGCCTAGTGGCAACAAGCACTCCATCAAGCAAGCTGAGTGGACCTATGGCCTGATGACGCATATGTCGACCTCACTTGGTGTGAATTGCACTTACTGTCACAACACTCGCTCTTTCTCAAGTTGGGAGGGCAACCCTCCCCAGCGAGCTACTGCTTGGTACGGTATTCGCATGGCACGTGATTTGAATCTTAAATATATTGAGCCATTACAAGGTACTTTCCCCGCCCACAGACTGGGTGAGACTGGGGACGTGGCAAAGATTTACTGTGCAACATGCCACCAAGGTGTTTATAAACCTTTAAACGGCGCAAAGATGGCCCAAGACTATCCCGAGTTGCAAAAGGTGTATTCAACCAAACCTGAACCCAGTAAAGCAGAGACTGCTAAATCTTCGATCAAGGTTTCAACCCGTTAATCTTTAACCAACTCATTAAGCTAAGGAGCAAGTGAGGGGTACTTGTTTCTTGGCTTAAATATTTTAAAAACTACTTACATTTTGGATGTCTAACCCGCGTCGAATTCTTATTTGAAGAGGACTCGTGTTGTTCATGATCTCACACCATGCCAACACTTCAAAACAATCCAGTACAACCCTTGAGTGTAATTAATGGTGTAGTAGTCATCCTTTTGTTTGACTTCAGGCCTGAGCACCGTTCATGGGCCTGGCTAAGATTAATGCAAGGGACGGGGGGCTTCTTTAAAACCATAACTGGACTTCAATTTGCGAAGATTATGGGCTCGGGCGAGGGGGGCGGATTTGGATTAAGACCAAGTGCGACACATCAGGGATTAATTTTTGTTTTTGATGGACTCGAAAACGCAACCAACTATTTAAAAAGTAAAGAGTATGAAGCGTACACAGAAAAAGCTCGTGAATATTGGCAGGGCATATTAGGAGTTAATTCCTGTCGAGGAACTTGGAATAATCAGGCTTGGCAAAGCAGTGACTTATGGTCCCAAGGCTCTAATATAGAACAAAATCAAGAACCATTTGTTGCCTCTTTGACAAGGGGAAGTATTCGCGCTGCAAAAGCCGTATCCTTTTGGAGGTATGCTCCTGCAGCTCAAATCGATCTGAACAGCGCCCCTGGATGTGAATTGGCTATGGGGCTTGGGGAAGCTCCAGTGCTCAGGCAGTGTACTTTTAGTCTTTGGAGAAACGCTCAGTCTTTGATGGACTACGCGCACCAAGGTGCTCATCTAAAAGCCATTGCAGCAGCGAAAAAGCACTCGTTTTTTACAGAGTCAATGTTTGTTCGTATGAAAGTGCTTCATATGTTTGGACACTGGATGGGTAAATCCTTTGGGTACAACTCAAGCGCCGTAACTTCCTATCAATTGAGTATTTGATTAATCATTAAATTTGTCTAATGAATGACCAAGACTTCCTATCCGCAAAAAACAATGAACTCAGCCCTTTGAGCTCAAGCAACCGAAAAGTAATCGTTGTGGGTGCGGGGATTGGGGGATTGGTAAGTGCTTTGCAGTTGGCACACTTTGGGGCCGATGTAACGGTGATTGAAGCACAAGGAGAGTGTGGCGGAAAGATGCGTCAATTATGGCCTGGGGCTACTCCAAACCTTTCAAATACAACTACCTCTACCTCTACCTCTCCAGTACCCTTTGAGGGCATTGACAGTGGGCCCACAGTGCTGACGATGAAGTGGGTTTTTGAAGAAATATTTGCAAGTGTTGGTGCCAACTTAGAGAGTGAGCTAAAACTTTCTCAGTTAAATGTTCTTGCACGCCATGCTTGGAGTGCCGATGAAGGGCAGGAGCAACTGACACTTTATGCTAACCCAGAACAAAGCAATGACGCAGTGGGGCGCTTTGCAGGTTCAGCAGAGCTTAAGAGGTTTAAAAACTTTTGTAAAAGTGCCAAAGGGCTTTATGGCGCGCTAGAGGGGCCAATCATTAGGGAATCCTCCCCAAGTATGAAAAAATTAGCCATGTCATTAGGACCAAGAGGTCTTGCACTTTTGGCTGGAATTGGTCCAATGAAAAACTTATGGGATAGTTTGGGGGGGTATTTTGAGGATCCAAGACTTCAACAATTATTTGCAAGATATGCCACATATTGTGGCTCTTCCCCTTGGAGTGCTCCAGCAACACTCATGTTAATTGCTCAAGTGGAGATGGACGGAGTTTGGTCTGTGCAGGGGGGTATGCGTTCTTTAGCAAAAACAATTGAGCGCTTATGCATTCAAAGGGGTGTTCAATTTAAATATCAAACAAGTGCTCAGCAATTGGAACTTGTAGGCGATCAAGTTAAAGCAGTTCATACAAATAAGGATGAAAGACTGGAGGCGAATGCTGTAGTCTTTAACGGGGATATTCAAGCCTTATCAAGTGGACTGCTTGGGCGCGATGTGCAACAAAAAATGTTTAGCACTAAGGATTTAAAAAATCAGCGCTCATTGTCTGCAGTGACTTGGAGCATGAGATGCAAGATCGATGAGGAGCGTTTTAAACTGGATCGTCACAATGTATTTTTTCAAAATAATTATGAACAAGAGTTCAACGATATATTTAAGTACCAACGCTTACCGATAACGCCTACTGTGTATATTTGTGCTCAGGAACGAGGTCTTACAGATACCCATACTTTCGGTGTTAACCAAAATACACATCAGTCAATTTTTTGCTTAGTCAATGCGCCCGCAAACGGCGACACACATGCTTTTAATAAAGAGGAGTTAGAGTCATGCGAGAAGGCAACCTTTTCATTACTCAGTCGATGCGGCCTTCATTTGCAAATGGATCCATCTCAAACGATTCAAACATTGCCTCAACAATTTCATCACCTATTTCCAGCAACGGGCGGGGCGCTTTACGGGCAAGCGACTCATGGATGGCTACAAGTATTCAGCAGATCTCAGGCGAGAACTCCAGTGCGGGGACTGTTCTTGGCGGGGGGGAGTGTGCATCCGGGGCCAGGACTTCCGATGGCGGCGATGTCGGGTCGCCTAGGGGCAGAAGCCGTGATGGATCACCTAGGTTTGACCAAGCAGTAGAGACAGGAGGTTATCTATGGTGGTACGTGGATGCAATGAGTGATGATGGACAATTTGGACTCAGTCTAATCGCATTTGTAGGCAGTGTTTTCTCGCCGTATTACTCTCGAGGAATCAAGCGAGGTGGTAGCCCTGATCCAGAAAATCACTGCGCACTGAATGTGGCTTTATACACACCCCGTGGGAAGCTTTGGGCAATGACGGAAAGACCAAAAGAAAGTATCTCTAGAAGTGCTCACGAATTTGTTATTGGTCCATCTTGTGTGCATTGGGATGGTCAGGCACTGCACATAGACATAGATGAGTGGTCAGTTCCAATTTTTAAAAAAATAAAAGGACGTGTAAGCGTCTACCCAGATCAACTCTATGATTTCTCTACACACCTAGACTCAAAAGCAAAGCATCATTGGGGGCCTATAGCTCCATCCTCTCGAGTGCATGTAAACTTAAGTAACCCTGAACAAACTTGGAAGGGGCATGCTTACGTCGACTCAAACGAAGGTGTTGAGCCCATTGCTGAGGCGTTCACTGAATGGGACTGGAGTCGTGGTCACCTCTCAGACGGGACTTGTGCGGTTGTGTACGATTGTCAATTTAGAAAAGGTGAAGACAGACTTCTTGCACTTCGCTTTTTAAAAGACGGGCGGGTCGAGCCGTTTAAAGCACCCGATCGCCGCCCAATGAATAAGACTGCATGGGGAATACAAAGACGACTGAGAAGCGAACAGGCGTTGGGACCGGTGAAACAGTTAGAGGATACCCCTTTTTACCAAAGAGCAGTAGTTGAAAATAATTTACTTGGGGAGCGTGTCCTTAGTTTTCATGAAACTTTGAACGCAACTAGATTTGACTCAGCTTGGGTTCAAGCTTTATTGCCTTGGAGGATGCCAAGACTTTATAAATCTAAGCGAAGTAATTCATAATCAAAAGTGCTGATTAAAGTGAGATTGGATAAAAATGATGAGATTCTTTAAGTGAACGCATGCTATGAACGAGATGCATAAAATTGTTGTTGTAGGTGGTGGTGCCGGTGGCTTAGAGTTGGTGACCAAGCTTGGGGATACTCTTGGCAAAAACAAATCAGCTCATATCACTTTGGTTGATAAAAACCGAACTCATGTCTGGAAACCAAAACTTCACGAAATTGCATCAGGAAGTATGGACTATGCCGAGCATGAGTTGAACTACAGCGCACAAGCCCATGAGCATAACTTTACTTTTAGAATCGGAGAAATGCATTCCGTAGACAGGCAAAATAAAAAGGTTAATCTATCACCCTATTTAGATGAGAATGGTCAGCAGGTCACCCCACCTCAAAGTCTAAGCTACGATACTTTGGTGATTTGTATAGGAAGTTTGAGTAACGATTTTGGAACTCCCGGTGTAAGGGAGTTTGCTCTTAGATTAGAGAACCAAAGCGATGCTAAAAACTTTCACTCCAAAATGATTAATGCTTGTATTCGAGCTCACTATCAACCCGGCTCCATCAGTGAGAGTCAACTGCATGTGGCTATTATCGGAGCGGGAGCAACTGGGGTTGAATTGGCGGCTGAGCTGCACAGAACTACGCGCGAAGTAGTCTCTTACGGACTAGACCGTATTGATCCACAAAAAGATATTAAAGTTACCCTAATCGAGGCAGCACCTAGAATATTGCCTGCCCTCTCCGAGCGTCTTTCAAGTGCAACACAAGCGTTACTCGCAAGCTTTGGTGTTTCTGTTTTAACAAACTCAAAGGTCAGTGAAGTTTCCGCTCAAGGGGTCAAGCTAAGTGATGGTCGGTTCTTGAACTCAGAACTAGTGGTCTGGGCAGCAGGAGTTAAAGCTTCAGAATATTTGCGCAGTTTGGACGGATTGGAGACCAATCACATTAACCAACTAATTGTTAGAGATACTTTACAAACTACGTTGGATGAGAATATATTCGCGTTCGGCGATTGTGCGGCTTGCAAGTGGGTTGGCGCAAAACCAGGGCAGGGCGAGTTCATACCGCCTAGAGCCCAGGCCGCTCACCAACAAGCTAGCCATATGTTTAAACAGATCAAGCTTAAGTTAGCGAACAAACCCTTGAAGAGATTTCAGTATAAAGATTTTGGCTCTTTGGTCTCTTTGGGCGAGTTTAGTACGGTTGGAAGTATGATGGGGGGACTGATTGGAGAGAATTTAATGATTCAAGGCTATTTTGCAAAGATCATGTATATGTCTTTGTACAAAATGCACGAATTAGCTATTCACGGAATTGTTAAAGTATTCTTAGCTACTTTAGCTAGATTGATTACCCAAAGAACTGAGCCGCGAGTTAAGTTGCACTAACAGTGATGTCAAATGAGCTCTGATACTCTGAATTAATCAGTGTCCAGAACTTGCAGTCTCACCCATGGAGCCTAAATTTTGCATAGTACTTTTTGACTGGCGGGTGCTACCCCTAACGAACTCTTTATCATCCTCTAAACGGCGTTCAATCAACTCAAGCACCCATTCAACACGCTGAGGAAATCCCCGGTTTGGGAAACCTTCGTGTTTGAGTCCATAAATTGCACATTGAGACTCACAAGCATTGATTAGGTAAACAATCGCGCTCAATGCAGGAGGCGAATTTTTTGGAGTGACCACCCAAGGAGCTTGTATTTTGGCTTGCATAAGAAGCCACAATTTTCGACTGAACGGTACAACACTTCGTTGGTTGATCGAGTCAAGGCGGTTAGCCCTTAAGTGCTGACCAATTTCTGCGTATATCAATCTTGCAGCAAAAATCGCTGCTCTGCAATCAGGAGCCAGATCAGCAACCCCAACGATTGATTGTTTGTATAAACGATCAGCCTCATCAAGTAATTTCCTTACAACGTTTTGAATACCTGCAGTCAGTACTGGATTTTTTAACCATTGCTCGGGATCTATTCCCTCTTGGCGAAGCCAATCTAGTGGTAGATAAAGTCTTCCGTTTCTCGCGTCCTCTCCAACATCCCTGGCAATATTGGTGAGTTGCATGGCAACTCCTAGCTCACACGCTCTTGCAAGGGTGCTGCTGTGCCTGGCACCCATAATCCAACTCATCATCGCCCCCACACTTCCAGCAACTCTTGCGCCGTAGTCATGGACTGCTTGTATGTTGTCATAAAATCTTGTTTGGGTGTCCCACGCAAACCCATCAAGCAAAGCATCCAGCAACGCCCTTGGGAGTTTATATTGGTGCACGACATGAGAGAGTGCATGATCTTCAATGAAATCCAAAGGCTCTTGCTTGTAAATTAAATCCAATCGTTTTTGTAGCTCCTCTAAGCTTTGGGAAGGAGTATTGGTGTTGTCAACTAAATCATCTGCAACCCTACAAAATGCATAAAGTGCAACTGACGCCTGTCGAACTCTTTTGGGAAGAAGTCGGCTTGCTGCGAAAAATGTTTTTGAGCCACCTCGCATGAGTTCAACGCACTCATTGAAGTCTTTTAATTGGGCTTTGTTTTTATCGTAAGGTTGTAGCATGGGGGATGACTTTCTCTAAAGCTTTGGCAGACATCAACACACCTGGTACCCCAGCCCCAGGGTGAGTGCTTGCGCCCACCATGAATAAGCCAGGGATGTCCTCACTCCGGTTATGAGGGCGAAACACAGCACTTTGAGTAAGAAGCGGTTCAAGTCCGAATCCTGCTCCTTTATATGAATACAAGCGATTTTGAAAATCAAGAGGCGTTGTAATTTTTGAAGTCACTATGTGTTTCCCCAAATCCTTTAACACGGTGCTCTCTAGGTAGTCTTGAATGGATTGTCTAAAGGATTCACCTTTAGCGATCCAATCGGTTTTACTGTCTAAGTTAGGAACAGGGGCTAATGCGTAAAAAGTATCACAGCCGTTAGGAGCTAAAGACGTGTCAGTTGCAGTGGGTCTATGTAGATAAAGACTGAAGTCCTCCGCTAAGTGATGCTTTTTGAATATATCCGTTAGAAGGCCTTTGTAACGTTCGGTCAAAATCATCATATGATGAGGAATATCATCATAGATGCGGTTTGTGCCGAAGTACCAAACAAATAATCCCATTGAATACTGACCATTATCGATGCGGGAGTCTTTCCAATGTTTGCGATGCTCTGGAGCGATTAAGTGTTTGTATGTCCAAGCAGAGTCAGTATTACAAACTACGATATCTGAGTTGATTTGCTCTCCTTGGCTTGAACTGCTTTCTAACTCAACTCCACAAGCTTTACCATTTTCTATGCGTATACTTTTAACGGGTGAGTTGTATCTGATTTTGACGCCCAAGCCGTCTAATAGTTCAACCAATCCGTTAACAATAGCTCCCGTGCCTCCCATCGCTGAATGAACACCCCATGTCTTTTCAAGTGAATGGATAAGCGAATAAGCACATGTGACACTAAATGGATTACCGCCGATCAGGAGCGGATGAAAACTAAAAGCAACTCGCAACAATGGGTGCTTGATATGCTGTGCAACCAAGCTATATAGACTGTTCCACGCTTTCATTTTAATAAATGATGGAAGTGCTTTTAATAAATCCTTATAGCCATCAAATGCGACGTCACCCATTTGCTCAAACCCTAGGTGTTTGCATTGATCTGCAGCTTGCATGAGTTTGTGGTAGCCAGGTATATCAGTTGCGTCAAATTTTGCAATTTCCTTTGCCATTGCATCTGTGTCACCGCAGTAATCAAACGTTTGACCATTGTAAAAACGTATCCTGTAAAAAGGTGACATCTCTTTAAGGGTAACGTGGTCAGACATTTTTTTGCCGCAAAGTTCCCATAACTCTTCTAGTAAAAAGGGCGCCGTAATAATAGTTGGACCCGCATCAAAAGTAAAACCATCTTGATGGTGAACATACGCACGTCCACCTGGGGCATCTAACTTTTCAATAACCTCAACTTTATAACCCCTTGCACTTAAACGAATTGCACTGGCTAGCCCCCCAAATCCAGCGCCTATCACCAAAGCCTTTGGTCTTGAATCAGAGTTTGAGTCTCTTGAGTCAAATGGGGGTGTGAAATTGGTCAATACGGGTTGATGCGTAGAGTTTTTGTTTTCAATAAATTCAGCAGTCAACATGGTATGGGTCAATAAAGGGTTAATAGACTATTTTTTAGAGCTTAAAAATCGATAGCTAAATGTTTTGAATTTATGCATTACTTTTGTTTTGCTTTTGTTTTTGGTAATCTATTTTGTATCCATTAACGAGCCTGAAATAAGTCCTGGGTTGGTCATGGTGTGGATAATTGGTTCTTCAAATACGTTGACGATTTTTATGCTTGATGGTTTTAAGGTCGGTGAATTTTGAGTTGATTGAACCAACGGATTGGTGTGATTTGATTGAGAAGGGGTGTTCAAATCGTTCTTTAATGCCCAACCCCAAACCTTCTCTAATGACAACGGCACCATCATCAAGACATGCTCTACTATTGCTAAACCAAGTAAACTTGCTAGCAAGACCCAGTGCGAAGTAATAGTTACTAGACCTTCGTGTGCTTGCCAAATAAGGTAGAGCCAAGCAGACAAAGATATACTCATCGTAAGAAAGAAAAATCCACCCACTGCTTTCTTGCAAAAGTAACTACCCATATAAACCAAATGACTGGGTAGGTATTGCTCACCGACTTGAGGTACCCCGAAAAATAGGTTAAGTTTGGAGCTAAGTCGCATTAACCACAAAAGTGCAAAAGTACACATTGCGGTGTGATTGGGGTGCCCATATTGGAGGAAAATTAGAATCATTAGATTTATAAACAATCCTAGTTCATGGTGCCAAATGACTTCAACTGATTGTTTAAAACGCGCCCAAATATGCAAATTAGGATCAAGTCCGATCTTTCTGTGGCCACTGATCCAACCTGTTAAAAATGCGAGCTCATGCCAACCCCAAAGCACAATAGCGCTTATGAAACCAATGTAGGCGTTTGCGCTTGAATTTTCTTGCATTGATTTGTAGCTAAAAAAGAGGGCGGGTAAGCTGATCAAAGTCCAACACACTATCGCAAAGGCAAAACGTTCTTTGGGCAAGCGAACCAAAAGTAGTATGATGCCCGTACCAAACCACCATGAAATCAATGCGATCAATGAGGGTTCTAAGAATGTTGAAAAATCTTGCATGGGTATTGGCTAATCAATTTTTATATTTTGGTTCATGAAAATATTACTTTGATCAACAATTAACTTACCAAGTTGGTGTCAGTCGAACTTGAGCAGGTAACTCAGACTTGATGACTGGTAAAAAGAAAAGTTTTCCAAATGTGATCAAAGCCTGAAGTGCGATTGCGCCCTTATTCAACAAATTGAAAACCCCCTTCTTCTCTTTTGTACCGTTCATTGCTAAAGACAATGCAGTTAGACGATCAAGGTAAACTTTAAACATTGGATGATCAATGTCTACAATAAGTGGGAATACTTGTTTGGAAATTTCAGACGTAATCCTAAATACTTCAAAATCATACTGCGTAGCATTAAGTCCCATTGCATCATGCAGGGCAGGTCTTGTGTGATCTCTTACGTACATCGTTGCATAGACTGCAATAATAAAAAATCTAATCCACCACAAGTTAACCCCTTTTAGAAGCTTCGGGTCTGCTCGCATGATGAGTGCAAACGACTCTCCATGACGGAACTCATCGTTACACCACCTCTCAAACCAACGGAAAATGGGGTGAAATCTCTTATCTGGATGCCTCTCTAATTGTCTAAAAATAGTTATGTATCTTGCATATCCAATTTTCTCGGACAGGTAGGTCGCATAGAAAATAAACTTTGGTTTGAAGAATGTGTATTTCTTGGTTCTTTTTAACTGGCCTAGATCAATACCAAAATTAAAATCTTTTAGCGATTGATTCAAAAAACCTGCATGACGAGACTCATCTCTTGCCATGTAGGTCATCAATTTTTTAATGTCGGGGTTGTTGATGTTTTTTCTAACCTCGTTGTATAAGATACAGCCCGAGAACTCTGATGTTAAAGAGCCAATCAAAAAATCATAAAACTCCTGTTTTAAACCTTCGTCAAGTTTTGACATAAGTGTATGCACTTCATCTGCAAATGCTGCATCTCTTTGAAAGTGATCATGATTGTTATCGCCTTCATACTCTTGCATCATTAAATCCCACTCCCGTCGAACAGAGCTGATATCAATTTTATCCATTGCATCAAAATCTGTTGTATAAAAGCGTGGAGCTAATACTGTATTAGTGACTGCTCTTTTGTTGGCATCTTCTGCGGACTCAACACTGTCTACTAGTCGTTGAGTGAAGTCAGTGTCCATGAAGGCGTTATGTGCGTTCATATCATGTCCTTGGTGTTAGAGATTTTGAGTTCTATTTTTTTAGTACTTTGAAGGATTTCACTTCAATGATTTATTCGATTCTTTCAGTATTTCTACAAAAACTGCGACGTTATCTGGTCCAAAGGCTTCAAGGTCAATTCCCTTATTTGTAAGAGTGTCATTAATGGAGAGTCTGCCGTCCTCAAGAAGAGTTAGCTCAAAAGGGGCGTCTGAACTCAAATTACGAAGTCTTCTCTCCCGTGCTAATGCCCTGAGAGTCCCTCTTAAGAAACCTTGTTCCCCTGTGTAGCGTAAAACCTTATTTTTCTCAAAACGTTCGCTGCTTGGAGATGCGTTGTTATTGCTAATTAATTCAATCAAAATATCGCCGTTGGAATCGTCTTTAATAACCAACTGTGTTTTTTGTAAAACTTTTGTCTCCTCAGTTTTTGTTGGGGTACTGAACTGAGTCGTGTAAGTTACATATGTCAATGACAACATCATTACGATAAGCATTGCTTGAAAATGTAATCGTG
>Ga0208618_1000353_pt1 | contig 21626 bp, 14 predicted proteins | sample CryBogCBE18Jul08_FD_184585 | JGI IMG/M metagenome (GOLD analysis project Ga0208618, IMG submission 184585) | Freshwater microbial communities from Crystal Bog, Wisconsin, USA - CBE18Jul08 (SPAdes) | ecosystem: Environmental > Aquatic > Freshwater > Lake | place: Crystal Bog, Wisconsin, USA...
AGTCAAAGGCGCGTCAGTATTTGGCGTGCTCAAACTTGCGCCTAGTGGCGGCGTAGACGTTTTGGAGGCAAAAAGATCAGGCGGCAGATTGAGCGGCGCTGGTTGTTTCACGCTGACGACTGGCGGACGTGGAGCCTCTTGAGACGGCGCGTCACTGACAGGGGCTGGTGACGTTGGCGCTGCTGGCCAATTATTGCTGTTGGTTGAGGCTGCGGGTCTGCCGGCAGCCTCAACACGATTAATGGTCGCTTCTACGAGCACGTCATTTGGACCGCCAATCAGGAGCAAATGCTCGGTGTTGTCCCGGCGCACAATGACAAGTTGGCGTTCCTTATCAAGATCGAACACATCGACAACGTCGAGTCTGCGGGGACGATTGCGGGCGCCTGGCGCGCGGATTTTTTTTCCAAAAACCAGTCGGAAAATATAAACGAGCAGGAGCGCTGCCAGGAGAAAAGCGACAAGGGCGCCAAGCAGGGGAAGCAGTTGTGTGAATTTGTCAGCCATGAAAAGCGGGTCTCTCGTTTATTCTCTTCTTCGCTCGCCAATTTATCAGCTTTCCTGGCAAGCGCAGGCAGAAGGTAAATAAATGGTTAACGCCGAAAGAGCCGGCTTTAACGCCTTTAACTATGACAAAATTTGGTCTTTGTGGCGCCGTGGCCGACAGTTGTGCCCTGAAAAGCTTAAATTCCGCGTTTTGTCCCGGGGTTTTTAGCATTAACCTATCCATTAAATCGAATCGCCAACGATTTTGGCACTCGTCGTGGCGTGTCTCCATCAACCTCACAAGGCTTGCAGAATGACCGAGCGGGCAGCGTCCCCCGCCTTCAATCAAAATGAGCGTCGCGGCAGCGCGGTGCTTGTGCTGGCGCTCGCGCTACTCATTCTGGGAGTCGCCGCGATTTATTTTCTGGCGCCGACAGCGCTTGCACCGCGTTTTACGATGTTAGCGCTGGCGCTTTTTGGCGTGGCGGGCATTTTCTTCCTTTTTGCCTATGCAGTCGGCTTAATTCAATTTTCCAATCGCCAAATCAGCGATGATTTAACCGGCCTCATCGTCGAGACATCACAAGAAGGCTTGCTCATCACGAATGCGGAGGCCGATGTTCAATACGCCAATCGCGCCTATCTCAATTTTTGCAATGCGGATGATCTTGCCGGCGTGAAGGGTGTTGATCGTCTTTTTGCGGGTCCTCCCGAGGTGTCTGAGGCAATTTATCGTCTTGCTCAGGCAGCGCGCTCTGGCGTGATGCATGCAGAAGATATTCGCCTGTCGCCCCCCCTGACGGGGAATGGGGCAATGGGCTGGTATCGCATTCGCGTGCGCCCCTTGCCTCAAATCGGCGTCAAATGCGTTTTGTGGACGGTCGCCGATATGACGGCTGACCGGGCGCGTCAGGAAAATGTTTTTCAAGAGCTCCAGCACGCCATCGATTTTCTTGATCATGCGCCAGCTGGATTTTTCTCAGCAGAACCTGGCGGCGATATTTCTTATATGAATAATACGCTGGCTGGCTGGCTTGGTTATGACCTGACGCAGGTTGGTTCGGGCGGCGCGACGCTGTCCTCGATTATCGCTAATGACAGCGCCGCCCTCATTGCAGCTATGCGTGGCGCGCCAGGAGAGGTGATAACACAACAGGTCGATGTTGATTTACGCTGCAAGGATGGGCGCTCTTTGCCCGTTCGGCTATTGCATCAGGTCGCATTTGGACAAAATGGACAGGCGGGATCCTCGCGAACCCTCGTTTTAAATCGCGCGGCTGGAGAACAGCCTGAGGAAAATCTCCGCGCCGCTGAAGTTAAATTTGCGCGTTTCTTTAATTCAACGCCAATGGCGATCGCTTCACTTGATGTTGAAGGACGTTTGCATGGCACGAACGCAGCTTTCGCCAAACTCATGCCACAAGCGCTTTCGCCTGGGCAGAGCAAAGACGCGCAAGTCTGGGCGCTTTTTAATGGCATGAGCGATCGTGATCGCACCATGCTGCGCACCGCGCTTCAAGAAGCATTCGCCGGCAAAAGCGACATCACCCCGATAGACGTCATCTTTGAAGACGCGGTATCGCCGCGCTCGGCGCGTTTCTTTGTCTCGCCAGGTGGTGATGCTGGTAAAATTGGCGCCATGCTGTATGCGCTTGATACAACTGAGCAGCGCAAATTGCAGGAGGAGTTTGCGCAATCTCAAAAAATGAACGCTGTGGGACAGCTTGCTGGCGGCATTGCGCATGACTTTAATAATATGCTGACTGCGATTATTGGCTATTCTGATCTTCTTTTATCCAGTCATCGACCGACGGATCCAGCGTTTAAAGATATTCGCTCAATAAAAGAAACAGCAAACCGCGCAGCTGGGTTGACGCGCCAATTACTTGCTTTTTCACGTCGCCAGACCCTGCGTCCGCAAGTCTTGCAATTGAGCGAGGCCTTATCTGATCTGCAGATTCTTTTGCGTCGCGTTGTTGGTGAAAAGAACGAACTGGATGTGCGTCATGGGCGCGATCTGTGGCTTGTCAAAGCAGATATTACGCAATTTGAGCAGGTCATTATTAATCTTGTCGTTAATGCGCGTGACGCGATGTCGGCGACGGGTGGGCGCGTTCAGATCCGCACGCGTAATATTCAAAAGAGCGATTGTTTGAGTGTAGCTGATGGCGCCTTGCCGCCAGCTGAGTATGTCTTGATTGAAGTTGAGGATAATGGCGGCGGCATTCCCCCTGAGGTGCGGGAAAAAATCTTTGAGCCATTTTTCACCACCAAGGAAGTTGGGAAAGGGACGGGGCTGGGCCTTTCCACGGTGTTTGGCATTGTAAAACAATCTGATGGTTTCATCTTTGTTGAGAGTGAGGTCGGGCGCGGCACGGTCTTTAAGATTTTTCTTCCAAGGCATATTCCGGAAGAAAAGGATATTCAGGTTAAAAGCGATGAGACGGCCAAGACAGCTGCCGATTATACGGGTCAAGGCATTGTATTATTGGTTGAGGATGAAGATACAGTTCGATCTATTGGCGCGCGAGCGCTCAAGTCACGTGGATTTACAGTCCTAGAGGCGACAACGGGTCAGGAAGCGTTAGAAATTGTTGAAGAGAATAATGGTAAGATTGATTTGATCATTTCAGATGTGGTGATGCCGGAAATGGATGGGCCGACCATGTTTGCGGAGTTGAGAAAGCGCGGTGTAAAGGCTAAGGTTGTATTTGTCTCGGGCTACGCAGAAGAAGCGTTTGCGAAAAATCTGCCTGAAGGCGAATTTGGCTTTTTGCCAAAACCATTTTCAATCAAGCAGCTGATAGAAACAGTCAAAACGCATCTTGGATGATCTGCTCGCAGCTCTGCATGTTTTTGATTATAAAACCATCGATGGCAACAGGAATAGGATTATTTTTTTTCATCACGACGTCACTATAAAATTCTAACTCTTCGCCATTCTAAGCGCTTTCGCGCAAATCATGTCTAATCTTAAGGGAGAGTGTGATGCGGCCTTTATTTTATTTGATCATCATAAGCTTCATTTGCGTTCTCAACGCCACATTTGTTGCGGCAGAGGAAGCGCCAGATGTCATTTTTCGTAAATCGACGGACTTCAAGCTTGTGACGCCAAATGATAAACTGGCGACATATGGCATTGATGACCCTTTGATTGACGGTGTTGCTTGTTACTACACGGCGCATGAGAAAGGCGGCGTCGCCGGCATGTTTGGCGTTGCAGAGCAGACTTCAGAAATTTCATTGTCCTGCAATCAGCATGGGCCGATCAAATTTAAGGACAAATTTGGTCAGGGCGACTCTGTCTTCAGCGAACGCCGCTCCTTGCTATTCAAACGCATGCAGATTGTCCGCGGATGCGATGTTAAACGTAATATACTGGTATACATGGTGTATTCAGACCGGCTTATTGACGGTTCGCCAGAAAGCTCAACCTCTACGGTTGTCATAACGCCTTGGGGCGATCAAAATAATGTTGCGCGCTGCGCCGATTTTGTGAAGAACTGAGGCCGCACAAGAGGGCGCAGCTGATCATAAAGATAAAGCACACGCTTGCCAGATTTAGCTTCTGGCAAGCGTGAAGCGTCCTGTTTCTAATGGTGAGAAGACCGCGCGCCGTTCAAGCGCAGGCCGTTTGTTAGACAGCTCATTCATGCGCGCGCGGCGGCTTTGGAGATGACATGCCCTCTACGCTCAAAATCTACAATACTCTAACGCGCGCCAAAGAGGTTTTTGAGCCGGTCGATCCCTTGCGTGTTCGTTTATATGTCTGTGGGCCAACTGTTTATGATTATGCGCATATTGGCAATGCGCGGCCACTGATCGTTTTTGATTTATTATTTCGTTTGCTGCGCCATGCTTATGGCCCTGATCATGTTGCATATGTTCGCAACATAACGGACGTCGATGATAAAATTAATGCGCGCGCAGCTCAGCGCGGGATTACAATTCGAGAGCTGACGGAAGAAACTAATCGGGTTTTTCAACAAGACGTCCGCGCGCTTGGATGTCTTGATCCCACAGTGCAGCCGCGGGCGACGGAACATATTGATCAAATGATTGCGATCATTCATCGGCTGATCGCCAATGGCCATGCTTATGCCGACGATGGCCATGTTTTATTTGATGTGACCTCGATGCAATCCTATGGGCGACTGGCGCGTCGCTCGCTTGATGAAATGCTGGCAGGCGCCAGAGTGGATGTGGCGCCTTATAAGCACGGCGATATGGATTTCGTCTTGTGGAAACCCTCGTCGTCAACGGAGCCAGGTTGGGATAGCCCCTGGGGGTTTGGTCGTCCGGGGTGGCACATTGAATGTTCCGCCATGGCGTGGGCGCATCTTGGGGAGGTTTTTGATATTCATGGTGGCGGCATTGATCTTGTATTTCCCCATCATGAAAATGAAATAGCGCAGAGTTGCTGCGCATTTGGTCACCCCGTGATGGCTCATTATTGGATGCATAATGGTTTCTTGCAGGTCGAGGGCGAGAAAATGTCCAAGAGCCTGGGCAATTTCATCACCATTCATGAATTGCTGCATAGGGATGTCTTTGGCGGGCGTAAATGGCAGGGGGCTGTTTTAAGATTGGCGATGTTGCGCACGCATTATCGGCAACCAATAGATTGGACAGTTAAAGCTCTTGAGGATGCGGACAATGTCATGAGTGAGTGGATGCGCGTGACAAGGAATATTGAGGCTTCGCAGATCACCCAAGAGTTTCTTGATGCGCTTAATGATGATCTTAACTTTGCCAGAGCTGAGGCGCATCTTCATCAATTGCGGAAATCAGATCCAAACGCTCTTCTTGCTTGCTTAAAGTTTCTTGATCTTGAACAAGAAGTCTGCGGCGCCAATGCGCATTCCCTAGAAGAGCGGCTCGCAGAAAAAGGCCTCTCTCGCAATGAAGTAGAGGCGCTGATCGCAGCGCGCCTAAATGCGCGGGCGCAAAAAAACTGGGCAGAGTCAGACCAAATTCGCGATCAATTGCAAAGGATTGGCGTTATTCTTAAAGATAATAAAGATGGCACGTCGTCATGGGATCTGGGTTAAGATCACACCCCTTTTCTTGTTAAGTCTGGTCTCTTAGGCGCATGTCAGGAGTAAAGTTGATGTTTAAGGAAGATTGGAAAAAGACATTGCCTTTTAAACGGCACTGGTTTGTCTATCTTCTCTTTAAAGTCGCCATACTGGCAATTAGCCTGATCCTTTTATGGCGCTTCATCCAGTCAGGGGCCTTTGTTTAGCCATGGCGCGTCACGCTGTGATTGGATTTCGTCCCTTTCTGCCTGCAGACGCTCAGACTGTCGCTGATCTCTTTTGTGCAAGCATAGAAACCCTTGCATCGGAAGATTATGCTGCAGAGCAGATCGTCGCCTGGCAATCGGCAGCGCGTGACATTCAGGCTCTGACGGTTAGATTGAATGAGGCGCTGACGATTTTGGCGATCGTTCAGGGGCAAATTGTTGGTTTTGTTTCTTTGCGGGATAAGACTAAGCTGGATATGCTTTATGTTCATCCTGACCATGTGCGGGCAGGCGTGGGAGCCTCTCTGTTAGAGGCAATTGAAAAGCTCGCTGCTAATCGCGGCGTTGATAAAATCACGCTCGAGGCGTCAGACAACGCGCTTGGTTTTTTTACCGCACGCAACTATACCCCACAAAGTCGCAAGACGCATGTAATTGATGGTCAATGGCTTGGCTGTACGGCCATGTCAAAAGATCTCACAGGCGTCTATGCTGGGAGCATGCATTGATGATGACCGATCGCCTCACACTCTATGATACAACGCTGCGAGATGGGGCGCAGACGACAGGCGTCGATTTTTCTCTTGAAGATAAGCGGCAGATTGCCGCGATGCTTGATGAGCTTGGCATTGATTATATTGAGGGGGGCTATCCAGGCGCCAATCCGACTGACACGGAGTTTTTCAAACAACGGCCAAAGCTTGCAGCAAAATTTACAGCCTTTGGCATGACGCGCAGAAGCGGGCGATCGATTGATAATGATCCAGGGGTTGCGCTTTTGCTCGATTGCGCCGCTGACGCTGTGACATTTGTAGCAAAAACTTGGGACTATCACGTCCATGTTGCGTTAAAATCCACCCTTGACGATAATTTGTCCGCCATCACGCAATCTGTTTCAGCTGCGCGTGCGCGTGGCAAGGAAGCAATTGTTGATTGCGAGCATTTTTTTGACGGCTTTAAAGCCAATCCAGAATATGCACTTGCCTGCGCCAAGGCTGCTTATGAGGCGGACGCTCGGTGGATTGTGCTTTGTGACACCAATGGCGGCACATTGCCTCATGAGGTGAGCGACATTGTCTTGCAGGTTGTGAAAGTTATTCCTGGTGCGCGCATTGGGGTGCATTGTCATGATGATACGGGGCAGGCTGTTGCGAATTCACTTGCCGCTGTGCGGGCTGGCGCGCGTCAGATACAAGGCGCGCTCAATGGCTTGGGGGAACGCTGCGGCAATGCAAATCTGACTACGCTTATACCCACCTTGCTGCTGAAGCCTGAGTTTTCTTCCCAGTTTGATATTGGCGTCAGTCTTGAACAGCTTAAAAATCTCACGCGCATCAGTCATGCCCTTGATGAGCTGCTCAATCGTGCGCCGGATCGTCATGCGCCATATGTTGGGGCCAGCGCATTCGCCACAAAGGCAGGCATTCATGCGTCAGCCGTGATGACAGATCCAAAAACCTATGAGCATGTTTCGCCAGACAGCATTGGCAATGTTCGTCGCGTTCTGGTGTCTGATCAGTCAGGTCGATCAAATCTTGTATCAGAATTACACCGGCTCGGCGTTGCCTGCGACAAGGATGATCCGCGTCTCGTCCGGCTCCTTGATCTCATCAAAGAAAAAGAGTCTGAAGGCTATGCCTATGAAGGCGCTGACGCATCGCTTTATCTTTTGGCTAAGCAGTCTTTGGGTGAGATCCGACATTTCTTTGATATTGAACGCTACAGCGTCTTAGTCGATCGGAAGTTTTCAAAAGACCTTCCGCCCGATGATTTACGCGCTGAAGCAATCGTCAAAGTTAATATTGATGGAAAGAGTCATTTATCTGCAGCTGAAGGCATTGGTCCGGTAAATGCATTGGATTTGGCGTTACGAAAAGACTTTGGCGTTTATCAGTCTTACATAGATGATATTCGACTTGTCGATTACCGCGTTCGCGTTTTTCAGGGCGGAACCGATGCGGTTACTCGGGTGCTTGTTGAATGTGCGGATAAAAGCGGTGCGCATTGGTCCACTGTCGGCGTTTCCGCCAATGTGATTGATGCTTCATTTGAGGCGCTGGTTGATGCCGTCAATTACAAGTTGATGCGGGCGACTGAGACAAAAAAGAGCTGATCTAAAAACGCTTGATCATATCTGCGTCTGTTGTCTTATCCTCATCTATTGCCGCTTTGAGGATCATCGGCAAGATGTCTTCAACTGTTTGGGCGACCTGGTAACGAATCTCATGCGAGGGTCTGATGAAGGCGCTTTCGCGCATATGCGAAATGAGTGCAAGCAGCGGTCCCCAGAAGCCATTAATATCTGCTATAATGAGCGGTTTTCTGTGTTGCCCGAGTTGAATCCAGGTCAGTTGCTCTGCGAGTTCTTCTAAGGTGCCAATGCCGCCAGGAAAGGCGACGAAGGCGTCTGAACGTTCAAACATGATTCTTTTGCGTTCATGCATGTCCTTCACAATAATAAGTTCAGAAATACGTTTTTCGGCGACTTCATATTCATCGAAGAAGTCGGGGATAACCCCCGTCACATGACCGCCCGCTGCAAGGGCGGCATGGGCGGCGGCGCCCATCAAGCCACAGGAAGCGCCCCCATAGACCAGACCAATGCCTGCCGTGGCGATTAAACGGCCAAAGCTTTGCGCCGCGCGCGTGAAGGCCGGGTCATTGCCGCTAGCAGAGCCGCAGTATAGACAAATATTTCTAATCTGGCGCATGACTCGCCTTCTCGTTGAACTTCGGCGCTTGCGCAAAAGTCGATATAAAAATGTGATAGAAGATAATAATGCATCGCGCCATATATGCGTGAAGCTCAAGGGATTAAGTGGAACATTAATGCGCAGTTTCAGTCAACGGGGCCAGGGCGGTCCAGATATGTCCGCAACGACGATTTCTGAGGCCTCGCTACTTAAGACTATTATTCGGCTGTGGCCCTATATTTGGCCCAAGGGTAGACGTGATCTGGAAATCCGCGTCCTTATTGTCTTTGTCCTGCTGTTTATCAGTAAGGGCTTTAATGCGCTGACGCCCTACGCCTATAAATGGGCAACAGACGCGCTGTCTGAAAAAGGAGCCGACGCACTAGCGACAGTGGGTCACAGCGCTGTTTATTTTACCCTCCTAATGGGCGCCATCCGCATCATTGCTGTTATTTTAATGCAGACGCGGGATGGGATTTTTGCAGCTGTTGCGATGCATGCTGTGCGGCGTCTTGCTACAGATCTCTTTGTTCATATGCATGAGCTCTCGCTGCGTTTTCATATTACCAGAAAGACAGGCGGTCTAACGCGCGTTTTAGAGCGCGGACGCAACGCCATTGAAACTTTAGCGCGATTGGTTATGTCGACAGGCGCGCCGACAATTATTGAAATGTTTCTGGTTTTGGCTGTCTTTATTTATCAGTTTGATTGGCGCTATGCAGTTGTTTTAATCGCAACTCTTGCAAGTTATTTTGTCTTTACGACTCTTGCGACCAATCACCGTATCGCCATACGTCGTCAGATGAATGACAGCGATACGGAGGCTAATCAAAAAGCAATTGATAGTCTGCTTAATTACGAAACTGTAAAATATTTTAGCGCGGAAGAACGCGAAGCGCAGCGTTATGACAAATCAATGATACATTATGAGAAAGCGAGTATTCACTCCTATGTTTCGCTCTCTGTTCTCAATGCTGGTCAGACGGTGATATATATCATTGGCGTCACCATAATGATGGTGATGTGCGTCTACGATATTCAGGCTGGGCGCAATAGTATTGGCGATTTTGTTCTCATCAACGCCTTAATGATCCAGCTTTCACAGCCGCTTAATTTTATGGGCACCTTTTATCGCGAGGTCAGGCAGGCGATTATCGATATTGAGACGATGTTTTCTATATTAGGCAAGGCTCCAGAAATTATTGATAAACCTAATGCGCAAGCGTTGATTGTCAGTCATGGAAAAGTGGTTTTCGATAATGTGCATTTTTATTATGAGCCAAACCGACCTATTTTAAACGGCGTCAGTTTTGAGGCAAAGCCTGGTCAAACAATTGCGATTGTTGGTCCTTCAGGCGCCGGTAAATCCACGATCTCACGCTTAATGTTTCGTTTCTATGAGCCCCAAAGCGGCGGCATTTTTATTGATGGCCAAAATATTTTGGATGTGACGCAAATCAGTCTGCGTGCGGCAATTGGCATGGTGCCGCAAGACACAGTGCTGTTTAATGACACAATCGGCTATAATATTCGCTATGGCCGCTGGGACGCGACCTCTGATGAGGTTCGTCATGCCGCGCAGCTTGCGCAAATTGATCAATTTATTGAAAATGTTCCTGGTGGCTATGACGCGCAGGTTGGCGAGCGCGGGTTAAAACTCTCAGGCGGCGAGAAGCAACGTGTTGCTATTGCGCGGACGATTTTAAAGGGTCCGCCAATCCTCATTCTGGATGAAGCGACCTCTGCGCTTGATAGCTACACAGAACATGAGATCCAGGAAGCCTTGCGTCGCGTGGCAAAAGGCAGAACCACGCTTGTCATCGCGCATCGTTTAACAACGGTTGTTGAGGCGGATGAAATTCTATTTCTCGATCAAGGCGTTATAAAAGAACGCGGCACGCATCAAGAGCTACTCTCGAAAGCAGGGCATTATGCGGGTATGTGGAACAAGCAGCGTGAGGCTGCTGAAGCGCGCGCGAAATTGATTGAGGCTGAGCGCGAAGATTCTCTCTAATTGATCATAAGCATTCGATGGTGATTTTATCAGGATTATCTGTTTTTATTGTTTGAATTTTGCCATCAACATAGGCTTGAACGCGCGGGCGTTTGTGCGGCTCATCAATCATCTGATAACCGTTTTTACAAAGCGCTTCGGCCCGACGGATGCAAAGCTGCATTTCCTGTACGCAACTTATTTCATAGCCGTTTCTTCTCTTTGACAGGGTAATGGCTTTGGCGTCAGTGCCTGTCATGTCATTAAAGCCCGGCTGTGTTGCTTCTGGGCAGTCGGAAAGACTTAGTCCAAAGGCAACAATTAATCCGCTCAACGCGCACATGGGCGTCCTCTTACGCTTTCGTTAATACAGATCACGTCAGTTAATCGATGTCTTTTTATCATGACAGTTTTTTGTCTGATCCTCAATTAGACGTCCTCAGGCTTATAGGGCGAGTTGGCGCGCTTATAGGGAATAATGAAGAGTTCACGCAAAACTGGCGCAACAACAAGCAGCATGACAGGTCCAAGCAGCATGCCGCCAACAACGACTGTGGCTAAGGGGCGCTGAACCTGAGAACCAATTGCATGAGAAAATGCAGCAGGCAAAAGTCCAACGCCGGCTGATAAAGCCGTCATCAACATCGGACGCATGCGCTGTTCAGCGCCAAAGAAAACGGCGTCTTTGAATTCTCGTCCCTGAAGCATGAGCTCGCGAATATAAGTAATGTTGAGAATGCCATCCATCACAGCAACGCCAAAAAGAGAGATAAAGCCGATGGCGGCGGAGACGCTGAAATCAAGTCCTGAGAGATAAAGCGCGATAATGCCGCCTGACATGGCGAATGGGATGCCGGCCATGGCGATGAGCGTATCTCTGATAGAGTTAAACAGCCCAAAGAGCAGGGCAATAATCGCAAGTATGGTGATTGGGGTCACAATGGCAAGGCGTTGATTGGCTTTCACCATATTATCAAATTCACCCACCCACATAATCTGATAGCCGCTTGGCAACTCCACTGCTTTTTTAACTTTGTCCTGAGCTTCAGCAATAGTGGAGCCAAGGTCTCTGCCGCGAACATTAAATTTTACAGGCAGATTACGACGACTGGCCTCGCGGTAAATAAAGGAGGCGCCGGTATCAAGCGATATGGTTGCTAGTTCTCGCAAGGGAATAAAACTATTTACCGCGCTATTGGGCGCAAGATAGGCCACCTTGATATTGCTGATATTCTCAATCGTATTGCGATATTCTGGTTGAAGTCTCACGACGACGTCAAATTGACGGTCGCCTTCATAGACCGTGGTAGCGGTGACGCCGGCAAGAGCGGACTGAATAAGCGTTGTGACATCGCCAGTATTGAGGCCATATCGCATCACTTTTTCACGATCAATTTTTACATTAAGATTAGGCTGGCCCAGCGTATGAAGGATCTCCAGATCGGTTACGCCTTCAATATCGGCGATTTGATCGCGTACCTCTTTAGCGATTTTCTCCAATATATTAAAATCCGGACCAACGATTTTAGCGGCGTTGCCGCCATTCACGCCTGAGACGGCGACCTCAATATTGTCTTTAATATATTGTGAGAAACTAAAAATGACGCCGGGCAATTCATCGGCTGTTTCCTTTTGCAATTGCGCCGTGAGCTCATCTTTCGTTATTCCAGACTGCCATTCGTCAAAGGGTTTGAGCGGAGCAAAGATTTGAATATTTGAAAAGGCCTGCGCGTCGCTGCCATTATCGGGTCGGCCTAATTGTGAAATAACAGTCTTGATTTCAGGATGGCGCAGCAATATCTCGCGAATTTTACGTGTTGATTGAACGCCGGCTTCCAAGGATAGAGTAGGCGGCAAGCTTGCCCTGATCCAATAATTTCCCTCCTCCAGAGCTGGCAGAAATTCTGTGCCAAGTCTTGTTGCGCACAATAAGCCAATGGCCAAAAAGGCGCCGCCGACACCCAGAGATTTTGCCTTATTGCTCAGCGACCATTTGAGCATGGGCGTATAGGCTTCTCTCAGCCAGTGCACAAAGATTGTTTCTTTCTCTTCAATTTTTTCTGGCAGAACCAGTGAGGCGAGCACAGGCGTGACGGTAAAGGTCGCAAGCAAGGCGCCAGACAAGGCGTAGGCATAGGTGCGCGCCATGGGACCAAATATTTGTCCCTCAACGCCGGTCATGGTGAAGAGCGGAAGGAATGCCGTCACAGTGATAGCGGCGGTGAATATGACGGAATTATCGACCTGTAAGGCGCTAATATAAATCAGGCGTAGGCGGTCCGTCCAACGTCGTGCTGTTCCCGAGGTGCCCGTCACGGCGCTTGGGTCATCGCCCCAAAAGCCTTCTGCGAGTAATTGCAGCAGACGCATTCTTTTATCGCGATTAGCCTGGAAATTGCGAAAAATATTCTCAACCAGAATAACCGCTGAATCGACGATGATGCCAAAATCAACAGCGCCGACAGATAACAAATTTGCGTCTTCGCCTTGAGCCACAAGAATGATGACGGCAAACATTAGGGCAAAGGGAATATTGGCGCCAACGATAATGGCGCTGCGAAGATCTCCAAGAAAAACCCATTGAATAAAAAAGACAAGAAGACAGCCAAAAACGAGATTATGAATGACTGTATGTGTGGTGATGCCGACCAGCGTTCCTCGATCATAAAAGGGCACAAGCTTGACCCCATCCGGCATGGTGCCGCTCGTATTGAGGTCATTTATTGCCGCTTCAATTTTTGGCAGAATTTCATTTGTGTGCTGCAATCTACCCATAACGATAATTGCTGTTACAACATCGTCGTCATGATCGCGTCCAAGAACGCCAAGTCTTGGCCAGTGACCAACAGTAATTTTTGCAACATTTTTTAAAAGAACCGGAACGCCATTTGTTTGTTTGAGCACCACATTTTCAATGTCATTGACGTGGTAGCCTTTGAGGAGATTGTCTCCTCCGCCATCGTCAATCTGCCCAATACCGCGGATATTGATGGATTGCTGGCCAATTTGTATCTCACGACCGCCAACATTAATATTTGAATTATTTAACGCTGTAATAATGTCTGGAATAGAGACGTTGTAGGTGTCGAGTTTTTGTAAATCAACGTCGACGGAGAACTGCTTGCGCGTGCCGCCCAAGGTATTAATTTGCACCACGCCAGGCACTGTCATTAGTCGACGAGAAACGATCCAATCCTGCACAGTTCGCAGATTTGTCAGACCAAAATCTTTTGGCCCTTGGATCTGATAGCGGTAGACTTCGCCAACAAGCGCAGATTGCTGAATTGTCGGAATAACATTATTTGGCAGGGTAACATTTTGCTGAAGCGCAAGCGCCACCTGCGTGTAAGCGAAATAATAATCCACATTGTAAGAAAATGTTACCTGCACCCATGTTAAGCCGTAAAATGACGTCGATCTGATATTTGTAACCTTTGGCACCGGATAGAGCGCGGTCTCCATGGGAATGGTGTAATATTTTTCCATCTCTTCAGCAGAGAGACCTGGAGATTGAGCCGTTATTTCGATGATAACAGGAGCAGGATTGGGGTAGGCTTCAATATTCAATTTAAAGAAGGCAACGACGCCAACGCCAATAAAGACAAGTACGCCAATGACGACAATAGAGCGTCGCGTTAAGCCAAAATCGAGTAAAGCCTTTAACAAATTTTAATTCCCCATCATGCGGCTAAATTCTTTATTCAACGTCGGCTTATTTTCTTAGTGATAAAATTAAAGACCCGTCTCGTAAGACTTTCTCATTTGCCGCGATGCCAGAAAGGATCTGCACAAAACCATCTTTTGTCGCGCCCGTCGTCACATGACGGCGGATAAAACGTCTTTTATCTTTTGTGGTCCAAACGGACAGAATGCCATTGCCCTCATGATAGATGGCGGATTCTGGAAGGGCGAGAGATTGTTTGGGCCCATCAACCTGGATCGTGACCTCAGCAAACATGCCAGCCCTTAACATATGAGTGGGATCACGGACTTCACATCTTGCCATGAGACGGCGGGTGATCGGGTCTAAAGACTCATTCACAACAGTAATTGTTCCGTAGAAAACAGCGTTTGGAAAAGGCGTAACTTTTGCCTCAACCTTTTGTCCCACTTTAATTAGCGGGGCTTGTTCCTCAATAACATTGGCTACGAGCCACATGGTGGAGGTATCAGCAATGGTATAGGGCGCGGGCAGGGCGCCTGGCTGGACATAGAGCCCAGGCGCGGCGCCTCTCGAGGTAATGACGCCTGTGATGGGGCTTCTGACAATCAGTGAGGGATCTGCTTGTCTTTCTGAAATAATTTTATCGATCTCTTCATTGGTTTTGCCAAAAATGAGAACGTTATTTCTTGCAGACTCAAGTGCGCCTTGAGCCGTTTGTTGATCAGAATAGCTTTGATCCGCCGCCATTTGCGAGATGCCGCCGATTTTCACCAGGGCCTTGGCGCGCGTTAATGTTTTCGTTTGTAGAACATTAGCGCTTGCAGCAGAGATTAACGCTGTCTCGGCGGCAAGAAGATCAGGGCTTTGCAGAGAGAATAAGAACTGGTCGGCCTCAACATAGTCGCCAATATTTGCGAAGGCCTCCAATATGCGGCCGGGATAATGCGAATAAACAACGACCGTTTTATTCTGATTATAATCAATGCCGCCGACGGTGCGGATTTCTTTTGCAAATTCCTGCTCAGTCACAATAACAAGTTGTAGTTTTGCCGCCTGCGCGTCATCCAGCTCGACGATAGATTCATTGGGTCGTTTTGCTAGTCTTTTGCCTAAGTCTTGATGCTGATGCAGCGGCGCTGTGAAGGCAAACCAAATCACGACCAAGGCGAGAGCGCCGACCAATACCGACATGACCAGCAGAAGCCGGTTATCGAAGCGTTCCCAGGGCCGGAGAGGAGGCATGATTTATGCTTTTGAGCGATGTGAGTCTAACGCAGATATTACGGCTGTTTATGTGTTGAATACAAAGCCTTGTCCAGTAGTCAAATCATTTGTCATCAACATAAATTTTCCTGGATTCATTTTCTCTGCGGCAGCTGATAGGAGGCGCCTTTATTCAAGGGCTTTGATGGCGACCTGATTACTGAGAAAAACGGCGCCATCGCTCACAATGGTTTCGCCGACGCCAAGGCCAGATAATATTTGGACGTTTTCACCCTGACGATCGCCGATTTGCACCGTTTTGCGATAAAAATGTTTGTTGTCAGTCGTTGTCCAGGCTGACATGGCGCCATTTGTCTCCCGAACAATCCCATTTTGATTAACGGCGGGCGACTTGATGGGCTCATTAATTTTAATCATGAATTTTGCAAACATGCCTGCGCGAAGAAGATGCTCAGGGTCAGCAATCTCACAGCGTGCGAAGACGCGCCGCGTGATGGGGTCAATGCCGCTGCCAATGACGATGATCTTGCCGCGAAATATTTTATCTGGATAGGCGGCGACGCTGGCGCTGATTTCTTGACCGACACGCAGCAGTGGGGCGTCATTTTCAACGACATTGGCGACCATCCACATGGTTGATGTGTCTGCAATCGTATAAGGCGCTGGGGCGACGCCCGGCTGAACATATTGACCAGGCGCAGCGCTACGCGCCGTGATAACCCCCGTGATCGGGCTGTTGACAACTAGATCAGAGTCCGATTGGCGCTCAGCTATAATTTTATCAATGTCAGCATCGGTTTTACCAAAAATGCGGACATTGTCGCGCGCCACCTTCATCGCACCTTCAGCCGATTGCTGGTCAGAAACCACCTGGTCAGCCTGTTGTTGTGATATTGCTTTGCTTTTGACGAGGGACTGAGCACGGACAAGATTTTTCTTGTGGAGAACGCTCGTGCCTGAAACAGTAATAAGGTTTGAAACCGCAGCGAGAAGGTCGGGGCTTTGCATGGAGAAGAGAAATTCTCCTTCACGCACAAAGTCGCCCACATTTGGCTTAGCCTCGATAATGCGGCCCTGATAGTGAGCGAAAACAACAACTAGGCGGTTTTGGTTAAACTCTATGGTGCCAACTGAACGGCGTTGTTGCTGAAACTCCTGTTCCGCCACTTTTTCGAGTTTAAAGGCGGAAAGCTGCGTCTCATTCAACTCGAGCATGACCTCACCGGAGCCTTTCACGGGCTTTGGCTGTGAGGTTTCTGGTTGAGTAAAAAGGCTTGTATGAAGTAGAAGTCCCCCAGCAACAATTGCAATGGCGACTGCCAGCGCGCCAGGTGGAACAGCGTAACGCTGTCTCAGCTGCTCCCACAGTTCCTGCAGTTTTTTTGCAAACATGATGATGTTCTCAGGAAGCATTGGGTCCCGATCGAGTTGGCCACCCACAAGTTTTTTGTGACATTATTATGAACTTTGGGAAGCGTTCCTGCCTGGTGCTATAGACGTAACTTATCCTGCATAGTCTTGCTGCCGATTCTTTGGAAGCGTCAGTTATCTATGCCAAAAGCTTGTTGAGGGTTAGTGTTGTTTCGTTTTGGAAAAGGTTTGCAGTCCATGGCGTGTGAGTAGTTAGAAATTGAGCGCCTGCGGCAAATTTATTGCAAAGCTTATAGGTCTGTGTCCGGTTGATCCGCCTGCGATCAGTCGCCTCGGCGTCGTTCGATTTTTCCTTGTCAGTTTCACCCTTGTTGGTCTTGTGGGCTGCGCCGTTGGTCCTAATTTTGAGTCTCCTGATGCGCCAGAGGTCTCAAGATATACGCCTGAACAGCTCAGTAAGGTCGACGGCGCAAAAGGAACGGTCATTCACCTTAAAGCTGGCGCAGATATACCTGAGCGCTGGTGGGAGGCCTTCCACAACAAAAAGCTCAATAAGCTCATTGCCAATGCGATTGAGCATAATCAGACGCTTGAAGCAGCAGAAGCCTCCATTCGGGTTGCTTACTTTAATGCAGAGGCGCAAAAGGGCCTCTTTCTGCCGCAGCTCGCCTTATCCCCAGGCGGCAGCGCAAATTTAGATTCTAACTATTTTGCAAATATTGTTCTTAATCAAAAACTGCTGACGCAGAGCTACCCCAATCCAGCAAGCGTGCTGACAAATATTGCCGTGCCATCAACAACAGCCATGCCGCCGCCATGGTCTTATCGACTGGTGACGCCTACGGCTACGATGGCCTATACGCCCGACGTTTGGGGTAAAATAAGGCGAACGGTTGAGGCTTTGGAAGCGCAGGAAGATGTGGCGCGCTACCAATTAGAAGCCGCCTATCTGGCGATGACGAGCAATGTCGCATTAACTGCGATCACAGAGGCTTCGTTGCGCAGTCAATATGAGGCAATTGAGCGGATTATCGCAATTGAGCATGAAGCGCTTGAGATGATGCGCACGCAATTTAAGGTCGGCTGGGCTTCTGAAGCCGATGTCTTGGCGCAGGAATCCTTATATGCGCAAGCAAAGCAATTGTTGCCGCCTATTCAAAAACAAATCGCCTTTGCGCGCAATCTTCTAACAGCTTTGGGCGGCGATTATTCGACGGCGCAATCAACAGATCTTTTCACATTATCCGAGCTGCGTTTGCCAAAAAGCCTGCCGGTCTCTTTACCCTCAAAACTTGTCAGGCAGCGTCCGGATGTGCGCGCGGCGGAAGCCAATATGCATATGGCGGCGGCGGAAATTGGCATTGCCATTGGCGCGCGCCTGCCTGAATTTAATCTCAACAGCGCGGGCGGCGCGAGCTCATATCATTTTGAATATGTGTTCATGCAGGGCACGTTATTTTATAATATTTTGGGCAGCGCAACGACGCCTGTTTTCCAGGGTTTTACGCTGCTCAACCGGCAAAAAGCGGCAGAAGCCAATTTCGATCAGGCGACGGCCTTGTATCGCGCTACCGTCATTCAGGCCTTTCAGGATGTGGCGGATATGTTGAGGTCGCTTCAAGCCGATAGCGAGGCTGTCAAAGCCGCTCTTTATTCTGAAGAAGTCGCCAAGCGACAGCTGGATATCTTACGCGCAGAGTTGAAGATTGGCTCTGTGAGCGTTCTCATGCTGCTCAACGCAGAAAATAATTATATGATGGCGACAGTTTCGCGTATTCAAGCTGAGGGCAATCGCCTTGGCGATGTCGCCGGCCTCTTCATGGCCCTTGGCGGCGGCTGGAGCGATCAAGTCTTGAAGAAGCTCCCGCCAAATATTGATGGCAAACGCTTTAGCGATAGCGTCGAGGGCGTTAAGGCTCCGGTTAACCCAAGCCTGTTGCCCGAATTCCCTAAAAACCCACATTTGCTCCCAGATGGACATTGGAATCCGGATCTGACCCCGAAATGGTTGCAAGATACAGAAAAGGCGCAGCCTGTTGCTGCGCCGAATTAAGAATATGCGTGACGTCGATTTATGTTTTAAAGGCGCCTATATAAACTCAGTGATTAGGTTGCTTATGTTTGATTGTTGGCTCGGCGCCTTGCACAGTTGTTGCGCAAGTATACGAGAGGGAAAATTATGAAGCTTGTTGTTGGAATTATTAAGCCCTTTCGGTTGAATGCCGTACATAATGCTTTGCATTCGCTTGGCGTGCCAGGCGTGACTGTTTATGAGGCCAAAGGACATGGCCATCAAAAAGGCCATTCCGATATTTATGGTTCTGTTGAATATGTTGCTGAATTCATCCCAAAGCTTTGCGTGCAGGTGGTTGTTCCTGACGAGATGGCGGCTTATGCGGTGCAAGCCATTATGGAAGGCGCGCGCACAGGACAGATGGGGGATGGAAAAATCTATGTGCAAAAACTCGAAGAATTCATCAAAATCCGCACAGGAGAAGAGGGTAAAGCCGCTCTTTAGGCCTGCGCGGCAACGCTATGGGCTCTCTTAAATTTAAGGGCAGCCAAAGCGGTCATTGATCGCTTCAAAAGTCAGTTTAAAACTAGCTGATGTGTAATTAATCAATTGAGGGCAATGGGTCTCTTTTAAAGGCTGGAAGAGATTTGCAAAGCAAGCCTATTTCTGTCTTTTCTTCTGATGTGTCAGGCTCCATATTCCTCATATGTCGAAGCCGCCCAATAAAAAAACGCCAGTTAAAAAAGCTCCCGCACGGCAAAGAGCTGTCAAAGCCTCGAAGCCCACCTCAACGCCGCTGTCGCCACATCTTGCGCAACTGTTAAATCCAGCTCTGTCGCACGATCTAAATGATGTCGTCTCTGAGCCCTTTGATGATGACGAGGATGCCGCGGATCATCAAGAAAATGTGGAAAATCACAAAAAATCGAATGATCATCGTGAAAGTGGCGCGCGTGCGACAGCCGACAGTCTGAACGAATTGCTGCGGCTTGGCGATCCTAATTTACGCGACGCTACGCCATGGACGCCGCATCGGCCTGAAAAGCCCGCTAAGTCAGAAGGCGGCGTGAAATTCGATCTCGTGTCAGAATATAAGCCTAAGGGCGATCAGCCTGCTGCGATTATGGAGCTCGTTAAAGGCATTCAGAGTAATGAGACGGATCAAGTTCTGCTAGGCGTTACTGGTTCTGGTAAGACATTCACGATGGCCTGCGTGATTGCTGAAACTCAGCGTCCCGCCTTAATTCTTGCACCCAATAAAACGCTTGCGGCGCAGCTATACGGCGAGTTTAAAAGTTTTTTCCCCAATAACGCTGTTGAATATTTTGTCTCTTATTATGATTACTATCAGCCTGAAGCTTATGTGCCGCGTTCAGACACATATATTGAAAAAGAATCCTCAGTTAATGAACAGATTGATCGGATGCGTCATGCGGCCACGCGTGCGCTTTTAGAGCGTGATGACGTTATTATCGTTGCCTCTGTCTCCTGCATTTATGGTATTGGTTCTGTTGAAACCTATACGGCAATGACATTTTCAATTGAACTGAATGAGAAATTAGAACAACGACAGTTGATCACAGATCTCGTCGCGCTCCATTACCGCCGGGTTATTGCAGATTTTACGCGCGGGTCATTTCGCGTAACAGGCGATACGGTCGATGTTTTTCCCGCCCACTATGAAGATCGCGCCTGGCGTGTCAGTTTCTTTGGCGATGAAGTTGAGGCAATTTATGAATTTGATCCTCTAACCGGAAAGAAGACGGTCGATCTCGAATTTGTCAAAGTCTACGCAAATTCCCATTATGTCACGCCGCGTCCAACGCTGCTGCAATCAATTAAAGCGATTAAGGATGAACTACGTGTTCGTCTGGATGAATTTAATCGTGCGGGCCGTCTGCTTGAAGCGCAAAGACTTGAGCAACGCACCCGCTTTGATCTTGAAATGATGGAATCAACTGGATCATGCGCGGGCATTGAAAATTATTCTCGTTATTTGACTGGACGAAAGCCAGGGGAGCCGCCGCCAACGCTGTTTGAATATCTTCCAGATAACGCTTTGGTGTTTGCCGATGAAAGCCATGTCTCAATCCCCCAGATTGGCGGCATGTATCGCGGCGACTTTCGTCGTAAAGCCACGCTGGCTGAATATGGATTTCGATTGCCATCGTGTTTGGACAATCGGCCGCTTCGCTTTGAAGAATGGAACGCCATGCGTCCGCAGACGATTTCTGTATCTGCGACGCCAGGTCACTGGGAGTTGGAGCAAACTGGCGGGGTTTTTGTTGAACAAATTATCCGGCCAACAGGCCTGATCGATCCCCCAGTTGAAGTGCGCTCAGCGCGCACTCAGGTTGATGATCTGCTTCATGAAGTTAAAACAGTCGCGCAAAGCGGCTATCGCGTGCTGGTCACTGTGCTGACAAAGCGCATGGCGGAGGATTTAACCGAATATCTTCATGAAAACTCTGTACGCGTGCGTTACATGCACTCAGACATAGATACGATCGAACGCATCGAGATCATTAGAGATCTGAGACTTGGCGCTTTTGATGTTCTGATCGGCATTAATTTGCTTCGTGAAGGATTAGATATTCCCGAATGCGGTCTTGTCGCAATTCTTGATGCGGATAAGGAAGGGTTTTTGCGTTCAGAAACCTCACTTGTGCAGACCATTGGCCGCGCAGCGCGTAATATTGATGGACGGGTTATTCTCTATGCGGATAAAATTACAGGATCAATGCAGCGCGCCATGGATGAAACGGCGCGACGGCGCGACAAGCAGAAGGCGTATAATGTTGAGAACAATATAACGCCTGCCTCCATCAAGCGTGGAATTGCAGATATTCTTGGCAGCGTCGCCGAACAAGATCATGTCACAGTGGATACAGGTTTTGATCTTACGCCAGGCAATAATCTCCAAGCTGTGATCTCTG
>Ga0208618_1000357_pt1 | contig 21466 bp, 23 predicted proteins | sample CryBogCBE18Jul08_FD_184585 | JGI IMG/M metagenome (GOLD analysis project Ga0208618, IMG submission 184585) | Freshwater microbial communities from Crystal Bog, Wisconsin, USA - CBE18Jul08 (SPAdes) | ecosystem: Environmental > Aquatic > Freshwater > Lake | place: Crystal Bog, Wisconsin, USA...
TTATAAATTTATTACATTAACTGATTGTTAAATAAGCTGAGATTCCGGTAATCTTTAGCGTATAGGTTCCGTATGGCTAACGATCCTTAAAATATCAGGATTGTCTTTTCGGACCTTATGTTCCAATTGATCAACCGCTTCATGAACAAAAGTTACCTCAAGGTGCGGGGCAACTCTGCAATGGTAATTGACGATTAAGCCATGCTCGGTTGAACGAACCCTAACATTATGGATATCAGTGATGGTCTGGCTTGAAACTGCGTTATTGATGAGGGAGTTGGCAATATTCTGTCGACGCTGTTCGCTAACGTCACGGCCAACCATGCTCGATATCACTAAAGGTTCGATGTGGGTCTCGACCTCGGTCTCTGGACCAAGTTCTTCCTGTATCGCGTTTTCAAGTTGACTAGCGACGGTGTGCGCGTTGCTTAACGACATTTTGCCGTCAACCTCCAAATCGAGACTGACAGATAATTTCCCCTCTATTTCCTGAACCGTGACATGATGGACAGGAATTCGCCGGCGCGCGGCAATAATGATCACACGCTCAAGGACAGTTTCTTCGTCAAGTGTTACGGGCGTTGCTGTAACGGTAATGTTTGCCTGCGAAAACTCTGATCGTATAGCTTCTATGATGAGGTCTTTAAGTATACCAACTCGATCAAACGCCATTGACCGTGCGACGCTAATTTCAATCTCGACAAAAAGGTCAGCCCCAACTTGTCGAGCCTTTATATCTGCAACGTTGACAACGCCCGGCACTGCTGCTGCTAGCTTTTTAATTTGGCCCGCTGAACCTAAAGGAGCCGTATCTAATAATGTATTTAAAGTGCGCTGGGCTAAACGATAACCTGCAACGGCAATAAAGATAGAAACGCCAACCGCAACGAGAGCGTCGGCTTGCGGATATCCTAGGGCAGATGCACCAAATGCGACCAGTACTAGAGTTGAATTTATTAAGTCTGAAGAAAAATGCAGTGCGTCGGCCGCTAAAGCTTCGCTGTTCGTTTCTTTTGCAACTCGCCTGAGGGCTGTGAAACGCCAGCCATCAATGGCAATCGATATAATTATAATGAGAATTGCCAACCAGTTCATTTTAACGGCGGATTGTTCTTCCCAAATCCGTCTTATCCCTTCAATGGCGACCGCGCCGGACAGGAGGAACAAAAATGCTGTTTCAACTAAAGCTGTAACCGACTCGACCTTCCCGTGTCCGTAATGATGGTCCTCGTCCGCTGGCTTTGCCGCCGCTCGTATCGCTAACCAAGTCATCGTGGTAGCGGCGACATCTAATAGACTGTGAGCTGCATCCGAAATAAGTGCGAGTGAGCCTGTTGCTATACCGGCCCAACCTTTCCCTAGTGTAATAATCACACTGGCCGCAATGGACGACAGAGCCGCGTTTTCCTTGGCATCAGACATTTAAATATCCCTTTTATCCCCGGCTATCCCGACTCAAGCTATCGGTCAATGATTGAACGAGCAGAGGTTGATAGCGGTTCATATGATATGGCTCTTGCAACATTGCGATGTCACGTTCATGTTAAAATTCGGTATTTTGCAGGGGGGGCTACATATATCATGATGGAATATCTTCATACGATGGTTCGTATTGGAAATATTGAACAATCGCTCGATTTTTATTGCAACAAGATGGGCCTTGTTGAGGTTCGTCGTTCTGAGAATGAAAAAGGTCGGTTTACCTTAATTTTTTTGGTTGCTCCTGGCGATGTCGAGGCGTTTTCGAAAAATACAGCTCCCGCGTTAGAGTTGACGTATAATTGGGACGAGCACGATTATACCGGCGGACGAAATTTTGGTCATTTGGCCTACCGTGTGGATAATATTCACGAATATTGCCAAAATCTTATGGATAAGGGTGTTGTGATTAACCGACCTCCTCGGGATGGTCGAATGGCGTTTATAAAGTCCCCGGACGGTATTTCTTTTGAAATTCTGCAGCGTGGCGAGGCGCTCCCGCTATCTGAGCCATGGATTTCTATGCCAAACATCGGAACTTGGTAAAATATATTTACTGATGATGGATTCTTCCTATGACCATGATTGAGTTCGGCAATGTAAACGGTAAGCCTGTTTTTGAAGTAACCATCCGAAATAATTCTGGCGCAGAAGCCAAGATTTTGTCTTGGGGCGCCGTTCTTCGTGATTTACGCGTGCCCTGGAAGGGGCAGGAACAGCGGGTTGTTTTGGGTCTTGATAGACTTGAAGATTATATTGCTTACTCGCCACATTTGGGAGCCATTGCAGGGCGCTTTGCAAACCGGATTCAGGACGGGCGTTTTTCCATTGACGGAGTTCAGTATCAGCTTGAGCAGAATTTTCTTGGTAAGCACTCTCTCCACGGTGGGGCGTCAGGATTTGGTCAACGACTGTGGAATTTAGCCGATTTTGATGAGGATTCCGTTACTTTGGTCTTATTTTCAAAGGACGGAGATGGTGGATTACCTGGCAATTTAACCGTGACATGCCGCTATAGTTTAACAGATTCGGCAGCAATCCGCACCGAGCTGACGGCAACAACAGATGCCCCAACCATTATTAACCTTGCCCTTCATTCCTATTACAATCTAGATGGATCGCCGGACATTTTGGACCATGAATTAATGCTGCCGGCTGATTTTATTTCTTATTTGGATCATGAGCTTATTCCGACCGGTGAAATTAGGCATGTCCATGAAACTGCTTATGATTTTCGTGCTTTGAGGCCGATTAGAAAGCTGGGAACCGAAGGGCGCCATGTTGCCTATGATCAAAACTTTTTCCTAAGGGATGCGGGTCAAGGTCTTGGGCATGCAGCGACTGTTTTCTCTCCAAAGAACGAACTGTCCATGCAGGTTTTTACAACAGAGCCCTGCATCCAATTTTATGATGCAGTAAACTTGGATATTCCGGTCTTAGGCATTTCGGATCAGCCCCTTAAGCCACATTCGGGACTCTGTTTGGAGCCGCAAAAGGCTCCAAATGGACCAAATATTGCCCATTTTCCGAGTACAGTCTTGCGTCCGGAGCATATTTATCGCCAAATTACGGAATATCGGTTCGGATAGAATTGGATGTACCGGGACGATCTTGCCTCTTTAGCTAGCATCTTAATTGGTGCAGAATAGTAGCCATGAAACTTACGACTCACGTTTTAGATACAGCACATGGGCGTCCGGCAGCGGGAATGGCGCTAAAGCTAATTAGGCTTTCTGATGGAAAGATTATGAAGCAAGCCGTGACGAATTCTGACGGTCGGGTGGATCAGCCCCTGTTAGAAGGGGATGAATTCCAATTCGGAAAATTCGAACTGCTTTTTGATGTTGGTGACTATTTTCGAAATTGTGGCATTTCCCTCCCAGATCCGGCGTTTTTAGACCAGGTTCCAATTCGTTTTGGTATTTCTGAAAGTCGCCATTATCACGTGCCTTTGCTGGTTTCCCCATTTAGCTTTTCGACCTATCGGGGGAGCTAATCGATGCCGCGATCTACGATCAGCTTCATTCGAAGAGGTAAGCGGGTTGATGTCAGCAACATAGATCCTAAAACGACGCTGCTGGATTGGTTGCGACTACAAGAGAGATCAACCGGTACCAAGGAGGGTTGCGCCGAAGGCGACTGTGGTGCTTGCACCGTTGTTCTAGCTCGGGAGCGCGATGGAAAATTGGCCTACGAACCCGTTAATGCCTGCATTTTACTTCTAGGGCAGGTGGATGGATCAGAAATTATTACCGTCGAAGACTTAGCTTCATCAGACGGTATGCATAAAGTGCAAAAGGCTATGGTTGAGCATCATGCTTCCCAATGCGGATTTTGTACGCCAGGGATCGTCATGAGCCTTTTTGCCTTATCACATTCAGGCAAAGAAGCGATCAATCGTTCCGATGTTAATAGCACACTAGCAGGAAATCTCTGTCGTTGCACTGGGTATCGTCCTATTATTGATGCAGCTCTTGAAGTGTGTTCGAACCGTTCGCCAGATGTTTTTGATGATAAAGCTGAACAAACGCTAGAGTTATTCAAACAGTTCCGTTCGCTTGAAGATGTTTTCGTTGGCGATGATGAAACTTTTTTTGCAGCACCTGCCGCTGAGTCCTCGCTAGCATTTTTAATACAGAAATACCCTGATGCGACCCTGATTGCTGGTGCTACCGATGTAGGGCTTTGGATTACGAAGGGTTTAGCACCTATCAAAAGATTGATTTGGTTAGGTCGGATTCGAGCGTTAGCGGCCGTAGAAGAAACTGAATCAATCCTTAGTTTTGGAGCAGGCGTGACGCATGAAGCTGCTGCGCCCTACCTTGAGGCGATTGACCATGACTTTAAAGAAATCCTAAGTCGCTTTGGTTCGAAACAAGTTCGCTCATCTGGAACAGTAGTAGGTAATATTGCGAATGGCTCGCCAATTGGTGATTGGCCGCCATGTTTCATTATACTCGATGCTGAGGTGGAATTAAGGGCCGGTTTGGCCACACGGATGGTTGCACTCGAAGATTATTTTATTGCTTACAAAAAGCAAAACCGTGAACCAGGTGAATATTTAAGGCGCGTGATTCTAAAAAAGCCAAGTGAAAGCGATCATATCCGCCTGTTCAAAATCACAAAACGTCGGGATGAAGATATTTCTGCCGTTATGTCTGCTTTTCGGATTACGGTCGAAGAAGGTTTGATAACCCAAGCCCGTATAGCGTTTGGTGGTATGGCTGGAACACCAAAACGGGCGCGTTCCGCGGAAGCTGCAATTATTGGGCTTCCTATTAAAGATATAACGACATGGCGTGCGGGAGCAGAAGCGTTATTGTTAGATTTCGAGCCATTATCAGATCATCGTGCCTCTGCTGAATACCGAATGCGGGTTGCACGAAATCTTATTATTAAGGCTTTAGCTGAAATTGCCGGAGTCCCTTCTTCATCGACCAGGATCGTTGGTCTAAGGGAGGCTGCACATGCCGCCGAGTGACGTGACGGATCCGTCTAAATTGCCGCTAAGACATGTTGGTAAATCGCTTGTTCATGACTCTGCCGCGCTTCATGTTCAGGGGGCCGCAATCTATATTGATGACATGCCTGAGCCTGAGGGTACTCTCCATATAGCGATTGGTGGGTCACATATTGCACGTGGTATCTTAACGGATCTTGATCTTAACGTTGTAAGATCTGCGCCCGGAGTTGTGACGGTACTGACTGCAGAAAATATCCCCGGCAAGAATGACGTGTCTCCCGCAATGGGTGACGATCCAATGTTTGCAAGCGATCGTGTTGAGTTCGTCGGTCAGGCAATATTTGCTGTCGTAGCCACCACTAGAGATGCAGCGCGTCGCGCAGTACGATTTGTTAAAACTGTATTCGAGGAAGAAGTACCTTCGGTAACGGTTGAAGACGCGATTGAACGTAATGAGACTGTTCTGCCAAACTATGAATTTGGAAGAGGCAATACGGATGAGACGTTGGCTGCCTCGCCTGTTTCATTATCGGGTCAATTCCGCATCGGTGGACAGGAACATTTTTATCTCGAAGGACAAGTTTCGCTCGCAATTCCTGGCGAGGTTGATGAAATCCTCGTATACTCATCCAGCCAACATCCGACCGAAGTACAGCACGTTGTAGCAAGGGTTCTCGGTATTTCCGATGCTCAAGTTACATGTGAAGTAAGACGAATGGGCGGCGGGTTTGGCGGTAAAGAAAGTCAAGCAACGCAGTGGGCTGCCATTGCCGCGTTAGCAGCCAAAATTACCCGTAAGCCTTGTAAGATCCGGCTTGATCGCGATGACGATATGATGTTGACAGGAAAGCGTCACGATTTCCGGGTTGATTGGGAATTGGGTGCTGACAGTGATGGCACAATTCGTGCCGTCGATATTTCTTTACTGGCTCGATGTGGTTATTCAGCGGATATAAGCCAAGGTGTTGTTGATCGAGCGATGTTTCATTCGGATAATTCTTATTATATTCCGGATGTAAAAGTTTCGTCCCGTAGGTTAAAGACGAACACGGTCTCCAATACCGCCTTTCGTGGATTTGGAGGCCCGCAAGGAATGTTGGCTATGGAGCGCATGATTGATGCGCTTGCTTCAGCTACAGGACGCGATCCTCTCGACATCCGTAAGGCCAATTTCTATTCCGATGGCCGAGATAAGACTCCCTTTGGAATGAATGTCGAAGACTACGATGTAATTCATCAATTGGTTTCACAATTAGAGGTTAGTTCAAGCTATCGCACGCGTCGCGCGCAGATCGATGCATTTAATAAAGAATCGCCGCTTATTCGGAGAGGAATTGCACTAACGCCTGTAAAATTCGGCATTTCATTTACCCTTACTCAGATGAATCAGGGTGGCGCTTTAGTTCATGTTTATTCGGACGGTTCAGTTCATCTGAATCATGGTGGCACCGAAATGGGTCAGGGACTATTTCTTAAAGTTGCTCAAATTGTTGCCGAAGAATTTGGTATTTCGTTAAAACGCGTTCGGATCATGCCTACTTCCACAGGTAAGGTTCCCAATACGTCGCCAACGGCAGCTTCGGCCGGTACCGACCTAAATGGTATGGCGGCTATGCTTGCTGCCCGTGCCATTAAACAACGGATGGCAGCATTTGCCGCCCAATCCTATGGGGTTAACCCGGACGAAGTAATTTTTCGCGACGACGTTGTTTTGGTGGGTAACGAGACCATTGAATTTTCAGCTTTAGCCAAAGCTTGTCATGGAGGTCGAGTCCATTTGTCGGAGGCGAGCCATTATAAAACGCCAAAAGTTGTCTGGGACAGGCCATCAGCAGTTGGGCGTCCCTTTTATTACTTTGCTTACGGTGCAGCATGCAGCGAAGTGGCCATTGATACTTTGACCGGTGAAATGAAATTAGAGCGCGTCGATATTTTGCACGATGTCGGAAAATCATTGAATCCCGCCATCGATATCGGGCAGATTGAAGGTGGCTTTGTTCAAGGCCTTGGTTGGTTGACAACCGAGGAGCTCGTTTATGATTCAAAAGGTCGCCTTAGAACCCATGCGCCATCGACTTATAAGATACCGGTTGCCTCGGATATTCCTTCGGATTTTAGGATAGCCCTCTTTGATGGGGTAAACCGTGAGGATACGGTCTATCGCTCTAAGGCTGTGGGTGAGCCTCCTGTTATGCTGGCAATTTCAGTATTTTCCGCGATCCTGAATGCCATACAGTCGCTACAGCCGGGAATGCCGGTACCACTTAATGCGCCGGCAACACCGGAGGAAATTCTTAAAGCAGTTCAAGCTCTTGGCGGCGGCGGCGGATTCTGATTCATAACTTGAATGAAAAAAGGGTCGAGCCGGCGACTTACTAATTAGACGAATAAGTTGAATCTCTGGATGAACACGTTGAATCGGAACATTAAGTGATCACCTTTTGGAGCCAAGTGATCGATATACTCGATAGGGACGCAATCGTTGCGGTTGTATCTATTATTAAAGCCGATGGTTCAACCCCACGCGACGTCGGCACCCGAATGGCCGTTACGAAGAATAGTAACATCGTTGGTACAATTGGCGGGGGAGCGCTGGAGTTTGCCGTAGTAAATGATGCTGTCAGATTAATGTCCGAAAATGGATCTGATGGCCGCGAGCGTGATTGGCCATTAGGGCCCTATCTTGGTCAATGCTGCGGTGGCCGAGTTAGAACGCTAACTGAAATTTTTGTACGCAAAGATAGACATCTCCTTATTCAAAGAAGCGGAAGTGAGCTGTCTGCAGAACTTACGAACGTTGTACTTTTCGGCGCAGGCCATGTTGGACGTGCAATTGCTCTTGCATTGGCTCCATTGCCTTTTAGTCTTCAATGGGTCGATAGCAGAGCCGACGCGTTTCCACCATTAATAGTCCGGTCGGCTCGAGCAATCGTTTCGGAGGCGCCTGCGGAAGAAATTATCAAAACCCCTAAAGGCACTTTCGTACTCATAATGACGCATTCACATACCTTAGATTTTGAGATCGTTGAAGCGGCGCTTAATAAGCCCGACCTTGCTTATATTGGGTTGATTGGTTCGGAAACGAAAAGGATTAGGTTTGAAAACCGGCTCAGAGCGCTGGCGGTTAATGAAAAAAATATTGCCCGCCTGCATTGCCCGATCGGGGTGCCCGGAATATCAGGCAAAGAGCCTTCCCTAATTGCGGCATCCGTAGCTGCTGATCTGCTGATACGACAAGAGGGCTTGCGTAAACGGTCCGAACAGGGTTCATTTCGGCAGGATGTTCCAGCGGTGCTGGTGTAAGCGGGTAAATTTGATGAGTGATGACGAATTCTTCATGGCGCGGGCTATAAAATTGTCTCGCGAACGTATGGAAGCAAACCAGGGTGGACCTTTTGGTGCTGTTATCGCGCGCGACGGCAAAGTGCTTGCCGAGGGCTGGAATATGGTCACATCGTCGAATGATCCGACAGCTCATGCAGAGGTTACTGCCATTCGTCGGGCATGTGAGGCAGTAGGGCACTTTGAACTTAAGGGTGCTACGCTTTATACGAGCTGCGAGCCATGCCCAATGTGTTTAGCGTCAGCGTATTGGGCTCGTTTATCCCGAATTGTATATTCGAATACACGCGATGAGGCAGCAGCCATCGGATTTGACGATGCCTTTATTTATGATGAAGTTCCAAAAGCTCCTCGTGATCGTTCCTTAGTAATGGAACACCACCCTAGACAAGATGCGACAGACGCATTTGCCGCTTGGGCTGCAAAGCCAGACAAGATTAAATACTGAGGCCCTCGTTATGACTGCTTTTGCTCTCGACTGGTTTAATCTTCTGATCCGCTGGTTTCATCTGATTGTTGGAATAGCTTGGATTGGTGCTAGTTTCCATTTTATATGGCTTGATTTTTCTCTAAGGGCTCGCCCTGATCAACCGGATGGTGTTCTAGGAACATCCTGGTTGGTGCACGGTGGTGGGTTTTATCATGTTGAAAAATACCTCGTTGCACCGTCCACGCTTCCCGACGACCTCCATTGGTTTAAATGGGAGGCCTACCTTACATTCCTGACAGGCTTTGCTCTCTTGGCTGTTCAATATTATTGGAATGCGACTGCATTTTTGGTCGATCCAGCGATACTGCCAATGACGGGTGGTGAAGCAATTATCTTTTCAGTTCTGTTTCTGTTGGGTGGATGGTTAGTCTACGATGCACTATGTAGATCACCCATCGGTGCCCATACGGGTTGGTTAGCGTTTGCTGTTTATATTTTAATTGTCGTCGCAGCATTTGTTTTTACACATGTGTTTTCGGGTCGCGGTGCGTTCATTCATACCGGTGCCATGGTCGGAACCATCATGGCTGCTAACGTTTTTAATGTTATTATTCCCAATCAAAAGAAAATTACTGCGTCCTTATTAAAAGGTGAGGCTCCGGATCCAAAGCTTGGGAAAATTGGAAAGCAGCGTTCGCTTCATAATAATTATCTTACCTTGCCCGTTCTTCTTTTTATGGTCTCCAATCATTTTCCGTTTCTATATTCCCATCCAATGAGCTGGCTTGTTGTCGCTTTGATCGTCTTGGCAGGTGGCATGATTCGACATTTTCTGAATCGTGTTGATGCGGGCGATACCCCTCAAAGTGTTGCATGGGCTTTACCAGTAGCTGCGTTGGCTCTGATCGTCACCGTTTGGTGGACGGCGCCTGTATCGATCGCGCTCTCAGCTAAAGTTTCTGATGCAGACGTTTTAAAAATAACGCAAACACATTGTATCACGTGTCATCAAGCAAACCCAACGCATGAAGGATTTAAAGGTGGGGAACCTCCTAAAGGGGTTATGCTTGATACGTTGGATGGAATTAAAAAGAATTCTACCCAGATATTAATTCAGGCCGTTCAGGGTAACGCTATGCCTCTTGGCAATGAAACCGGCATCACGGATGACGAGCGAGTAAAGCTTGGCTCTTGGATTGCTTCACAATGATTGGTTCATTATCTATTGAGACGGTTAATGATCTACCGGCTAGTGAATTTATATCGCAGTTTGGCGATATAGCCGAACATTCAAAATGGGTTGCTGAAAAAGCTGAATTGGCTCGACCGTATCCAGATCATGCACGGATGGTGTTAGCATTTCAAAAAGCCGTATTGGATGCGGATGACTATCATCAAATGCAATTGATTTTAGCTCATCCTGATTTAGCTGGACGCGCAGAACTTATTGGTCAAATGGCTGATGAGTCAAAGCGTGAACAAAAGGGTGCTGGACTTGATACTCTGAATAACGAAGAGTTTACGCAGTTTCATAAACTAAATGATGCTTACCGTTCTAGATTCGGGTTTCCGTTTATTTTTGCGGTTACCGGAGCGAATAAGTATCAAATTTTAGAGTCTTTTTCGAACCGCGTCGATGGAACAATCGAAGAAGAACGTTTGATGGCGCTTGTACAAATCTTGCGGATCATTCGATTTCGATTAATGATAAGGGTATCGTCGTGAGTACAGAAGCGAAACTTCGTGAGGAAATATGTCAAATAGGAGCTAGTCTTTATTCGCGTGGCTATACTGTTGGTACAGCAGGGAATATTTCAGCAAGACTATCAGATGGATTTCTAATAACGCCAACGGATGCATGTTTGGGATATCTTGATCCAGATAAGATTTCAAAATTGGATCATAATGGAGAGCAGATCTCCGGTGATCGTGGATCGAAAACAATTCGGCTGCATCGTGCGATTTATGAATCGGACGCTAATTTGCGTGGTATCGTGCACACGCATTCTACCCATTTAGTGGCCATGTCGCTTCTACAAGACGTGGATTCTAACAATATATTGCCTCCAATCACGCCTTATCAAATTATGAAGGCTGGCCGTATCCCTCTTATTCCTTATAAACGACCGGGCGACCCTTCGGTGATTGATGATGTTAAGCCTTACGTTCCTCTTGTAAGGGGCGTGTTGCTTGCACGCATAGGGCCGACCTTTTGGCATGATAGTATTTCAAATGCGGCACATGCCCTTGAAGAGGCAGAAGAAACAGCAAAACTTTGGTTTATGACGCGCGGCTCACGATTGCCCCAACTAAATGAAACGGAAATATTAGAGCTGCAATCTACGTTTTCGGTTAAATGGTAAGGTAAAAGATATGTTATTAGGTGTTATTGCCGACGATCTAACGGGTGCTACGGACGTTGCCCTTATGCTATCTCGGGAAGGAATGCGTGTTATTCAAACGGTGGGTGTACCTACTTCGACTACACAATTTCCTGATGCAGATGCAGTCGTCGTCGCAATGAAATCTCGAACCAATCCGCCAGATGAAGCGGTGGAGTGGTCGTTGACTGCTTGTGATGCATTATTAAATTCGGGCGCACAACAGATTCTCTTTAAATATTGCTCGACATTTGATTCAACGAATAAGGGCAATATTGGTCCGGTTATAGATGCGCTTATGCGACGGCTTGGATCTCCATATACAATTGCGTGCCCAGCCTTTCCGGCTAATGGGCGTTCTGTTTTTCAAGGGCACCTTTTTGTAGGTACATCATTGCTGTCTGACAGCCCAATGAAAGACCATCCACTAACGCCAATGAAAGATTCAAATTTAGTTCGAGTTCTTCAACCGCAAACGAAATTGCCCGTTGGTCTCGTTTCATTTGCAACAGTTGAAAGTGGCTCAGAAGCGGTACAAAAGGCATTTGAATCTTTGGCTGAGAATGGTCCTGCGATTGGAGTAGCTGACGCTGTCACCAATGATCACTTGCGCGTTCTTGGAAATGCATTTGCCGGGCAAAAACTTTTAACCGGTGGATCGGGGATTGCGATCGGACTTCCTGACAATTTTAGGAAGGCAGGACTTCTCCTTGATAAGTCCGAAAATACTAATTTTGTAGCTCCTATTGGACATTCTGCAGTTCTCGCGGGAAGCTGCTCTGCAGCTACCCGCGGACAGATTGCGGATGCAAAGGCCAAGGGTATCGATACATTTGAGATTGATCCCGTTGCCCTTGCTGAAGGTCGGTTATCAGCCTCTACTATTTTAGAATGGGCAGCGTCTAGACTTGGACGAAAGCCAATTCTTGTCTATTCGACGGCAGAGCCAGATATTGTTCGCTCGATTCAAGAACGCTATGGCCGTGATGAAGCAGGTACAATGGTAGAGCATCTGATTGGTGAAGTTGCTATTGGGCTAGCTGAATTAGGTGTTACTCGTTTAGTCGTTGCTGGTGGAGAAACTTCTGGCGCAGTTGTATCGGCACTTGGTGTTTCGATGCTGGAAATAGGACCTGAAATTGATCCGGGCGTGCCATGGACATTAGCTGCTGATGGTAAATCGATAGCATTAGCGTTGAAATCTGGAAATTTCGGTGCATTAGATTTTTTTACGAAATCACTTGAAATGCTTTGACAACATAGATCGGTTTATAAATCGATTTTTCTGATTTACGTCAGATATATTTTCAAATTGTGCTCTGGTTTGCCTGTATTTTGTTCCGCGCTAATTGATTTCGTGCCCTTTCATGATACCCGGTATAAAGGCCACCTCCTACAATGAGCGCTGCTCCCAGTGCGCCAATTCCTGCAGGAATTTCAGCGAATACGATAAACCCCATTATGGCTGCCCAAATAACGACGAGATAGCGAAGGGGAGATAGAATCGAGACGTCGGCATATCGATAGGCCGTCACCATTAAAGAGTTTGCGATTGTTACGATGATTGCGGCTCCACCGAGTAAGCCGAATTCGAAAGATGACGGCATATGCCAAGTTTCTGTCAACCCTAGTATTAATCCACCGCATGAGGCGAATATTGTTGTCGTTAAGATGACAACGGCAGGCGGGATTTCAGCTTTAATTTTACGTGTTACGAGATCGCGTAGTGCGACAAAAGTCGCCGATGCTAATGCGGATAGAGTAAATAAAGTAAAATTACTTCCGCCAGGCTGTGCAATCATTAAAACGCCAGCGAACCCTATGAAAACAGCAATCCAGCGTGGCCAGTCGACGAGCTCTATTCGCAGTACTGCACACAAGATAGTCATGATTATAGGAGTTGCCTGCATGATCGTTGTTAAGTCGCCGATTGGTAGCTGAGATATAGCGGTAACATAGCAAAGCGAGACCAAAAATTCGCAGGCAGCTCGTAAAACTACGATAGGCTTTGCCGCCGACAAAATTCGACAAGTGTCGCCAAAGCCAATGATGAGAGATAAAACACAAGCAATTGCAAAGATGCCTCGAACAACAAGCAGCTCACCAAGTGGCATCGTCTCGGTAGCAAGTTTAACTAATGCATCATTGATGACAAATAGGGCGCCACCAATAATCATGGCAGTTACGCCTTTTTTCGTTTCTGCTGCAGGACGCATTATGTATTCAAGCCTAACTTTAGGAATTGCCCGCAAATCGAGAAATTCGAAAAGGTGAAAGATCAAAGGGTGATTTTATGTCCATTGCAAGATCTGCTAGAATTTCACCCATAGCACTAGCAAATTTAAAACCATGTCCAGAGCATGGGGATGCAACAACGATTTGAGGCGCCTCTGGCATAAGATCAATGATGAAATCTTCATCGGGTGTCATTGTATAGATGCAAACCTTTAATTGTAGAGCTGTGCCCATAGCTGCCGGTAGGTAGGTCGCTAAACAGTCGCGCATACCTTGCTCGTCTGAAGGACGATTTTCTCTGATTAGAGTATCTGGATCACAGGCCTCGCGTCCGTGGTGGGGCCCACCAACTTTCAGACCAGGATGTCCATACAGAGGAAACCCATAATAGTGACCTTCTGGGATTTTCAGTGTGAAGCTCGGAAAGTTTCCCTTTTTGAATAGCTCAGGTTCAAGTGGTCGAAACCACCCGAAAACTTGGCGGTAAGGTTGTGTAACCGGTTTCAAGGCGGGTATAAATTTATTGATCCAGGGTCCGGGAGATAATACGAGACGTCCTGCCTCATATGTACGTGCATTTGTTCGAACTTTGACACCACCTGTTGCTGTTGGTTCAAACGATAGCACCTGTTCTCTCGGATGTATTTCAGCGCCGGCATCTATGGCTAATGCGGTAAAGGCTAGGATTGCCTTTTCACTTTTTACATAGCCACCATCGGGCTGAAAAAGACCACGGTAATCATGAGGGAGGTGAAACGCGGGGTACCGCTCCATGATTTGCTGAGCGTTTAAGACTTCGTAAGGCAGATTATAGGCTTTACATGACGCCTCGCCACGCTCAACGATGTCTAGTCCCGGTTCGATGATATCAAGCGTTCCGGTAATTGTTAGTAAATCCTCGCCAATCTTCTTGCCTATTTCCCGCCATAATTGATGAGCCCTTAGAACCATCGGGACATAAGACTGGCCTTCGAAATATCCTAATCGTAACATTCGTGTATCGCCATGCGACGAGCCCATTGAATGTCCAATGTCGAACCGCTCTAATCCGAGAACACGTTGACCGCGACGGGCTAGTTCATAGCAAGTTGCTGAGCCCATACCGCCGACGCCAACAACAATGACATCAAAAATAGTATTACTCACCGTATTTTATCCATTAAAATTTATCCTCCCGTGACGCTCATATGGCGTGTAACGGCTGGTCTCGAAATATTTCGTTCAATTGAAAAATCATGGCCTTTCGGTTTGCGTAAAATGGCTTTATCAATTGCATCTGATAATAACATGTTATCTGATGAGGCGCGTAAGGGAGCCCTTAGGTCGGATGCATCATCTTGGCCAAGACACATGTAAAGCGTACCCGTGCACGTTATCCTAACGCGATTACAGCTTTCACAAAAATTATGCGTCAAAGGCGTAATGAATCCAATTCTTCCACCAGTTTCTCTGACGCGAACATATCTTGCAGGGCCGCCGGTCCTATAATCAATTTCTTCGAGTGTATATCGGGATTGAAGCTGTGCTCGTAATTGGGAAAGCGGCCAATATTGATCAAACCGATCCGGTTCAATATCGCCCATAGGCATGACTTCAATAAATGTTATGTCCATGGCTCCGTCATGAGCCCATTTAATCATGGCTTCAACTTCGCTTTCATTGATACCTTTGAGAGCAACGACATTGATCTTGACGGAAATTCCGGCCTTTTGTGCTGCGGCGATGCCGGCTAAGACTTTGTCGAGATCCCCCCATCGCGTTATGGCGCGAAATTTTACTGGATCTAGCGTGTCTAAAGAAACATTAATTCGCTTGATCCCACAATCGGCCAATTCGGGAGCAAATTTTTCGAGTTGGGAGCCGTTTGTTGTTAAAGTTAACTCCTCAAGCGGACCGCCTAAACGATTGGAGAGAGACTTAAACAACTTCATGATATCGCGGCGCACCAAGGGCTCGCCGCCTGTTATCCGGAGCTTTTTAACTCCCTTATCGATAAAGACAGAACAAAGCCGGTCAAGCTCTTCTAAGGTTAATAAATCCTGCTTTGGTAAAAAATTCATATCTTCTGACATGCAATAAACACATCTGAAATCACATCGGTCTGTCACCGAAACACGTAAATAGGAAACCATTCGCCCGAATGGATCGACCATTGCGTTTGGCGCGACATGACGGTCTGTAATTAAGGTCATACGACCATTTACTCCAATTATTTGAGCAGATAGCAATGTTGTATGATAACAGGTAATCGCGGAGTGGCGAAGCGGATTTCCTATTTAATTAATTGATGAGCAAATAAATGGAATTGCAAAATGAGTGTTGGCCAACCGAAATTAGACTATCGCCAGACAAGCGTTCATTAAATATCAGCTTCGAAGATGGTTTAAATTACGGATTTGAAGCCGAATATCTAAGGATTGAAAGTCCTAGCGCCGAGGTTCAAGGGCATAGTCCGTCGGAGAAAAAGACGGTTTCTGGCAAGCGGGATGTAAGAATTCTGTCGCTCGATCCTGTGGGAAATTATGCTGTCAAACTACGCTTTGACGATGGTCATGATACCGGCATTTATACTTGGCGGTATTTTCTAGAACTTGGTCAAAAGTTTGAAGCCAAGTGGAGTGATTATTTGGCTCGATTAGATCTAGCTGGACTTCGCCGGGATTAAGGCTCGATAATTACTTTGGCGCCTACTGATACTCGTTCGTAGAGGTCTATTATGTCCTCGTTCGCCATCCGTATACAACCCGAAGAGACTGCTGTTCCAATCGTTTCAGGTTCATTTGAGCCATGAATTCGGTATAATGTTGCGCCAAGATAAAGTGCGCGGGCGCCAAGGGGATTATCCGGACCGCCATCCATATGTTTAGGCAGGTCTGGCTGGCGCTTTAGCATTTCTTCGGGCGGGGTCCAATCGGGCCATTGTCGCTTCATTGAAACTTTTAGCTCAGCCGACCACTCGAAGCCTTCCCGTGCGACACCAATGCCGTATTTGAGCGCCCTTGATTCTCCTAAAACGAGATATAGTCGCTTTTCTGATGCCTTTACGATGACAGTTCCCGGTTTTTCATCGCTTGGGAACCATGTTTCAAAACGCCGAATTGGGGACTGCGCCTCTGGCGTAGATGCAACAATTTCATCATATGTCTTTATATCTTGTTTACTGGTCGCAAGGGCCAAGTTAGCTGAAATAAGTGTTAAGGCTGAAAAAAGGATCGGACAAACGCGGCGCCAAGTCATCATTTGCTGCCTTCTTGAAACAATTTTCATTCTACCGTGGCTCTTTTTTAAAAAATTCGAGAACATGGCCCTAATCTATAAAAGCCCGAGTCGCCATAATTGACAGAGATGAATTACCTCTAAATGATAACGATCTTCAAGCAAATGATAGGTTAAACTAAAAACTCATCCGCGCTTTATGTTGACTAGCTACGGGCGGATGCCTAGAACAGCGAAGGACCGGGCGCGTAGCACAGCGGTAGTGCGTTCCCTTCACACGGGAGAGGTCACAGGTTCAATCCCTGTCGCGCCCACCATTTTAGTTTAGACCATTGGATTTGCTTTCGAGAGAATTGGCGCCGGAATGCAAATAAAAGCCCAATGTTTTGGTCAAAGAACAAGAAATTTGTTCATTTCTATTGGTATCCGACGGATTTTTTTGACCGTTCTAGCCTATGCGTTTTCTGTTTACTTTGTATTTTCTGCATTTTCTGGCCTTAGTCATGGTCAGAATTCCGATGACGGAATCTGGTGTCGGAATGACAAATATTTAAGCGATTTTGCTCCTATAGGGGATGGAGCTCCGCATACCGACCATGACCAAGTTCGATGCTGTCTCGGTCAAGGGCCTTCATCAGACCTCTCTATTTTCGCCGATCTGGGGCCGATGCCAGAACAGTTGGTATATCGAATTAAGGCAACTATTGGTTGGCGGATTAAAGTTTTAACGTCCCTAAATTATGCCATCTATTTTCGGTCAAGAGCACCACCAGAAGCTTTCAGTTAATTTAAAACCTATCTTTAAATTCTCAAATAACTGGAGCATCCAACTATGAAATTTGTCCTAAAGATGCGTGTTTTTGCCGTTTTACTATATTTGTTTTCTTCAAACTTCGCCTTTGCTCATGGCTATAAACTTGGTGATCTCAATATTCATCACCCATGGGCTAGAGCAACGCCGGTCGGGGCCGAAGTCGCAGGCGGCTATATGGAAATTACAAATTCGGGATCATCTGGCGACCGTCTTGTAGCAGTCGAAGTGGCAGGCGTTCATATGGCCGCTATTCATGAAATGGTCACCGTCGATGGAATTATGAAAATGCGCCCTTTACCATCGGGCCTAGAAATAAAGGCTGGTGAAACCATCAGTCTCAAGCCAGGTTCATTTCACGTTATGTTGATGGGCTTATCAAAGCCTCTTTTAGAAGGGGAAACGATTTCTGGTAAGCTACATTTTGAAAAAGCAGGTTCGATCGACATTGAATACAAAATTGAAGCCATGGGATCAGAGCCAGCGGGTCAGCATAATCACACTGCTGCTCCCTCGAATTAAGCTATAATATTTATACCGGTTGGAGGTACTTTTTGGTGAGCATTATGACTGCCTCATAAAGGTGGTCGTAATGCTCTATCACGATGTCCGGATCAAGGAGCCGAACAGACGTCTCCGAATATCCAAAATTCACTGCAACGACAGGTATTTTGGCATTTTTTGCCGTGTTAATATCCGTGCTAGAGTCGCCCACCATGATGGCGTGCTTAGCATGTCCACCGGCCTCGGTGATGGTCATTGTGAGGTGTCGGGGATCTGGCTTGAAAAAAGGGAAGCTATCGCGGCCACAAATGGCAGAAAATCTATTTTTTATACCTATTTTTTCCAGCAATAGCTTAGCGTGTTTCTCCATTTTATTTGTACAAACCGCAAAATTAAAACCATCGTCGGCTAAGCGATCAAGGGAAGCAATAACGCCAGGATATAATCGCGTTTTATCAGCAATATGCTGTTCATAATGAGCTAGAAATTGCTCAAATAGCTTATCCAGTGAGCTTTGATCAAAAGGGACATTTGCAGCCTTAAGTCCTGCGGCAAGCAAGGCGCGGGCGCCATTGCCAACCAATTCTATAGCGTGTTGATCAGGCAAAGGCGGGTGCCCAAGGGATGCGAGGATAACATTGAGGGTTGCGATAATATCAGGGGCGGTATCCGCCAACGTCCCGTCAAGGTCGAATACAAGCGTTTTGGGGGGTGTCATCATATGGCCGATTTGATCGACTTAAAGTGATGCGTCAATAGTCTTTTCCTCTTCCTTGACGAGCGACACGATCTTCGAATCTGTTTAGGCATACTTAGATAGAGTTTGGAGGATCATATGAAGCATTTTATCCTCATTATCGGCGTGTTATTCTCCGTTCCATCCTTGGCGGCGCAATTTGAGTTTAGTCCGGCTCCTCAAACGGACCTTAATCGTATTTATCGGGTTGATCGCGTAACGGGTGAAGTTGGTGCATGCCAATATGGCCAAAAAGACGGCAGTTATGGCGTAACCATTTGCTATTCAGCGGGTGAGGGGGCCGGTCCTGCGGAAGCGTCCGAATATGGCCTTATTGCTTCACGGCATGAACATGAGGCCGGCGTGTTTCGGGTGGATTATCGGACGGGTGCTATGAGCATTTGCTATGTGTTTGAAGATCATGTGGTATGTACCGCCCCAGAAAAAGCGGGCAAAAAGCCTTAGATTTTTGATAGTTTAGGTTGGATTGAGCAAATGACACTGGATCAATTGAAGCGCGATGCCGCGGCTGAGGCGTTAAAAAGCGTTGAATCGGGGATGCGATTGGGCCTTGGAACCGGTTCGACGGCCAAAATCTTTGTCGATTTGCTGGCGGAGCGGATGAAGGCTGAAATGTTGAAGCTCGTTTGCGTTCCAACCTCCGAGGCCACTCGTCTACAGGCGCAGAGCCTCGGCATTCCTCTGACGACGCTGGATGAGACGCCGGAGCTTGATTTGGCGATTGATGGTGCCGATGAAATTGACCCTCAGCTCAACTTGATCAAGGGTGGCGGTGCTGCGCATTTGCGCGAGAAAATCGTCGAAATGGCTGCTAAACGGTTCATTGTTATTGCGGATGAGACGAAACTGGTCGAAAACTTAGGAAAATTCCCTTTACCGCTGGAGTGTGCCCCTTTCGGCTTGGAGGCAACGCGGCGACAATTGGAAAAGGCTGTCTTATCAGCGGGTTGCCAGGGTGAATTGGTGCTTCGTCAGAAAGCCAATGGCGAAACGCTGTTAACCGATGGCGGTAATGTTATTCTGGATGCCCATTTGGGGCGTATTTCGGATCCGGCCAAGCTTGCCGAGGCCTTGGACCATGTGACGGGACTTGTTGAACATGGCCTGTTTATTGGCATGGCAGAGCGGGCTATTTTGGCAACCTCCACCGGACTCCGCACCCTAAACCGTTGATTTGAAAGGTTTATCATGACCGCTTATGAAATTGATTTATTCGTTATCGGCGGCGGATCAGGGGGTGTTCGGGCGGCTCGGATCGCGGCTGGCTATGGCGCAAAGGTCATGCTGGCGGAGGAATACCGCATGGGCGGAACCTGCGTCATTCGCGGGTGCGTGCCGAAAAAGCTCTATGTTTTGGCCAGTCGCTTTGCCGATGGGTTTGAAGACGCGCTTGGATTTGGTTGGACCATTGATGCACCGAAATTTGATTTTTCGGTCTTAAAAGCAGAAAAAGACAAAGAAATTGACCGATTAGAGGGTGTTTATGCCCAAAATCTGGCTAAAGCAGGGGTCGAGATCATCACGCAGCGGGCGGTTGTTTCGGGGCCGAATGAGGTCACTTTGGCGGATGGCCGTAAGGTTTCGGCCAAGACCATTCTGATTGCAACCGGAGGTCATCCGGTGAGGCCTGAGGCTACGCCCGGTATTCATTTGGCAGAAAATTCGAATGATGTTTTCGAATGGCCGAGCCTTCCAAAGTCGGTTGTGATTGTCGGGGCCGGGTATATCGGTGTCGAATTCGCCTGTCTTTTGAACAGGTTAGGATCGCATGTTACGCTCATTTTGCGGCGCGATCATGTATTGCCGCGCTTTGACGAGGACCTTCGGAAGGGCCTAACCGAGGCCATGAAGCTTTCGGGCATCACCATTCTCAACCAAACCGATGTCGAAATGCTTGATGGTAGGCCCGGCCATGTGGCTGTAACCACGCTGACGGGCCAGTGTATTGAGGCTGAACGGGTGGTATATGCCACCGGACGCAAGCCCAACACCAAGGGCTTAGGCCTTGAAAAGATTGGGGTTTTGCTCGATCAAGAAGGTGGCATCATTGTCGATGGGTTCTCCCAAACCAATATCTCGTCGGTCTATGCGGTGGGGGATGTGACGAACCGGTTACAGCTTACTCCGGTTGCAATTCGCGAAGGGCACGCTTTTGCCGATAGTGTGTTTGGCGGACGTCCGACGCAGGTCGATTTTGGCCCCGCACCGACCGCGGTGTTCTCGACGCCTGAAATCGGCACCGTCGGGTTGACGGAGGAAGAGGCCCGCAAAACGCATCCAATTGAGATATATAAAACGAGCTTTCGAGCGATGAAAGCTACCCTTTCAGGTAGTCAGGAGAGGGTTATGATGAAATTAATCGTAGATAAATCGACCGACCGTGTTTTGGGCGTTCATATCTTGGGCGAAGGTGCCGGAGAGATGATCCAAATGGTCGGCATCGCGGTTAGGATGGGTGCGACCAAACGCGACTTCGACCAGACCCTCGCCGTGCACCCGACGGCGGCGGAGGAGCTGGTGACGATGCGGACGCCTTGGGTTGCGCCGAGCGCTTAACGCTCGTTACCCCACGGGTCGTTCATCGACCGTATCCACCGAGCGTTTATTGCCGTGGGGGATCGGGCCTTCGCGGTAGATGCGCCAGAGGGCGAAGGCGGTGATGGCGAAATGCACCAGTGCGTTGTGGATGAAGAGCGCGCGGTCGCCATAGGCGGTCATGAGCCAGGCGACCAAAGTCGGGCCGACAATCGCGCCGAGGCAATAGATGAAGAGCGTGGTGCTGGCCACCGGCACGGCTTTGTCGGGGCCGAGCCGATCAACGGACAAAGCCGTCATCAGCGGATAGAGT
>Ga0208618_1000362_pt1 | contig 21326 bp, 19 predicted proteins | sample CryBogCBE18Jul08_FD_184585 | JGI IMG/M metagenome (GOLD analysis project Ga0208618, IMG submission 184585) | Freshwater microbial communities from Crystal Bog, Wisconsin, USA - CBE18Jul08 (SPAdes) | ecosystem: Environmental > Aquatic > Freshwater > Lake | place: Crystal Bog, Wisconsin, USA...
AGGCCGGATCCGATCCGATATTCGCAAACGCTCTGATGCGGGCCCTTGGTTTAAGGCTAGCGGATTGGCCTGCTGCTTTAGAGCCTAACAGGACGGCCGCCGCGCCATCGACAATGCCGGATGAATTACCCGCGTGATGGACATGATGGATGGCCTCAATTTCCGGATGGGCTTGAAGGGCAACCGCACCAAACCCGCCATGGTCGGCCATCACCGCGAAGGAGGGCTTTAGACCACTAAGGGATTCGACGCTTGTTTCCGGCCGCATATGTTCGTCATGGGCCAGAATGGTCAGGCCATTAATGTCTTTGACGGGCTCAACCGACGATTTGAAATATCCGTTGGACCATGCTTTTGCCGCGCGCTTTTGGCTTTCGACGGCATAGGCGTCCACCGCCGCACGCGAAAACCCGTATTTGGTCGCAATGAGATCGGCCGAGATGCCTTGCGGCATGAAATAGGCGGGGATCGCGATGGAAGGGTCGCTGGCCCATGCGCCGCCCGAGGCCCCTAACCCGATCCGGCTCATTGATTCGGCGCCGCCAGCGAGGGCCATCTGTTGTTGCCCCGCGATGATCTGGGCGGCTGCAAAATTGATGGCGTCTAACCCCGAAGCACAGAAGCGATTGATTTGAAGGCCCGGCACGCCGATGCCGAAGCCCGCGACAAGGGCTGCTGCTCTTCCGATATTGCCGCCGGCTTCCCCTACGGGATCGACACACCCTAGCACCACATCATCGACAAGGGCGGGATCAAGATGATTGCGCTGCTTCAAAGCGCGCAAGGGCGCTGCTGCCAAAGCGAGTGCCGTTACTTCATGTAACGCACCATCGGGCTTGCCACGCCCGCGCGGCGTACGAGCGTGATCATAAATATAAGCTTCAGACATTTAAACCCACCCTCGTGCCGATGACGCGATGCACCTTAGGCCGAGCGTGGGTTTGGATCAATGATCAGACGCAGATGGTTAAGCGGCTAATTTCTGCATTGATTTCAAATCGGCAATGGCCTTTTCGATATCTGCCTTTTGCTTTTCCAAATGGGCGAGTTGCTCGGCGATTTGGGTTTTATTCAATTTCAAAGCGGGCGATGCCTTTGCCGAGCCATCAACGCCGAGCAGAGCGCGGATCTCGGTCAGGGTAAAGCCAAGATTGGTGGCTTTGATAATTTCTTTCAGGCGGGCCTTTGAAGCATCGCTGTAAAGCCGCGTTAAACCTTGCCGCTTTGGCTTGATCAAGCCACGGTCCTCGTAGAACCGGAGCGTCCTTAAGGTTACGCCAAATTCTTGGGCCAGGTCACCAATGGTGTGGACATAGTCGCTATCGCCCGCCCCAGCCTTTGGCCGACCGCGGCCTGAGCTTTGACCAGTAGAAGATACACGTTTTACGCTTACTAATGATTTCACCACAACTCAACTCCGACTTACGCCACGGAAAACAAACAATTTTACGAATTAATGTAACAGTTCTATGTAATCGGTTAAATCGTCAACTAAAAAAATATAAATATTTTATAGATCAAAATAAATTCGTTAAACTACTGTAATATAACATTTTTTGGATGATCATCTTGAATTTTAGATTTTCGAATTCAGTAGGTTGGCTGAGAAATTCATAAAAATTTAATCTTATTTTTCGAGGATATTACAGCATTTTATCATTATTTGAATACAAAGAGACGTATTTGAATAGGGTTTGTTTATGAAGGTTCACGTTGCGAGATGGTATCGAAACGGAAGTCACTTATAAATAAGTCTAACGCTGGTCAGGATAAAGCCTTGCCTTGCGGCAGCGACGCCGCGATCGACCATCCACCGGCTCCGCAGAGCGCTATCGAGGCCATCCGAGATCTTAAAGAGCATATATTGAAGCTTCACGGCCGTGCGCCGACAAGCGAGAAGGCCTTTCGCCTCAGCTTTTCCATCTTGGCGTTGGAAAAAAGCATCGCGGAACGTCAATTAACGCATATTTCGTTAGATCACGCCCCCGGCATTCGCCATTTTGTCGATCGGCTTAAGAAGGAATTGGCGTCATTGCGTGACGTGAAAGCCGATCTGCCAAGCCCTCCTGCACCAATTCAGACGCCAATGATTCGTCAGGCCGCCCCATTGGAGGGTCCGCTCGATCATGCTGTCTTAGAAATTCTCGAAACATCGCGGATATTGAAGAAAAATGCCGAGGTCGAAAATCGAAAGCTACACGCCTCGACAACCGTGCACTATTCGGCCATTCAACGCTTATCTGAGCGCATGGGCCGTATAGAGGAACTGCTTCTGTCGATGAAGCCTAAACCGAGCGAGGCCGATGCGTCAGGGACTTTGCCGATTAACACCGCGCCGGATCCCACACCGATTGATCCCCGTCCTATTTTGGCCGCCGCACGGGCCGCGGCAGCCCGCGCATTCACGGATGCCCAAACCGTCGCGCTCAGCCAACCAAACCTCGCATCGGAGCAAAGTCCAAGCGGATCAAACGCCGTCACTCAGCGCAAACCTTTGGGGACGGCCTTAAAGGTCAATCGATTCTGGAAATCGATTTTTGCGGCCGCTTAAACTCAAGCCCTAGAATAGGGACTGGACCAACGGGTTTTGCTTGCGGCGCATGCCCCATTTCTGGCATCGATGATCGACCAAGATCGAACAGTTAGCCAGAGGATCGATGATCAATGACGATTGATTGGGCCCATTTCACTCCGCTTTGGTCAACGATTGGCGGCTTGCTCATTGGATTAGCCGCCTCGATCTTTATCCTCTTTCATGGCCGAATAATGGGGGTCAGCGGTATTTTGGGGGGTCTGATTCGACCTTTAAAGGGCGATATTGGATGGCGAGTGATCTTCTTTTTAGGCCTAATCTCGGCACCAATCGGGGCCAGATTTTTAGGTCTCATGCCAGAGATCGAAATTGATGGTTCGCCTCTTCAATTAATTGTTGCAGGACTACTCGTCGGCTTCGGGACCAATTTAGGGTCAGGCTGCACGAGTGGGCATGGCGTTTGCGGCATTGCTCGCCTTTCGCCCCGTTCAATCACGGCGACACTTACCTTTATGGCCACCGGCGTGCTGACCGTTTGGGTCATGTACCATTCCGGAATTGGGGGATAAGATATGAACCATCTTACTCGAAGGATCAGCGAATATCTTGTTGGCCTCCTCTTTGGTGCAGGCCTCATTTTAGGCGGTATGACCAACCCGAGCAAAGTCATTGGCTTTCTTGATTTCCTTGGAATGTGGGATCCATCACTAGCCTTTGTCATGGGTGGTGCCGTTGTGATCTCTTTCCTTGCCTTTCGTGGCGCCAAACAAAGAGAGTTCAGCTTGTTTGGCCGCGTCATTATGCTTGATGACTCCAAGTCGATTGACCTTCGCCTTCTCTTGGGTAGCGCCCTTTTCGGCATTGGCTGGGGAATATCCGGCTTTTGCCCGGGTCCGGCGATTGCCTCGCTCGGAACCGGCGAATGGAAAGTATTTTTATTCGTGATCGCGATGATGATCGGCAGTTGGGTGGCAGGACGAATCCAGTTTCGTACACATTGAGTATTTATGATGTTTGACTTGTTGCTTCCGATCGCCGGTGTTTGGATTAACCTTGGCGCGGTTGCGTGTGTCGGATTGTTAATCGGATTTGTATCTGGCCTTTTCGGCGTTGGGGGCGGTTTCTTAATGACACCGATCCTCATCTTTCTAGGGGTACCTCCGTCTATTGCGGTCGCTACAGGCTCCGCACAGCTTGTGGCTTCGGCCACTTTCAGCACAACGGTTGCAGCACGTCAGCGGATGATTGATCCTCACTTATCCGCTTTCTTGATTGGCGGAGCGCTGACGGGAACGCTCATAGGCATTGGTATCTTTAACATGCTTAGTCGAATAGGACGTCTCGATGTTGTTATCGGCGTTTCTTATGTTGTTCTATTGGGCATTGTTGGCGGATTCATGCTCAAAGAAAGCATCGTATCTGTGCGGACGCAGCCTATATCCCACGATGAAGCGCCTTCAGAAAATAGCCTGCAGCGCTGGCTTACCCAATTAGGCTTTCAATATTATTTTCCGAATATAGGTCTGTCCATCAGCCTCGTTCCCCTTATCGGTATTTCTATTATTATCGGAATGATTGGTACCATTCTTGGTGTTGGTGGCGGCTTTATGTTTGTGCCTGCGCTTATCTATTTCTTTCGCCTACCAACAAGATCCGCCGTTGTTGCCTCGCAAGTGCAAATTTTGGTGACAATGGTTGCAGCAACAATCCTCCATGCTGTTTATAACCACGCCATCGATGTGGTTCTCGCCGCCCCTTTAATTTTGGGTGGCGTATTCGGCTCTCATCTTGGTACGCTTGCTGCTCGCATCGTTAGCGGCGCTACCTTTCGCCTTGCTCTCGCTGTATTGATTTTGATGGTCGCTGCCCGCTTTCTAATCGGGCTTATCATCGCGGCTACAGGCATAGGCGAAACAGCACAGGTTACGCATGTTTCACTTTCGGCTTTGCCAGCGTGGGAAAACTGGATTGCATTGCAAGCGAGTGGGAATAGTACCGTCTATGGTTTATCTGCTGCGTGCGCTGCTCTTTTATGTGGCTTTTTAGGTGCTCGGCTGTTTGGTCGCGTTTAATCCGAATAATTAAATAGGCTTTGCTTTAATGACGATTAGTCAATCAACGACAACTCAACAATCGATACCGATGCCGGCTCTTTTACTCGGAGCCGCAGGGCTTATTCCTTTTGTCGGTAGTTCTCTATGCCTCTTATTTGCGCCAGACGTGTTAGGATTAAATAGCGGTCTTTTGCATATGGTGCTCGTTACTTATGCAGCATTAATCGCTTCGTTTCTTGGCGGTGTTCGATGGGGCAACGCGTTAGCCAAGCCTGAACAATATGGACGCGAATTTATAATCGCCGTTATGCCTTCGCTCGTTGCATGGCTCGCCCTAGCAACACCACGGCCTTATGATTTGATGATGTTGATCGGTATATTTTTAGCGCTCGGAGTTTCCGATATCGGACTCGTATTGGCAGGCGGGGCGCCGCGTTGGTATGGCAAACTGCGTGTAGGGTTAACGGCGATTGTGGTGGTCAGCCTGCTCGGCGCACTTTTGGCACAATGAAGCTTAATCTGAAATCAGGGAATGCGGACCAACCATAAATATTTGGTCCGAACTTACGACGTGCGTTAGAAAATTATGATCCGGAAAAAGCGGATTGAATGCTTGATCAAGAACGTTTAATCCACCTGTAAAACTGCCAAAGGCCGGTAAAATACAGCGGGTGGAATCGCTGATAAAACATTTCCGGCGAATAGAGCGACCCTTCGCGCGTATTTTAGCAACCGGGTGCAAATGGCCAGCAATTTCCGGCTCTGTATTATTGCTTTGCGGTTCATGCCGGAAGTTAACGCCGCCTATCTGGATTTCGTTCATTACCCTTGCTGATAAATTTTGCGGAGGATCAGGGTCATGATTTCCTGTGATGAAGATCCAATCGATTGTGTTGCGCAAGGATGCGAAAATTGTATTCGCCTCATCGGTCATACGCGATGGGCCATGAATGTCATGCCAGGTATCACCGAGTGAAATAATCGTATTAGGTTGCAGTCGATCAATGGCCATGGATAAACGCTTGAGTGTATCAACTGTGTCATACGGGGGAAGCAATGAACCGCGACGAGCAAGCGATGACGCTTTTTCAAGATGCAAATCGGATACGATCAATAATCTTTCATTAGGCTCAAAGAGAACGCCTGATGCATCGGGTATGAGCGATAAATTCCCAATTGATATCGTTGCAGTTTGTTGCGCGTTCGTTTCATTCATCCGATCGCCTCCGCTAAAAGCGATCTTTCGGCATCGGCCAAAATATCTTCCGCTGCTTCCCCATAAACGGACTCACGACCAATTTCGAGGAGAACAGCTACTGATAAAGGTGATACTTTTTCAAGTGCTTTGAAAACAACATGTCCGCGAATACGCTTTAACATATCGCCCAATCGCTTAAGATCCAAAAGTCCTGATGACGCATCGGCGCGTGCGGCTTTTAACAAGATATGGTCTGGCTCATGCCGACGCAAAACATCATAAACCAAATCGGTTGAAACCGTAACTTGCCGACCGGATTTTTCTTGTCCCGGATGTCGGCGCTCAATAAGGCCCGATATCACAGCGCAATATCGGAAAGCACGTTTCATGATAGAGCTATCAGAAAGCCATTCTTCGAGATCATCACCGAGCATGTCTTCGTCAAGTAAATCATCAAGCGATAAGAGATTATTCTGCATCGCTTCATTCAGATCGCGTAACGCCCAAACGCAGATACCATAATCATTGCATACAAACCCAAGGGGCTTCATACGCGCTCGTTCTAACCGCTTCGTAAGAAGTACGCCGAGGGTTTGATGCGCCAGACGACCTTCAAACGGATAGAGCGCGAGATAATGGCGGTCGCCACTCGGAAAGCATTCAACCAATAATTCGCCCTTATGAGGCAAAACAGATTTGTCCTTCTGCCATGCAAGCCATTCTCGTACTTCGGGTGGTAAAACCTTCCACGATTTTTCATCATCAAGCATCGCTCTAACGCGTTCTGCCAAAAAGGTTGAAAGAGGAAATTTACCACCCGCATAGGCAGGAATTTTCGGATCAACGCCTTTCGCTGCCCGTGTAACAATGACTTCATTACCAATGAGTCCTTCAAATCGAAGAATTTCTCCGGCAAAGATAAAGGTATCACCGAGCACCAAGCCTTCTGCGAAATAATCTTCAACTTCGCCAAGCACGCGACCACCGCGCGCGGGCGTGCCCGCTTTGGTCATGCGACCAAGACGGACTTTGAGCATGGTCGATTCAACAATCGTACCAATATTCATACGATATTGCTGTGCCGCGCGCGGCGTTGAGATACGCCAAATGCCATCGCTACCCTGTTTGATTTTGGCGAAATGTTCATAGGCCCGAAGCGAATAGCCGCCGGTCGCAGCGAAATCCAAAGTGCGATCAAAGTCTTCACGCGATAGCGTCGAATAGGGCGAAGCGGTGCATATTTCTAGATAAAGTGCGTCGGGGTCAAATCCATCGGCACAGGCCATGCCTAAGATGTGCTGAGCGAGAACATCAAGCGCGCCGATCCGCGCATCGGGCGTATCTTGGGCGGCGGCTTCAACGGCCCCTAGCGCCGCCTGGCATTCAAGGGCTTCAAAGCGATTTGCTGGAACCAAGAGCGCTTGCGATGGTTCATCAAAGCGATGGTTAGAGCGCCCTATGCGTTGCATGAGGCGGCTAGCACCTTTGGGAGCGCCAACATTAATGACGAGATCAACATCACCCCAATCAATACCGAGATCGAGAGTCGCAGTGCACACAATCGCACGTAGGGTGCCCGACACCATTGCTGCTTCAACCTTGCGGCGTTGACCGACATCGAGTGAGCCGTGATGCAGCGCGATCGGAAGAGAAGACTCATTCCGCTTCCATAATTCTTGGAAAATAAATTCGGCTTGCATGCGCGTGTTGACGAAGACGAGCGTCATATGATGCGCAGTAATTGCTTTATAGATTTCGGACATTGAAGACAGCGCCGTATGACCCGCGAGCGGAAGGCGCTTGGTGCTTTTCAAAATGCCAATTTTTGCTTGCGCGCCACCCGTGACACAAACAAGTTCGGCTTGATGAGCCTGATCTTTGACTTGCGGAACAAGATAACGCTGCAACTCGATGGGTTCGCGAACGGTTGCGGAGAGGCCTATCGTGACCAGCGATGGTGATAAACGATGGAGACGCGCTAAATCGAGCGCAAGCAGATCTCCTCGTTTTGAAGTAACCAAGGCATGCAACTCATCAAGAATAATTGTCTTCAGATTGGCAAAAAGTTTACTCGCATGGCGATGGGCCAAGAGCAGCGCGAGTTGTTCCGGTGTCGTGAGTAAAATATGCGGTGGCCGCTCGGCTTGTCGTGCGCGCTTATGGGCCGGCGTATCCCCCGTGCGCGTTTCGATGGTGAAGGGCAGGTCCATTTCTGAAACGGGTGTTTCGAGATTACGCGCTATATCCACCGCAAGGGCTTTAAGTGGCGAGATATAGAGCGTGTGAAGGCCCCGCTTTTTTAGGGCACTTGGCGTAAGCGATGACAAGTCTACCAAGGTTGGAAGAAACCCTGCCAGCGTTTTACCGGCGCCCGTTGGAGCGACAAGTAAGGTTGAACGACCATGAGAGACGTTGTGGAGCAATTCCAATTGATGGGCACGCGGTTGCCATCCACGCGCAGCAAACCACGATTGGAAAATGTCTGGCAGCATATTAGGGGGATTATCGGAACCGCGGATCATGGGAAGAGCAAGACCTAGCGTTGATTGCCGGTCAAGGTTTTATTCAATTGGATTCACGAGAAGAAAAAGGCGCCCCTCGCGGGACGCCTTTAAGATAATCGAGATTATAAGGATCAGCGCATGGTCGGGATAACGAATTCCGCGCCATCCTTGATGCCCGATGGCCAACGCGAGGTGACCGTCTTCGTCTTGGTGTAGAAGCGGAACGCGTCTGGGCCGTGCTGGTTCAAATCGCCAAAGCCCGAACGCTTCCAGCCGCCGAAGGTGTAGTAAGCCAAAGGCACCGGAATTGGCACATTGATACCGACCATGCCGACCTGCACTTTGGAGGCAAAATCACGTGCTGCATCGCCGTCACGCGTATAGATCGCAACGCCATTGCCGTATTCGTGATCGTTGCAGAGTGCGAGCCCTTCGGAATAATCCTTGGCGCGCACAACCGAGAGCACGGGGCCAAAGATTTCTTCCTTGTAGATGCGCATGTCCTTGGTGACATTGTCGAACAAGCAACCACCCATGTAATAGCCGTTTTCATAGCCTTGTAGCTTGAAGTTGCGACCATCAACCTTGAGGCTCGCGCCTTCTGCCACGCCGATATCGACATAGGACTTGATCTTGGCGAGGTGCTCTTTGGTGACGACTGGGCCAAAATCGGCTGCCGGATCAAGCGAGGTGCCAACCTTCAGGCTTTCAACGCGTGGAATGAGCGCTTCGACCAAACGATCGGCCGTTGCCTTGCCTACCGGAACCGCAACCGAGATAGCCATGCAGCGCTCGCCTGCCGAGCCATAGCCCGCGCCCATCAGCGCGTCGACGACCTGATCCATATCTGCGTCCGGCATGATGACCATGTGGTTCTTCGCACCGCCGAAGCACTGCACGCGCTTACCGGCCGCTGTGCCGCGGGTGTAAACATATTCGGCGATTGGTGTTGAGCCGACAAAGCCAATGGCTTTCACATCTGTATCATCGAGAAGTGCATCGACCGCTTCCTTGTCGCCTTGCACAACATTGAGGATGCCTGCCGGCAGACCAGCCTCGATAAACAATTCGGCGATGCGCAGCGGCACGCCGACATCGCGCTCGGATGGTTTCAAGATGAACGCGTTACCTGCCGCGATGGCGGGCGCGCATTTCCAGAGCGGGATCATCGCAGGGAAGTTGAAGGGCGTAATGCCAGCAACAACGCCAAGCGGCTGACGCATCGAATACATATCGATGCCCGGGCCTGCACCATCGGTGAATTCACCCTTCAACATCTGTGGGGCGCCGATGCAGAATTCGACCACTTCCAACCCACGTTGAATATCGCCCTTGGCATCGGCAATCGTCTTGCCGTGTTCTTTCGCGAGCAAAGTGGCGAGGCTGTCATATTCGGCGTGGACGAGTTCGAGGAAGCGCATCATCACGCGGGCGCGGCGTTGCGGATTGGTGGCTGCCCATGCTGGTTGCGCTTCTTTGGCGTTTTCAACGGCGGCGCGAACTTCGGCCTTTGAAGCCAAAGGCACTTTCGAGGCGAGTTCGCCCGTCATCGGCCAAAAAGCATCGGCGAAACGGCCGGATGTGCCCTTTACATGTTTGCCGCCAATAAAATGCGTGAGTTCCTGAACCATTGCGGTCTCTCCCTTAGGAATTGCGTTGGTATCCTTATGGCCTATGTTATTATGCACAACAATAACGTGATATGCGCAACCATTGTGCGGAATTTCGGTAAGGCGATAGAACATGGATTGGGATTTGATACGGGTGTTTCTGGCGGTGGCGCGCTCGGGCCAAATGCTCGGGGCGGCCAGAAGCCTTGATCTTGACCACACAACGGTCAGCCGCCGCATGACGGCGCTCGAAACCCGGCTCGGGGCCAAGCTGATCGAGCGGCGCACCAGCGGCTGCAGCCTGACGGAAGCAGGCGAGGGCTTTTTGGTCACCGCCGAGCGGATTGAAACGGAGCTTTTGCGCGCGCAGGCCGAATTCAGCGGCAAGGACGTGGCGATCAACGGCACCGTGCGGGTGGGGGCGCCCGACGGGTTTGGCACCTATGTGCTGGCGCGGCACCTGCCTGCCTTTCTTGATCAGCATCCGGGATTGACGGTGCAACTCGTGCCGTTACCCCGTGCCTTTTCGCTGGCCAAGCGCGAGGCTGATATTGCGGTCACCATCGAGCCGCCCATTGAAGGCAAACTCGCTATTCGCAAGCTCACCGATTACCGATTGAGCCTTTATAGTAGCCCAGCCTATCTCAAGGCCGCAGCACCCATCCGGACGATTGAGGATTTATCCGCCCATCGCATCGTCACCTATGTGCGTGATCTCCTCTTTACCGATGCCTTGGATTATCTCGGCGAATTGAAAATCGCTCCCGAACGCCGTTTTGAATGCGCGGGCATGATAGGCCAGATCGAAGCGGTTAAAGCGGGCGCGGGCATTGGCGTGCTGCATGATTATGTCGTGAAAGACGATTCCACACTCAAGCGTATTCTGCCGGATTACAGCGTAAAGCGGGCCTATTGGATCGTCACCCACGAAGACGTGCGAGAGCTCGCCCGCGTGCGGCTCGTGCATGATTTCATCGTCGAGCTGACAGCAGGGATGCGGGCGCGGTTTGCGTAAGGCTCGTGCTCAGAGGCTTTTGGCTTTAGCATAGGATTTCAGTACCTGCGCCATGCGGGTCAGATGGCCGTCGCCACCAGCTTTGAAAAAGGCCAGCACCTCGGGATCAAGCCGCAAATGAATCGAGACTTTTCGGGGTTGACGTGTTGGCACTAACTCAGCACTGGCCCAGAACGCCTCATCCGGATCATAAAGAGGCGCATTTTCAGGCGTCGCGCGCACCTCACCCTGTGCCTTCATCGCCGCGATATCGGCGCGTGAGAAATTTGCGGTATCGTTTTTCACCTTCGACACCGAGTTTCCATGCGGTGATGATGTGGCGGGTATTGTCGCGCCAAGTGTAGGCGACGAAGTAGTAGATGCCGCCGACCGATCCGAGTGCTTGAAGACGGGTTTCGCCATACTCTATCCGATCATCATAGGCTTCAACGAGGTCGGGATCGTCAAAAATGCCAATTGCTTCGGCAAAATCGACTTTTCGCAGCCGCCAATTTTCTTCGCGTTTCAATGGATCCCACGAAAATTCCAAAATCTATGTACCTAATTTGTGTACACAATTCAACATGAAATTAGGATGGGCATCGCCGTTACCCATCGCCTTAATGGGATCAGCGATTTCTCCGCAGGTCACCTGTCGCTTTGAACAGGTTTGGCGTGGATTTTATTTCAACGGTTTGGGGTTGCCGTCGACGTCCAGCCAATGTGCGCGTGATCCTTCGACATCGTGAATTTCCAGGCCTTTTTCGGGCCTGCCATCACGTTGAGATAATAAAGATCAAAGCCATGGGGGGCGGCGACGGGGTGGAACCCCTTCGGCACTAAAACGACATCGCCGTCCTTGATGGCGAAGCTTTCGTCCAGCGAGCCGTCATCCGTATAGACGCGCTGGAAGCCGAAACCCTGCGGCGGGTTGAGGCGGTGATAGTAGGTTTCTTCGAGATAGGTCTCGTTCGGGTAATCGTCGGTATCGTGCTTGTGCGGCGGGTAGCTCGACCAATTACCACCGGGCGTTATGACTTCAACAACAAGCAAATTTTCGGCGAAAGGCGAGACATCGGGTAAAATATTGCGGACATGGCGGGTATTGGTGCCTTGCCCACGCGTTTCTTCGCCGACTTCCGATGGTGGGATGACGCGAGGCGCTAATCCGCCTTTGGAGGGGCATGCACATACCGCGATTTCGCAATCGCTTTCCGCTCTGATCATATAATCCGACTGAGCAGGGATATAGACTGACCAAGGCAGGCCCTCGAACACATTGGTGCGTTCGCCGAGCGTGCCGCAATCAAGCTTTCCCGCATGAATGGCTGCACGTCCTGAGAGGATCACGAGGCAAATCTCGTTGCCTTCCGTTTGATTGGTGACGCTTTGCCCTGCTTTCAAGCGATAGACTTCGAAGCCGACATAGGTCCAACCCGCGGATTGCGGCGTGACGGACAAGATACGGCCTTCTGCATCAGGCGCGGACGGATGAACAAGCAAATGCGACATATTGAAAAACTCCACCTCGTATCCGTCAGATAATCTCTTGATACCTATTAGGCCAGAGCGATTTTAATCCTTATCACCCGCTGTTTCTCAAGCCCGCTGAAACGCCGTTGATGGTCAATTGAATGCCCTGCAAGACGCGCGCATCGCCCGGATGGGAGCGATGTTCCTTCAACAATTCGACCTGAACATGGTTCAACGGATCGAGATAAGGAAACCGGTTCCGGATCGAACGGTCGAGCAGAGGATTGGCTTCGAGCAGTTTGGATTGGCCGGTGATGGCTAAGAGCATTTCGATTGAATCGGACCATTCTTGGCGGATGCGGCCAAAGATGGCTTCTCTTAACGCTTCATCGGGCACAAGTTCGGCGTAACGGGACGCAATCGCGATGGAGCTTTTGGAAAGCACCATGTCCATATTGGACAGGAGCGTCCGGAAGAAGGGCCATTCCTTGGCCATGTCCTGCAACAGCGCCAACCCCTTTTCCGGATGTCGGGCGACAAAGGCTTTTGCGGCAGAGCCGAACCCATACCAACCGGGCAGCATGATGCGCGCCTGCGCCCAGCTGAACACCCAAGGAATAGCGCGCAAATCCTCAATTTTACGCGTTTTGGTGCGCGATGCAGGGCGCGAACCAATATTAAGCGTCGCAATTTCGGTGATCACGGTTGAGGACCAGAAATAATCGACAAAGCCCGGCGTTTCATAGACAAGCCCGCGATAGGCTTTGAAGGCCGCGTCCGATAATTCGTCCATGGCGGTCAGATAATCGGGTTTTGGCGCGGGTTGGTCGGGATGCAGGAGCGAGGCTTCAAGCGTTGCGGCGGCTAGAATTTCAAGGTTGCGGCGTCCGACTTCGGCGTTCGAATATTTCGACGCGATGATTTCGCCTTGCTCGGTAATACGAATAGCACCGTTTACTGCGCCACCCGGCTGCGCCAAAATCGCGTCATAGCTTGGGCCGCCGCCGCGACCGACCGAGCCGCCGCGGCCATGGAACAAGCGCATCGCGACGCCGTGTTTGCGGAAGACATCGATGAGTTGAATTTCGGCCTTATAGAGCTCCCAGCCAGAGGTAACAAAACCGCCATCTTTGTTACTGTCCGAATAGCCGAGCATGACTTCTTGCATGTCGCCACGGTTTTTGACCAAGGCGCGATAGGCAGGGTTCGAGAAGGCCGATTCCATAACGGCAGAGCAGGCTTGCAAGTCACCGATGGTTTCAAAGAGCGGGATGACATTGACGTGGGCCGAGCCGTCAGCGGCCAACAGGCCTACCTCTTTAAGAAGAACAGCCAGCTCCAGCATGTCGGAAACGCCTTCGGCCTTCGAGATGATGCAATTGGCGATCACTTCGTGACCATATCGGGCGTGCGCTTCAGAAGCCGTTTTGAAGACGGCAATTTCACCTGTGGTTTCTTCGGAATAGTGGATATGGGGCGAAATCAAAGGGCGGGCCGATTGAAGCTCTTTGGTTAGGAGCTCAATTCGTTTGTCTTCGGATAGATCAAGATAGGATGTGCCGGGGGAAACGGCCTCCAGCAATTCTGCAATCGTCCGTTCATGGACGGCAGAGTTTTGCCGGAGATCGACAATGGCGAGATGGAACCCGAAACAGTCTACCGCGCGTCTTAAAAGGCGCAGCCTTCCGCGGGTGAGAATGGCTGAGCCGTGCTGACGAAGGGACTCGTCGATGCTGTCGAGATCAGCTCGAAATTCTGCGGCGGATCGATAGGGCGCTGCATTTCCGGCGCGGCCGACATCGGAAAGGCCTGCGACCTCTTGGGCGGTGGCCACAATGCGGGCTTGAATGCCTGAAAGGGCAAGACGATAGGGCTCGCGCTGACGGTGCGGTGAAGCGGATGGCGACATGTCAGCCAAAGTGCGGACAGCATCCGATACGCTGATAATGCCATCGCTCAGTGGCAATTCGCGTGATAATTTTTCCACTTCCTCGATATAGAAACGGAAAATTCGCTGTGAATGCATGGAAAGTGTGCTTTCGAGCACTTCTGCCGTCACAAACGGATTGCCGTCACGATCGCCCCCGATCCAGCTTCCAATGCGTAAGAAGCTCTCGATTTCATGCGTTTTACCTTCAGGGTCTAACGCTTGAAGTTGATCTTCGAGCATGGAATGGAGACGGGGCAGTTCGCGCAGGAAGGTGTAATCATAATAAGAAAGGCCGTTTAAAACCTCGTCAAGGACGGTCAGTTTGGTTTCGCGCAGCAAGTTTGTCTGCCAGAGCGTAACGATGTCGCGCCGCAACCGCTCTTCAAGAGCTTCATTTTCCTCCGGAGTTGCTACCATTCGATCACGGCGTTCGAGAAGTTCCGCAAGGCCCAGTTCGCGGTTGAGCGTGCTTTTGCGGCGAACCTCTGTTGGGTGAGCGGTGAGGACCGGACTAATATGGGCAGAATTAAAAAATGCCTGTAATTCTGGCACGCCAAAGCCCATTTTTCGGGCATGATCGAGCGCATAGGCCAATGATCCTGTCCGAGGAGCTGAGCCGGCAATGGCATGCGCGCGGGTACGGCGGATGTGATGTTGATCCTCTGCAATATTGGCGAGATGAGAAAAATGACCGAAAGCGCGGACGATTTGGATCGTTTGAGCGGGCGTCAGACCATCGAGAATAGCCTCCAATTCATCCCGCGCCGGGGTATCGTTATCGCGATGAAAACGAATAGAAGTCTGGCGAATTTCCTCGACAATCTTATAAATTTCCTCGCCTTCCTGCTCGCGCACGGTATCTCCGAGAAGCCGGCCTAAGAGCCTGATGTCTTCCCGCAAAGGGCGGTCTTTCTCCGCCTCTGTCAGAAGCGTGTGTGGAGCGGGATCATGAACATCATTCATATAAAAATACCTTTTTGAAACCTTTTGAAGCCGCAAAACCGCTATTTCTTAAACCAAGAACTGTGCCAAGATGGCGCATGAGACTAAAGTCGATTACCGGATCATGTCTTTCTTAGCAAATTCATTGTCAGGCGATTGAAACTGTTTGGATATTTGCAATCTTACGATTTCGGTTAAGCCCTAGGTTGAACTCGGCTTTTCTGGTAAAGTATCAGTCCTAATGCGGCGGGTTCAGGATCGATGATGGACAATAGCAGCGGATTTACTGAGCCACACCGACATGGAGCTTGCGGGCATCATGTACCCGGTGATGAATGCCGCTTTTGTAGCATCCGGCGCTTGAGCGTCTGCTCCGCGCTTGATCAGGATGAATTGTCGTTTCTCGAGGGTATGGCGGGTGACTCTGTTTTTGAAGAGAAATCCACCCTATTTCGGGAAGAAGACGAAAGTATCTCGGTTTACAATGTTACATCCGGCGTTGTGCGGCTGGTGCGATCGCTCCCCGATGGCCGCCGGCAAATCACGGGATTTGCCTTGCCGGGTGACTTTTTGGGCTTAGCCCTTCAAAAACAGTGGAAATTTTCAGCGGAAGCGGTGACGGCAGTCAAAGCCTGCCGCTTCAAACGCTCGACTTTTGATGATTTTAGTGAGCAAAAGCCGCATCTCATGAAGCGGATGCATGAATTTGCGACCCATGAATTGTCTCTGGCGCAAGACCATATGGTGCTGCTGGGCCGCTTGACGGCTGAAGAGAAAATTGGGTCTTTTTTGGTTCTCATGAAGCGCCGATGGACGCGGGTTGAGGGGCACGAGCTCGGTTTGATCCGGTTGCCGATGGGCCGGCAGGATATTGCCGATTACCTTGGGCTGACGATTGAAACCGTTAGCCGTGTGATCAATCAGATGCAGCGGGACCGGAAGCTGGTCATTGTGCCGGACGGGATCCGCTTTATTGATGCCGCCTATTTTGAGCAGCACGCCATCGCTTGATCTGCGCTGAACCGCTTCATCATACGTTCGTCTTATATCGCTTGAGCGCCACTTTGATTTGCATCAATGCCGTCGATTTACGCTTAGGTCACGCTTCTGATTGGAGTGGGGCGACCATCGATTTTTGATTTGTGTCGTCAGGTGGAGCGGGGTTGAGGCATTATGGACGGTATTACAGAAAAAAAGCTCTCCTTTGGTGAATTGGGGCTATCGTTTGTTCTAGCCTTGGTTGCGGTTGGCGCCATCTTTGTGGCGGCGAAGGCTTGGACGCCCGAATTTGCGTTTCATGCTTATCTTTTCGCCGCCGCAGCGATTGCGGGCGTCTTTGCGATCGGGAATCGCTATTTTGCTAGACCGGCGCAAACACCTCAGGAGATTGACGGTAAGCCGAATTATAATTTTGGCCCTGTGAAATTCGCGACCCTTGCTGCCCTGTTTTGGGGCATCGCCGGATTTACCGTTGGTCTCTATATCGCCCTTGAACTGTCTTGGCCTGTTTTCAATCTGGACCTCCCCTGGACCAGCTTTGGTCGCTTGCGCCCGCTGCATACTTCGGCGGTTATCTTTGCTTTTGGTGGCAATGTGCTGCTCGCGACCTCTTTTTATGTTGTACAACGCACCTGCCGTGCGCGGTTAGCGGGTGATCTCGCGCCTTGGTTCGTTGTGCTCGGATATAATTTCTTCATCGTCATTGCAGGCACGGGTTATCTGCTCGGTATCACGCAGGGCAAAGAATATGCGGAGCCTGAATGGTATTCAGACTCGTGGCTCACGATTGTTTGGGTGACCTATTTACTCGTTTTCCTCGGCACGCTTTGGAAACGCAAAGAGCCCCATATTTATGTCGCCAATTGGTTCTATCTCGCTTTCATTGTAACGGTCGCCGTGCTGCATCTTGGCAATAACGCAGCCATTCCGGTTTCGATCTTCTCGTCGAAATCCTATATCGTTTGGTCTGGCGTCCAGGATGCCATGATCCAGTGGTGGTACGGCCATAATGCGGTTGGCTTTTTCTTAACCGCAGGCTTTTTGGCCATCGTCTATTATTTCATTCCGAAGCGTGCGGATCGGCCTGTCTATTCTTATCGCCTGTCGATCATCCATTTCTGGGCCCTGATCTTCATGTATATATGGGCAGGTCCACATCATCTCCATTACACGGCTTTACCTGATTGGGCGCAGACGCTTGGAATGACATTTTCCATCATGCTCTGGATGCCGTCATGGGGTGGCATGATCAATGGTTTGATGACGCTCTCAGGCGCGTGGGACAAGCTGCGTACCGATCCGGTGTTACGCATGATGGTGGTCTCTGTTGCCTTCTATGGAATGGCAACCTTTGAAGGCCCGATGATGTCGATCAAATCGGTTAACTCACTGAGCCATTATACCGATTGGGGCATCGGCCATGTGCATTCCGGCGCGCTGGGATGGGTTGCCTATGTGTCCTTCGGTGCGATTTATTGCCTCGTCCCATGGCTTTGGAACAAGCGCGAAGTGTACTCGCTGAAGCTTGTGAATTGGCACTTCTGGGTATCGACCATTGGCATTGTGTTCTACATCAGCGCCATGTGGGTTGCAGGCATCATGCAAGGCTTGATGTGGCGCGCTTATACGGCGCTGGGCTTCCTCGAATATTCCTTCGTTGAAACGAGCGAGGCGATGCATCCGATGTATATTATTCGCGCCCTTGGTGGAGGCATGTTCCTCATCGGTGCGATCATCATGGTCTATAATATCTACATGACCATCCGTTCGCCTGAACCGGCTGCTCTTGGCACCCGCGCGGCATTTGTTCCTGGCGAGTAAGGATTAAGCACATGACACATCCCGCCTCACACTCACCATCTCTTTGGCAGCGGCATCAAATCTTTGAGAAGAATTCGATCATCCTTGTGATCGGCATTCTCATCGCCATTTCGATCGGTGGTCTCGTCGAAGTATTGCCGCTCTTTTATTTGAAAAGCACGATTGAGCAGGTTGACGGCATTCGTCCTTTGACGCCGCTCGAATTAACGGGCCGGAATATTTATGTGCGTGAAGGGTGCTATAATTGCCACTCGCAAATGATCCGTCCTTTGCGCGACGAAGTGGAGCGCTATGGCCATTACTCACTTGCTGCCGAGAGCATGTATGATCATCCCTTCCAATGGGGATCAAAGCGCACAGGGCCTGATCTTGCGCGTGTCGGTGGAAAATATTCCGACGATTGGCACCGCGACCATTTGCGTAATCCGCGTTCAGTCGTGCCAGCATCGATTATGCCTGGCTATCCATGGCTTGAACAAAACCTTGTCGACATTTCCCACATTGGCGAAAACATGGCGGTGTTGGCTGTCGAAGGCGTTCCTTACACAACCGACATGATCAAATCGGCGGTGTCGGATGCCAAAACACAAGGCTCCGCTGACGATGCTTCAACAGCAGATTTCACCAAGCGGTATCCGAAAGCGATTAGCCGCGATCTTGGCGGCAATGTTGGCCGCTTAACGGAGGCTGACGCTTTGATCGCTTATCTGCAGCTCTTGGGGACGCAGGTTGATTTCAAACTCTATGACGACAAAGCGAATATTAGGTGAGGTGACACCATGGAAGGTAATCCAACATTTGACATGCTGTCATCATTCGCTGCGTCTTGGGGAATGGCTTATTTCGCCCTGATCTTTTTGATGGTCATGGTCTATGCACTCTGGCCTTCAAAGCGCGATTTGTTCGATCACGCTGCCCGTATTCCGCTTTCAGAGGATTAAGCCATGCAAGATAATCATGCAAAAAAAACCGATGAAAAAGGCGGCTACGGTACAACGGGTCATGAATGGGATGGCATCCAGGAATTAAACACACCCTTGCCGCGCTGGTGGCTGTGGACGTGGTATGCGTGCATCATTTGGGCATTTGGTTATTGGATCGCCTATCCCGCTATTCCGCTTGTCTCATCCTTTACCAAAGGTGTTTTGGGTTGGTCGTCGCGTGAAGCGGTGGTAGCGGATGTTAAAGGCTTGCAAACGCTGCGTGGGCCAATGACGGCAAAGATCGAAGCTGCGTCTTTGGCCGATATTGAGAAAACGCCGGAATTGCTGTCCTTCGCTCGCGCCCAAGGCGCGGCTGCTTTTGCCGTTAATTGCTCACCCTGCCATGGCGCTGGTGCGCAAGGCTCAAAAGCCTATCCGAATTTGAACGATGATGATTGGCTTTGGGGCGGAAGTTTGGATGCCATCCACACCACGCTGCAACATGGCATTCGCTGGGACGCCGACAAGGATACACGCTCCAGCATGATGCCTGCCTTTGGTAAGGATGGCACCCTGAAGCCAAATGAAATCAGTGCCACCGCCGATTATGTTCGTTCGCTTTCCGGCCTTCCTACTGAAAAGGGAGCTGACTTAGCGCTTGGCCAATCGGTATTTGCGGCGAATTGCGCCGCTTGCCATGGTGACAATGGCGAAGGTAACCAAGAGGTTGGCGCACCAAAGTTGAATGATAAAGTGTGGCTCTACGGTCCTGACAAGGCATTGATCATGGAACGTATCACGGTGGGCGGCGGCGGTGTGATGCCTGCTTGGGTTACCCGCCTTGACGCATCAACGATTAAATCGCTTGCTGTCTATGTGCACACGCTCGGAGGCGGGCAGTAATCAAATCTTGCGATCGGCCAGAGAGAGCCGATCCAACCTAGATTAGGAACCAGAATGTCTCTCGCTCCTGCCTTTGATCCGCATTTAGACGAACCTGAAGCGCCGCTCTATACCGCTCGAAAGCAAATCTATCCTCAAGCGGTAAAGGGATTTTATCGTCGGATAAAATGGCTCATTCTGGCGGTAACACTGGGCATTTATTATTTGCTGCCGTTTGTTCGCTGGGATCGCGGTCCGAATGCACCATCGCAGGCAGTGCTCGTTGATTTGCCTCATCGTCGGGCCTATTTCTTCTTTATCGAAATTTGGCCGCAGGAAGTCTATTATTTAACGGGGCTATTAATCCTCGCCGCACTCGTTCTCTTTTTGATGAATGCAATGGCGGGCCGCATTTGGTGTGGCTATCTTTGTCCGCAAACGGTTTGGACCGATCTGTTTATGGCGGTTGAACGCCTGATTGAAGGGGACCGGCGCGAGCGGATGCATCGAGATGCGCAGCCTGTTGATTTAGAAATTTTTTCGCTCAAGCTTTTAAAACATTCCATTTGGCTTTTAATCGCTTGGTGGACGGGCGGTGTATGGGTTTTGTATTTTGCGGATGCACCAACGCTTGTCTATGAATTAGCGACGTTTCGCGGTGAGCCCATTGCCTATATTTCCATTCTTGTATTGACCTTTACGACCTATACATTCGCCGGCCTGATGCGTGAGCAAGTATGCCTTTACATGTGTCCATGGCCGCGTATCCAAGCCGCGTTAACCGATGAACACGCGTTGAACGTCACCTATCGATATGATCGCGGTGAGCCACGCATGTCGCTTAAAAAAGCAACGCATGCTCGAAGCGTCAATGAACCTGCTGGTGATTGCATCGATTGCCAGCAATGCGTTGCAGTTTGTCCAACCGGTGTCGATATTCGTCAGGGCCCCAATCTTGGCTGTATCCAATGCGGATTATGCATTGATGCGTGCGATGATGTAATGGCGAAGATTAATCGTCCATTGCGTTTGATCGCTTATGATACGGACGTCAATATTAAACGGCGTCAAAGCGGGTTAAGCGAAGTCTTTAAGCCTGTCCGAGCAAGAACAGTATTATATGTCGTTATGATTGCCGCGATTGGCGGTGTAATGACCTATGCTTTGGCCAATCGCGCGCCTTTTACTGTCAATGTCATTCATGACAGGAACCCAATTTTTGTAAAATTATCGGATGGCCATATTCGAAACGGATATACCGTTCGGATTGCCAATATGCTTTCCGATCCGCAGAGCTTCACACTGAGAGTTGATGGCTTACATGAAGCCCATATTGAGATAATTGGGGGCGAAGCTGAAATAGACGGCTTACCATCGATCACCGTTGGCGCGGATCAAACGCGCGAAATGCGGGTATTGGTTCGTGCTGGTGAAGAGGATGATCGCGAAGGCGAGCCTGCTGG
>Ga0208618_1000364_pt1 | contig 21218 bp, 27 predicted proteins | sample CryBogCBE18Jul08_FD_184585 | JGI IMG/M metagenome (GOLD analysis project Ga0208618, IMG submission 184585) | Freshwater microbial communities from Crystal Bog, Wisconsin, USA - CBE18Jul08 (SPAdes) | ecosystem: Environmental > Aquatic > Freshwater > Lake | place: Crystal Bog, Wisconsin, USA...
GCCAAGTTCTTTAATTCGAGTAACTTGTATGTCGACAATTCAGGATCATCTTCTGCAACCAGTAAAGTATGGTCAAATTGATCTTCAAGTGTACGCTTAAGTTCTTTGAGTCCGCCGTAGTCTGCGGCCCAGTTGCGAACGTCAAGGTCATTGGTACCAAAGTAGAACTTCATACTGAAGCTGTATCCATGAATCAAATTACAATGGCTATCTGCTCGCCATTGACGATAAGCGCATGGAAATGCGTCATGGTACTCTTTGGTACTGGTATATTTGTAAGTTATGGGTGTCATGCTGTTTCTCCTATGTTAAATTTTAGCATAGGCTGGCAGAGTTTGTAAAGCGGGATGAAGCCAAAGGCCGCTGTTGAATATTTATGGTTGTAGTTGTTGTATGATTTGTTCTCGCGTACCATACCAATGACGTGCATCAAATTCGTAAATGTCTGTCTTAAACATTTGTAAAAGTTTTGTTCTAACTTCATTGAATTTGTCATGTGAACTGATACTACTGAGATAGTCGACTTTAGGTCTTGGGCTTACACCATAAAAATTTAACTTATTATACTGTTCGTCAAGACTGGTATCAAATTTATTGATATAACTCAATGCCAGCTCAGGGGTGTACATAAAGAATGCACTTGGGTGCCGTCCCTTGCCTACAATGTCACTGATAAAATCCAAACTTTTACAGAAGAACTGATCTGTGCCTGGTTCTAAATTGATATCACCTGCACTATAGATACAATGCCCACCTTGTTGTTCAACATAGTCAAACACAATCATGATAGGTGTCTGCTCATAATTTTTAAAAGCATACAGTTTAGGAAAAAACTTGATCATGCTGTTGCATAAATCATTGATAGTATATTCCAATATCACTGGTACAATATTGTTTTTACGGCACCAATATTCTGCGTACCAAGTCTCAATGGCATTGAGAGACTCAATCTTAAGTATAACCGGTGTGAATTCAATTTGATTTCGTAGCAGGACATTTGCCACACACTCGCTATCAATACCACCGCTGAGTGCTAGATATAATGGCTTGTTTGACCATTGTTGTTTTAATAATAGGGCCGCACGATTGGCTGCATAGTCAAAGTTGCTATAGCGTTCACTGGCGCCGTGATTAAATTTTAGTTGAAATTTTGCACCATCAACACTGACAGAATACCAATTGTTGTAGCCACCGGGCAACCATTTAGTCAAGCTGTATCTCTTTCATAACGGTCCAGTGCGTCTTGCATATTGTGACGCACCACATAGTCGTTGAATTTTAACAAAAACATACTGGCGGTACTGGCATCGGCACCACGGAAGTGTAGGCGCACATTGTTTGTACCATCCTGCATATAATAGCAGGGTTTGGCATTATAAGCCACTACTGGTGTTAGAATACGCACGCCACGATGGTTATACATTTCCGTGTGGCCCACGGTACCTTCAATTAGGCGAAACCATTCAATCATGTCGCCAGTTAGCTCAGTGACATCAATCACAATGTTGTAGGAAACTGTGCAACCTGGTGGTAGTCGAATCATCGAGCTGCCCTATCAGCTAGATACTGCTCATGCTGTACCCATTTGCCTTTTGTGAGAAATCCCCATTCACGTTTTTGTGGACCGGGCATGAACAAAGTCCAGCAGGTCACGCTAGGATCAAGCTCAATACGATGAAAGCTGCGAGCGCTACATATACGAAAATGGCCGGGTCCACACCATCGAGCCATCTCGCCAATTTTCTTTCCTGATGCATCAAACTGCGGAGTCCATTCATAGTAACCACCTTTTAAGATAAGCGTAAAGTAGCTCCATGGATGATCATGCACATCATCGGGGTCTGACTTAAGAAATTTGTGTAGAAACACATTGAAGGGGAAACGCTTTCTGTCCTTAAGAAAAAGGTAGTAACGCTCGAGATAAGGTTCATTGTCAATCCTGTCCATTACAATACGTTTGCGGCCCAAGCGATCAAGCCAATTCAAAAACCAAGTCATTGTATCTCCTATACATGTCGGTTGATTTGTGTTGCCACGTTCCGGTCTAGGCAGAGAATGATGTGTGGAGTCTTGACCGTGATTGGTTCATCTCCGGGCGGAAACATTATGTATCCATTGGGATCATTGGTCTTGGTTCCACCTAGCCGTATGCCACCTTGGTCATGCAGTCGTCGTGCTTGGCCGCGACTCTGCGCCAATCCTGCTTGTACCACGATGCTGAACAAGTCCATGTACTCCACCCACCGGTCCAGTGGCACATAACGCCACTGTGTCAATACATCCAATAACGAAACATCACTTGTCATTGCATCTCCTGTGTATAAAATGTGTTGTTGATTAATTCTAACATAAAAATCTTGTTTGTGCTAGGATTTTGGTAAACTGTAGCTGGATCAAATGATGACCCGCCCATTGCTGTAAAAGCATTGGGTTTGTATTTTGTAGTTCCAACGTATAGACTTGCATTAAGTGCATCGCCACTAAAGAACACACTGTCTACACCGCCAACCATTAATTCACGTCCATAATACATACTGCGTTTGGACTCTAGTGTAGTCAAATATGAATAGGTATTTGGGCCAGTATAGGCCAATACTTCACGTGGCCCAGGATCAGGTACATTAACACCGTCTATAGACAGTACAAAATCCTTATGTCCGTCTCCATTTAAATCTGCTACAACCACATCAACCGTATCATAGTTTATGTCAGCTTGATAACCTACTGTACTGACCAGTGCCAGTGTGTGATCATATACTGCAATGGCGTCTTTAAAACCGGCTACGCTGTTGTTATTTGCCAAGTATACAGTATTGGTTGCACCTTCGGGAATAACAGCACAGGCCGAAAAGTAGTTGCCAGGTAGCATGGTGGTATTGAGTGTAAAACTAGATCCGCCGCTGTTGACAAACACTCCGCTGCCGGCTACTATGAGATCTAATTGCCCATCACCGTTTAAGTCCCCCATGCAAGCACCGTGTGCTTGGCTAGAGTCTGTCCAATCTTCCCTGCGGAACTGTGCTCCTGTGCCCCAGAACATGACACTATTTTCTGAGTGGATTGCAGTACCATCATCAAATCCGGGTAGAAAAATATCAGGATGCCCATCACTGTTAAAGTCTGCAATAATGACACGCTGACTGCCTTTGATTACATTGTTGCTCAACAGAGTGCTGGTGCGGTCAGTTAAAGTGCCATTGGCATTTTGCACAAGTATATGAACATAGGCAGTAGCAACATTGCTGTTCCAGCCACTAACTACAACGTCTTCGAGCCCGTCCCCGTTGATGTCGCCTACTGTCATGTTGTAGACTAAATTGGTTTGAGTACCAATGCTGGAAACTTGAGTTCTGTTTGAAGTGACTGCAGGGTTGCTACTAGAACCCCCGCCAGGTCCGCCTCCACAAGCAGTTAATACTAAAGTTACAAGAATGGGTGCAATTAGTTTGTTCATGCACCCATTATAACACGTTAGCCTTTATGTGTCAAAGTGGTAAGTAGCCCCGGTTGAAAAACTTGGAAAAACAGATACGATTGCTGTCTTTTAGGCCACGATTGTGATTGTCGTACTGGTGATTGTAGTCCAGGCCAAATGTCACGCACTTGCTGGGCACTAGGTTGTACTGTTCACACCATGCTAATTGTTTTTCTCTGTAGCGTGTGAAAATGTCATCGGGGCTTTGATGATCAAACAGTTTGATAGCAACTGCGGCACCAAACTTGTTTACATAGTGAGTGTTGCCGTAAATGTTTAGTCCATCTGTAGTGTCTTTGCTGAACCTGATACCAATACGCATACCATACACTGGGAATGGCTTGCTGAGACTTTGTGCTACATCTGTGATTGCAGGATGGCTGTAGTCAAAATCTAAATCAGCACAGATGCCAAAGAATGCAGAGTCTACTAGAACTGGGATGCCCAACTCCAAGCAGCGATCCAACATTTCTGTAGTGTGCTTTTGGTCGCCTGTGTCGGCAAAGGGTAAACTGAATACCACGGCATCATTGGGTTTGAGTTCTTCATCATCAATGTAGGCCCAATCAAAGCCTAGATGTTTCCATGACAGCTCGTGATAGAGATACTCTCCACGGAAGCAGCGGAATCGACGTGTTCTATTACGCAAATAGAATTTGTCAAAACTTTCAGTAGTGCCTTGCGAGTAGGTTACGCTGGGGAAATTATCCAGTCCCTTGACACGACTGAGCTGTGTGCTTTCGATCCATTCACGGTACCGTTTGAGATAACGCGGAATGACTTGATCATCTTCTAGCCAATTGACATCAATGGACTGTATGATGTCATGTACTAGCTTATCCATTGCTGGATCGTTTACGCAATCAGCGGGTGCTGTTGCAATGCCAACTAGGTTGGCCTGTAAGGGTGTTGTCATTTTTAGTTCTCCTTATTAACGCGGTGCAAATTCCTGTTGCAGTTTGATATTATCAAAAAACTCTTTCTTAACACTGGCATCCTCACGGAATGCGCCTTCTAGAACCGTAGTTTGAGTGAGGCTACTGTGCGCCATAATACCGCGATTCTCGCAACATCCGTGAACCGCTTGTATATAAACAGCCACATCATCACTGCCAGTGGCAAATTTAATCTCGCGAGCAATGTCCATGCAAAGTTCTTCTTGAAGAGTGCCTCGACGAGCGCACCACTGGGCGATACGTGTGTACTTGCTAAGTCCAATGAGCTTTGGTCCAGCAATAATGCCGATATACGCCACACCCGAAACAGGTTGGTGATGATGGCTGCACATGCTCTTAAGCTCACTACGCACAACCAACATGCCTTCGTATCGGCTGTCCGTATCATTCGGGAAAGCTGTAGCGTTAGGTGTAGGCTCGTAACGTCCAGCCATGATTTCGTTATAATACATTTTGGCGAGACGGCGTGCTGTGCCTTTTGAGTTCGGGTCATTTTCTCTATCAATCAATAGTGTGTCGAGAACTTGTTCAAAAGCCTGTGTGGCTTCTTCGATCAAAACCGCTTTTTGATCTTCGTCTACATAATCGCTAATGTTGTCGCCGGCCCAAAAACGTTTACCGTTTGCCTGCATTTGTTTTCGAATTGCTTGTGATAAGTTTAAACTTCTGTCATTCATATTTAGTCCAAAATTGTAATTTTACGTAGGTCTGGATAGGGCACATAAATGGGTTTAGGATTAGATTCCTTAACACCCTCTAGCAGTGCCAAACCCTGTACTGCTTCTTCGGGAGTAGGCTTATAATGATAACCGACTCTAAAAGTACCTTGGCTCTCCCAAGGTTTAGTATTTAGGTCGCGACCATCATAACGCATACAAATTAATGCTTCATAAGCCTGTTGGTCATCTAACAGTATAGCACCACCACGGCCAATGTGTAAAGGCTTAGTATAGCCAAAGCTGAGGCACTGCATCATGCCCTCACGATACATGTTCTTTTCTAGTCTACGTGCGCTGTCCCAAATACGGGTGCCTTCAAACTTGTACTCGCCAACCCAATGCTGTCTGTGTGAAATAGTATCTGGGTAGTAGCCATAAGCAATACCCAACTTGTGCATGGTCATTGGGATGCTCAAATAGGTATAGGGAGTGAACGTGCATTGTTTGATCTTGTCATAGCGCAAACACAGCTCAATAGCGTGTGTGCAACAATCAGTCATGACCACATAGGGTGCGCCTGTGAACTCGGCCAGTGCCAGTTCAAATCTTTTAATATCGTCAAATGTCATCTGCTTCGGTACCATTTATATGCTGAGTCAATGATGGTTTCAATATCACTGTATTGTGGAGTCCAGTTTAAGAGCTCTTGTGCCGTTCTAGTATCGGCGACTAATTCATCTGGATCTCCGGGTCTAGGTTCGCCGTAGTATACTTGGACAAGACCGTATTTTTCAAAAACATAATCAACAATTTGTTTGTTACTAATGCCCTTGCCTGTGCCCAAGTTCATTACGTAAGCACCATCTTGTGGATAGTCGCTGGTCAAGAAGTGATAACCCTGAACGTGCGCCAGAGCAATGTCCCAAACGTGTACATAGTCACGCACACAAGTTCCGTCGGGTGTGTTAAAGTCCATGCCATTGATTGTAAAGGATCTTTCGGTTAAACTTGCCTCAAGCGCACGAGCTATGATGTGTGTAGCACCAGGTTCCTGCCCAAGGTCATATGTGTCAACCATGGCACCTGCTGCATTAAAGTAACGGAAGCACAAGCTGGTAATACCATAGCCTACGCTGTAGTCATGTAACATACGCTCTACAGTCAACTTGGTCTGTCCATAGGGACTGATGGGATTTAGATTTGCCTGTTCAACAATGGGCATGTTTTCTGGCGTACCATACACACTGGCACTGCTGCTGAACATGATACGTGGCTTGCGCTGCATATGGCGTATGACATTAAGCATCTTGACTGTTTTAGACACGTTATTGTCCCAATACTCACCAGGATCTGTTACGCTAGGGCCTACTAGACTTGTACCAGCACAATGTACAATCAGCACAGGCTGTAAATCTACAATCATGGCCAAGGCTTCTTCGCTGGCAAAGTCTGCGTGTAAGAAACCGTCAATGCCGTTAAGAGTGTGTTCTCTACGTTCAGTGTCAATGATGGTTACAATGTTTTCTGCGTCGGCATATTTGAATGCTCGTGCCACATGGCTACCAATGTAGCCGCAACCACCTGTGACAATTATATTTTTATTCATCTTGGTTTTTAATGCCTGCTAGGTTTTTTAACATTACGTATTGGTCAAATAATTTAACCAATTCATTATCCTCGCCGAGATACCATTCACTTGCGGCCTTTAGGCTCAGTGCTCTTAACTGGTCTTCTGTTAGCTGGGGAAATTTCTCCCCAGCTAATGTGATCCAGATATCTAGTTTAGTATTTAGACTCACGTGTGTGCTTGCGATAATCAGTTGACATGCGTAACCATTGCTCGCCCTTACCTTCTAAGATATCACAAATGCGATCAACAGTGCCGTCGTTCCAGTCGCTGATACTGCCCATCAGCGGACTTGGAGTCTCCAACAAGACTTCTAGTTTGTTCAGTGCATCTTCTATTGACCAAGGGATATAAAGCCGAGTATGATCATTACTAAAGGTTTCAGGAAAACTACGATAAGCAGGGTACAAAACATTGCAACCAAGTGCGTCAGCTTCGGATACGGTGTTTGAAACCCAATCTTGCAAAGCACAATTAAACACAACACGACTGTCATTAACGATGTTGTAGTAGTCATTTTTAGCCAAGTCCTCGTTGAGTGTCAGCAAGCCACGTGCCTGCATGTCGCGAGTACGTTGCATATAGCTGTCGTTGTTGCTTTTGAGTTTTGCACCTGAACACACAGCAAACTCTACGCCACTGTTGGGATGACGAGCATGCCATGCTTCAATAACATCCATGTAGAAGTCGGGCTGCTTCTCTTGATCCCAACGTGCGCTAAACACCACACGCCGTTTGCGATCCGCAAATGGTTTAATAGCGCCAACACGTTCTTGTACTTCTGCTTTGCCAAATGCCAGACCACTAATGTTGTAGATTGGCGATTTCCAACCTGCAATCTTCATGTGCATTACCATTTCTTCGTTGGTAGCAAGTACACCATCAACGAATGAATCAACCATGCGTTCATAGTGACCCATAAAGTCGCCCATTCCCCAGACATGTACAAAATCATCTGGATCAATAGACTGAGCAAGACAACGAACAAAGATCCTTGGGCGCGATGCTGCCGGAATCTGTTTAATGATGTAAGGTAAACTTTCGATACCTGGCTGGAACATGTCCTCAAAGTAGATAACATCTTCATTGTTTATTTCTCCTGCCTTCATCATGCTAACCAAATTCATCAGCTGGCTCATGCCAAAGTATGTGCGTCCATGTGCGTCCAGCACTTGTCCTGTTACAATAGCTTGGTCATTGCTGAGTGTGTCGCCGGGTACAATTTGATAATTGATGCCACGGCGTTCAAACACACGACTATTCCACTCTGTAAGTTGTAGTGTGTAACGTGCTTTGTAGGGCTCTAGGCCCATGTAGTATAGTTTACGCACAATTAATCCTTTTTCAAGTATGGAGCAAGTTCAGGTGGTGTCCAGCCTACTGGCTTGAGCACTTTGCCATCTTCACGCTTACGTACCTTGCCAGTTTCTTTGTCGATCTTGGCAAAGTTGGTACGCATTACTTCTTTCCACGCACCTTCGGTATCTGCACCCATGCTGTGTAATGCACCAATAGTAACAACTAGAATATCAATTAGTGCATCTAAAGTTTCGACTTTGTTGTGTGCTGTGATTGCATCATATAATTCTCTAACTTCTTCGTCAATTAAAGAAACATATAAGTTAAATTGATCTTTGTTAAACTCGTCGACACTTTGGTCGCAGGCCTTCATGAACTTTTCTTGATCGCGGAATGGATTAGTCATTAGAATGTCCGAACTTTCCAGTTGCTGTTCTTGTCACGTGGAGTAAACACTCGACGTTCTTTGGGATAAGGACTCCAGTTGTCCTTTGGATGCTTGCCGTTTTTAACACGTTGCAGCTCACCCCAGGGTGTCTTCTCGTTGTACAAATGACTTTCGTCATAGACATAGCCTTGCTTCTTGCAAAACTCAAGATATTCTTCGAGGTCGTCGAAAATGTTGCGGACTTCGTTTTTCATCTTGAAGTATTTTTGCAGGTGTTCGTTAGCCATTTTATTATTCCTTAAACGCTAATAAGTTGTGGGCGGAAAGTTTCATATTTAATGAGGGCACCGTTTTCGCCATCTTCGGCAACCTCAATCCAGACACTACGTCCAGGATACTTTGCAGCAATCTGTAGATACAGATCATCGCTAATCATTTCGCAGCTCTTGAAGTCAAGTTGGATTGTGCCATCGCGGTACAGATTCTCCAACCAGCGTTTAAACTGGATAAACTCAACATCTCGGTCGTTGTGGAATACATCGATCCAGACACGAAAATGGAATATGTGGCGATGAGGCACACCAAGAAAACTAACATCGTATTCATCACCAGTTGCCAAACTGGGATCTGTTGCGGCTGCGGGGTACTTGTGGATTCCTTCTTTGCGGAATGTGATCCAAATTTTTCTGTCTGCACGTTGTTTAATTCTTTCAATTGTATCTCTCTCATCTTGTGTCATTGGTTGCTCCAATCAAATATAGGGTTTTTTAAGGTGGTTTTGGTCATGCTTTCAAGTTTATCAAAAGCATACAGACCAATTCGGAATTCATAAGATTCAGACTTGCCGGGTTGAGTTCGTTCAAGGTAGCCCCAGTATGTGCCAGGAATATAGTTAGGGCTAACACCATACTTGGTTAATTCAGCAGTGAGATTCGCTCTAGCAGTTTCGTAAGCATCTTTAATGAGACTTTGAATGTAGTCCGGAGAAAAATCAAAAATTTGATCTTCTACAATTACACGATCTTTTGTCTTAACACGATACTGTAATTGGAACTTTTTAAAAACAGCACTATCAATATAGTCAGTGTTGACAATATCTTGTGGAGTCATGCAGGCAACGGTTTGTGCGCTAACACTGTCAATGTCACGCGACTTGACTTCTAAACCAAAGAATTCACAATCAACACCACGTCCGTTTTGCATGGCAATGCCACGTTCAACCAGCAACTGTTCAATATAACGACCGGCCTCGCCATTGGCTTTAGACGGAACGGTAATCCCTACTAGGGAAAATTTAAACTTGGTAATTTTAACTGTGGGTTTCATAGTGGTAGGTCCTTGGTGTATTGTGTCCAGTCAGTGAATACCTTGCGATCCATCAGTGAATGAACACCATGACACCACACACCGGGGTTGGTTGAGTCAAAATCTATGTCGTCAATCTTTAATGTTGCGTTATAGTTCAGCAGTCGAATGTAGGGCATCTTGACAGAGATCATGGGAATAAATGTGTTGTGTTCACACAATCCACTTTCTGCTAGTCCTTCTAAACAGCTGACATCAATATCCAGTGTGCAGAAATAGCCCTTGTCTAAAAATGGCATGATCATTTTTTGCCACTGTGTCCACTTGACGTAGTCATTGACATCAATATCGGGAAAACTTTGGTTAGCACCAAAGTAGATATGTTCAATGCTGTCTGCTCTGCTGAGATTTAGAGCAATGTCTTCTACAGCTTGTACGCCTACTACAAACAGAGTTTTCTTACCGTGTGCAGGAGTATGTTCTACTTCAATGCCAGTGAAGAATGTTACTTCTTCGTGCCCGTCTCTAATCATAAATTCAAATTAAAAGTTTTGTTGAAAGATTGATTCCTAATAGTGTCTAAAGTCTTTGTGTACTCGATAAACTTATCAGAATCTCTAGTATGTAGTGTAGCAGAACTCAAATGAGTTTGCAAGCCTTTTAAAGGGGAAATGTACTCAATTGGATTAATTGAGTCTTTGCTCAAGATATCTATACAACCTTGTAGATTGGACAATGCAGTATCCAAAAGTGCAGTTGGCACAGCACTGGGCTGTAGGTATTCGGGATATTGCACTATTGAAAAAATTATCTCAAATGGTTGATTGGGGTAGTGTAATTTTGTTGATCTAAACCAATTGGCTAAAGCTGATAATCCAAACACACTATAAGCGCTCACAGTGGTATTGATAAAAACACTTTGCTTGAGTGCAAGTATGGCATTTAGATTTCGTTCAACAGTATGCCATATTGTTCCATTGCGTATGTATTCTGCCAGTTCTCCTACAGCATCAATGCTAACAGTCCAATGTACATTTTCAAATTGAGATATTAAATTCAACAGTTTAGGATTAACTACTGATGCATTGGTTGTGATCAATAACTCCACGTCTGTTTTACCTTTGTTGATTAATGTTGATAAAACATCTATGTGTTCTTTGATCAGCAAGGGCTCACCGCCAGTTAAGTTTAAGCGTTTGAGGGTTGGCAAAAAAGACTCTATAGAGTTGACAATGTCCTTGTGTATTGGTACCACAGGCCTAAAGTATTTTTTCAATACGGGATTAAGTTTAATTTCTTTATCTATACTGGTACTAAATGCTGGCTCGCAACTACGGCAGCTGAAGTTGCAGAGATTATTATATCTTAAATCCAAGTATTCAATTTGATTTGGCACAGTATCTACGGTATAGCGCCAGTCTCTAAGAGCACTTTGTCTAGTACTACCAAACCCCATCTGTTCGTTTGCCACACAGCCTTGACATTCTTTTGGTACTTGACCTTGAGCGATTGTGTCCTTAACTGCCTGAAGATACGCACTTGCGTTAAATTCTGCAGGACTCAATTGCAGTTCTTTTGTACTTGAACAGCAGATCTTAACACCAGTTGGTTGAATAAACTGATGTATCCAAGGCAAAGGACAAAAGAATTGTTCAGGCATCGGGGTGTTGTGCTCGTAGCTTAACAAGCTCGTCACGAACATGCAATCGTTCCTTTTTTAGTTTGGCAATTTGAATATCGTCAAACAGTTCGTGCTTTTCTAGATTATCAATTTGTTTGTCTAGCTGTGCGTGTTGTTCTTGTAAATGTGCAATACGTCCCTGATAACTCATTGTTCCTCCAAATTGTCTAACAGTTGTTCGTTTAGTTCGGGCTCTTCATATTCAGGCATTTCAAATAGACTGTTAAAGATAGCATCAGTAACGTGTCTAACCTTCTTGCCTAGACGTCCACGTCCGCCGATGATCTCTGTCCAGTAGTTGTCATACTGATCAATGATTGCTTGACTTGCCTCTCTAGTAGGTGCTGCAAAGATACGTTCGACAATATCTTCAAATCGTTCGCCAGTTGCCTTACTACGCATCATGCTGGGGAATTCGCCACTATCAAAACGTCTGTTGGCTTCTTGTACTGCTGTCAAGTGCATCCAAACATTATGCCCCATTAAGAGTGCATAGCTAAAACTGTCCCAACTTGTTTTGCCCCATTTGTCATTTTTGTTTTTGTCAGGCAACACATCATATAGTGTTTCGTCTTGGAAGTTTTCGGGTGTAATAGTTACACCTGCCTTGGCTACACCTGGTTTGTAGATACAGATGTCTCGTATCTGACACATGGCACTGATGGGACTTTCTGTAAAACTTGGGAAGAAACCATCCTGTACCACTGCATCGCTATACTTGCGTGTGTCTGTTGCGTACTTTTTATTGTCTGCACTTGGTCCCATCTTGTAGCTCCACTTGCCATCGTGTGGGAATGTGTTTTCGTAATAGACTTGTCCGTTGGCAGTAGCCAGGAAAGGACTTGCACAGTCAAAGCTGATGGTAAAGTTGGGGTTGACGTGCTTGCGAACAGCACGTTGAATAACTGTGAGTAGCACAGCCCATTCCAGTTTACTGGTGCCCAAGAAGTGCATCCAATCATGTACGCCTTGTTCTAGTAATCCATCATACTTGAGTGCAATCAATCGGCTCAGGATCAAGTGTACATCACACATGTTCTGTCCTCCCATAGCCCAGCCGTTAAAGTGACGTCCGGGATACTTAACAGGATCGCAGTACTGCTTCATTGTGTCATACCAAGCATCGGCTGCGCTGTGACTTGCACCTTGCAGCACGTTTAGAATCTTAACACCGCCTGCATCAATACCCTTGCGATTTGCAATAAAGTACTCGTTATTGTACTTGGTAGCATCAATCAGTTCTTGTTCAGTTTTGAAGTTACCAATCTTGCTGTTCTTTTCAGGAAACTCGCGAACCCAAGTTGGAATATCCAGTGTCATGCCATAGTTGGCAACGCCATCCATCCATTTAAGAATAGCTTCTCGTTTGCTCTGTGCCATGTCCAGTTGTTTTTGATATGCTTTTAGTTCATCACCAGCAAGCGTGGCCAACTTGTTTTGTACATGGGTACTGCTAGGTGCATGCCACTCGCCTTCCCACAGGCCTTTGGCAATCTGGAACCCGCCCGAGTCACCTAGTAGTGTAGTATTGGGATCACGTTGTCGAATCATGTCCTCGCCACTGTTGGGTTTGGTCAAGTCCAAGTTGGCATGTCCGCCTGAATACAGACTCCACTTGTAGGGAAACGCACCCTTTTGATCATCAAGCCAGTTTATCTGCTCCATGTCTGTGAGTTTGTCTGCTAGTGCCTGTGGAAAACGTGCAGGATCTACATATTGCTCTTGTCTCTGCTTGCCAATAAATGTGGCGTAAAAGCCTGAGATAGCAGGAAGGAATACTGCGTAGTCTAGTTGTTTTGCGGTTAGGTTATCTTGTGCCATAAAATTGTACTTGTTCTATTAGTTTATAATCATCAGCAAAATGCTGTTTAAGTTTGTCAAGGTATTTAGGTTCGCGGTCGATTAACTGTTTAAAAATTCTTTTAAATCTGCTGCGATTTGGGCATTGCTCACTAACATGCTGATAAGCATATTTGTGATACTTGTTTTGGCCCAAATGGTCAGCAATATAGTTACTAAAATTGCTACGATACTCATTGTTACACCACATAAAGGTACAGTTGTCTGTGTCTAAACCCTCAATGAATTTTACTTGACGTTCAGTATGATCGTCAAATGTTACTCTATCAAAAATTAGTTCTTCAGTTTCACGAAACGGCACCTGCATGTTGACATGATACAGTGTCAAATACTCTGCAATACCACTTAGCCAACGATCTATGGGATCGCGTAGTATTACGAGTGCATGTTTATTTAGGCCGTCAGTGCGATAATTGTAAAATTCCCAACCCCAATCTTGTAGGTTAGGCTTGGTCCAGCTGCTGGCATTTTTTGGAATGTGTACATACATAAGGTCAATGTCCGGGCGGCTCATACACTCGCCATAGACATGACCTTTATGTTGCCATTCGTTGATACCAGTGGTTACAATCACTTGGTCAGTGCTGGGATAATGTAGTTGTATTCAATCAAGCCCGAGTCAACAGTGATCATGCTGGCACCGTCTTCGCTGATTTTAAATGCCTTGTCACCTGGTAGTGCCAAGATTGCTAGTACAACACCAACCGGCCAGTGGAACTGTGTGCGTGTAAAGTTACCCGCGACACCTGCTTGGAACACAAAGTTACCTGCGTGGCTTGTTGGGTCACCAAAGAAAAACTTGAGATCGCCGTTTTCAGTCTTGGCAGTGAATGTTGTTTCTTCACTGTTGGCTGCTGCTTGATAACGCAAGCGTTGAATGTTTTGTACAGTAGGAGTAAACTCTACGTTCCATTTAACGCCACGGAATTTAGGGCTCTTGAGTTTGTCGTTGATGACCATTGAGTTCATGTAGCGATAGTCGTTCTTGAAGTCACCTGCGGCATTTTCAAAATGCAATCCGCTGGGCACAGTATCGCCATTTGCGTCAGTTTGTTTGTTGACAGTGATCTTGGCATCCTTGGCATATTCTTCAATGCCCAGAATTGTTTTTAGTTTGCCAAGATTGGGCATACCAAATGTGCCAATAAAGTCCGGATGCGGATCTTTGAATTTAGCTTCTAGAATAACAGTACGTTCTTCGCTGATTGTGCTGATCTCAATAGTGTCGGCAGTGCCAACGATCTTGATCATGTCAATGCCACCAAGTCCGTTTGTGTGTTGTACGATGTCTTTTAAATAGTCTTGCATTATATACTCCTAATAGTTGATTGTAACAGTTTGTATTTAGATCTGTCAAGGGGTTCTTCGTTTTATTTCGCCCAATACCTGGTGTGCTTTTACTGTGCGTAGCTTACCGGGGCGTTTTATTTCAAGCCAACTGATGTTGGGCTCTTCGTTAAATGTGGATACTATTTCAAATCCCAAACTTTGACAAGTCGGAACAAGAATGCTTTGTGGCAAGTATGTTTGAGCAAAGTTCTCTGCCATACCTGCACCAGCTGGAGTATCGCCGTCGTTGTAGCTGAACAAGAATACTCCACCGGGACGCAACAAAGTAATCATCTGCTTCAGCACCTGTGTGATTGTGTCTAAACTGATATAGTTGAAATGTCCCCAACTGAACACAAATCCAAACTGTCCTTGTGGTAAGGCTGTAAAGTTATGATTGTTTAAGGGATATTTGCGTAGACGTCTTTGATACTCTTCGGGAAACTTGCTGTTGGCACTGGCAAGGAATTCGGGATACTTGTCTACAATGTACAAAGGATCGGCGGCCACAAGATACTGTGTCCATTCGCCATCTCTACAGCCAATTTCTAAACTTGGATACTTCCAATCAGTATAGAGCTGTATACGTTGCTTGACTAGTTGCTCAACATCTTCACGTAGGTGTATACGACGATGATTACGCACGTGATCAAAACCACCGTCACGTTCTTCAAGTTCATAACTGTTGGCAAACAGGCTGTGACTGAGTGCAGTGATTTTCTGATCAATCTCACTAATTTTATTTTTGTATTCGGCCAAGGGCGACTCAACCTTGACCAGTAGATCGTTATAGTAAGCAACCAGCTGGTCAATGTATTCAATATCGTTGGCTTCAATCACAGGAACCTGTAGTTTTACGTTCTCAATTTGAGTACGCAAACGGTCAATGGCCATTGCAGCTTCATCGGTGTTGAAGTTTTCCTTTAGACTCTTTTTAAGAGTAACTAGGTCGTATAAGGCCATATCAGTCCCAACTAAACAAGCTGTCAAATGTTGACTTGGTGTCAGTGTTGGCACTAATGTCCCAATCCAACACGCCCAACAAGTTCTCTACCTTTTGATCAACAATGGCAGTTTCCATCTTGTCTTGGTCAAATGGCAGTTCCTTGAACCATGCAGGAATACGAGACTCGTCTGTGGGATAACCAACTGACGTATAGCCTAGCGGATTGTCTTTGAGTTTGCACACGATAGTCTTCATGCCGTCAATGATCTTGGCACTGTAGTTGTCCCCGTGCATTCTGCGTAGATTGTTCCAGTTCATTGCCGCACGAACGTGTCCTGGCATGTTGGCTTTGCCCAGCTTGGCTTCCTCGGCTGTGTACTTGGTCAAGTTGTTGACACGTTTAGGCGTACCCTTTTCCCAAGCAGGCAACTGTTGGAATGTGATCTTAAAGTCACGCACCTTTGAAATGATAGCATCACGTTCTGCACCTGTTAGCACATCTAACAAGATCTCGCTTAGGAAGTCCTGCATGACTTTGGGAGTATCTGACCGCTTCAAGTCCAAGCCCATGGCCTTTACTTTGCCTGGCTTGCCGTCAACGTCTAGTCGTTTACCTTCTAGATCAAAGATTAGTACAGCATAACGCTTCTTCTTGATAAACAGGCCCTTCTCGGCAATCAGTTCACGACCGCCTTTGATGATAGCACCCATTTCTCTTGGGCAGTGACAAGCACGTTCCATAAAGCCCGGGAACGACTCGTTAACGCTGTCTGCAATAGTGTCGTAGAGTGCAATACAGACATCCTTGTTCCATTCCATGCGTCCTGCCTCAATGTCTTTCTTAAACACAGGATATGCACTAAAGTAGACACTGTCTGTGTCACCATAGATAACAGTCTCGCCCACATGGTCATATACCCCAGTTAGACATTCATTAACGTGACTGTCCATGTGCTTGGCAATGGTACGTCCTGTTAGCGTAGTGCTTTGTCCGATACGCTTGTCAAAGAATCTGCAACCTGGGTTTAAGATAGCGCCATAGAGACTGTTCAAGTTAATCTTCTTAACCAGCTGACGCTTGTCCCAGAATGCAATGTCCTCTTTGTCTGTGGCTTCCTTCTTCTTGGCCTGCATCTCTTTACGTTCTGCATACCAACGTTCCAACAAGCCCGGAATGATACCCTTCATGTCATACTTGAATATGGTACCGTTTGCACTTAATGTCCAAGGTTGATTGCTGTCAAATATCATGCGCCACACCTCTGCGGCTGTGTGCGTTGTACTTTGCCGGCTTTCTTCCCAGTCAATAGTGATCTCGATACCCTGTTGGCACTCCATTACTGCGGTATATTCCAAACTACCAAACAAACCTTCCCATGCGTCAGCAAAGTTGCCGCCATTAACGGCCATCTTGTCTGCGATGTACTTGTCGGTCATTGTTTGTCGTAACTGTCCGACAATGGTTTCTGGTCCCATGTTGAGGGCGCGAATAGCCGAGGGATAGAGACTGTTGATGTCGATGGCGCCAATGTATTCGTGCATACCCCGTTTGGGATAAGCAACATAGGCACCTGCGGCTTGCGTTTGACCTTGTTCATCACGACCTTTCCTATTAGGGACAATCATACCACGCCCGTGTGCTTCATTAATGATAGCTTGCTCAGTTACAGCGACCGCACCCATTGTGGTCTGTAACAACACAGTATTATCGTGAGCAATTTCGTTGGCCAGATCTAGAAAGCGTAGTTTCTTGTCTAGCTTGGCCAACAACATGGTATCTTGTCTGTTATAGTCAATGAACTTGGGAAAGTCTTTGTTGTACAATTGGTCCAACGTGCCTTCATAGGCAACTTTGCGCTCATCTAGTTCATATTCGCCAATAGCGTCCAAACTATAACTATGTCGTTCTTCGTATGTGTACTTGCGATACAGTTGCATATAGTCCATATGCACACGGCCCACAAGGTCAAAGGTGATGTTGGTAGCACCAAAGCGTTCAAATTCACGCTGTTTAGGAAATTGATTCCATAAACATAATCTGCGTGTGTCGTCTTTGGTCAACACCCGCATGGTACGCATAATGGTATAGGGAATATCGAAACCCTCACTGTTCCAACCACTTAGGATGTCGGCGTCTTGGATCAAGTCAAAGAATGTATTCAACATGTCTTCTTCTCGTTCAAACAAGAAACAGTTGTCAAAGCGATCACAGATCTCTTGTGCGCTTTCCCAGCTGTATGTTTTGGGAGGCAATACCAAGGTGACTAGTTTGTCTAGCCAATCTAAGTAGACTGAGAAGGCAGTGATCTTGTTAAATGGATCTGTAGTTGGAGCGTAGCCTTTGTCGGGGTGGAAATCCACCTCAATGTCAAAAAATGCTGTTTGCAGTTTTGGTGACGTTGCACCTAGATAGTTGTTTTCAAGGCAGCGGAAGATTGGGTTAATATCACTTTCCCAATGCTGCTTGTTGCTCTGTAGTTTTAGTTCTTTGTGATATTCTTTGTTGCTACGACTACTGAATCTTGTAACAGGGGTGTCAAAGATAGTACGATATTTGCCCTTGGGGTCGTCGTAGTAGAATACATATTCTGCGGGAAAGTCACGGTATTCTCTAACACCGTTTACACGTTCGACAACGTGAATGCGATCTTTTGCTCTGTCATAGAGAGCGTCAACATAACTCATAATTCTCCTTGTATAGTTTAAAGCCTATACTGACTCTACATGCCGTTTCGAGTCCGGCGAGACTGTAATATTACTTATCTTATTGCAAGGCAAATCTAATTAAACCAATACCATCTATGGTTACCAAAAAGATACTATTGGCCATTAGACCAAAACTTCTGCGTGTGTAACAGGCCCATCCACTGGCACAGCATCCTGATATAAAAATAACATAGAGCGGTACCACTGGAATGTTGGGCACTGTCATAGCAAACATTATAGCACTGATCACACTGCAACTCCAAGCAAAAACTTCAGCACAGAATCTCAGTGGATAACTGTTCCAGTCGTTGCGTACATAGTTGACAAAGTTTTGTAGGAAGTTTTTCATGTGCTAAGGTTAATCCAAAGTTGGTTACTGCGTTGGCTCCATAGCTCTAATAGCTGTCTATCGTATGGTGCAGTGGTTTTCAGCAAGCCATCAATTGTGGGCAAGATCTCAGCACCTGTTGGACGCACGGCACCTAGTGCTTCTACATGCTCAGTCCATTCATATTGTCCATCAACAACCACTGGCATAAACTGTAGACATTCTAGCACCGCCATGCTAAAACATTCGTTCTTGCTAGGCAAGTAGGCTACCCGATGTTGACTCATTAGTTCAAACATGGCATCACGTTGATCAAGACCAAATGACACTACATTGGCTCCGGCAAATAGTAGTGCATCTGTTTCGTGTGTGATCACTGTAGGAGTCACACCCAACTGCTGTGCCATAGCCATAAACTCTCTGGCACCTTTACGATCAGTAGTATCGCCAACATAGAGCAGACCCTGTGTCTTTTCTGTGTTGTTATAATTAGCTGGTGTAAATGGTGAAGGAGTATGTACCGGACGCTGTGGCTTAACATTGTGGCTGTAGGGCGCACACATACCAATACGCCAATTGGTTGTATTCGCTATGTCTACTTGCGCTGCAAGATATTCGTCACTGAGAAAACTGTAACGGCCATCTGCATTCATTAGATCACTTTCGTGCTGTACAAATATGCCGTCACGGAATTCAGTAACTGCTCCTAGATAACTGTGCAAGTCGTGTGCCACGACTAGATCTGGCTCTACGTCTAATTTTGTAAAAGCCTCACGCACGTCATCTGCGACTTGATGTTCTACCTGTAACCACACATGACCATCTCTCCAGTTTGGCTCATAAGCCGATAGTATATTACAATATAATGTTTCGTCTGTGTTGATGGTTTGTGTGGGTTTCGCATCGGTTACGAAAAGTACACGATGCCCCATACTGCGTTGTAAATCTATTACAGTATTAATATACCTAGTAATACCATTGGGTCTCAGCAGTACGCTACTACAGGTATGAACAATGGTCTTCATTACAGAGTCTTGCCAACAGTTTCCAAGATGGTGTTGAGCTCGTCGTGGTCTCGATTGGTTTCGCCCAGTTTGGCCTTGTGTGCAATACGAATTGCCTTCTTTAAGGTGCCGGGTTTGATTTCCAATTCTTCTGCTACTGCTTTGACAGTGTCGCTGAGTCCTGCACTCAGGTCTTCAATCTCTTGCATGACCTGCATGCCTTCTGAAATCAATTGAGTAAGTTTAGCTTTGGCTTCGCCGTTGAATGTGCGATCATAATCACTCATGTGTTCTCCTAGTTGATAGTACAATTATATACTGTTGTTTCATGTAAAAACAACTATTATGGTATAAATATTAGTGTAGTTCGCGATATTGGCGTATCCAACTACTCTAACGCTTAGAAGGAGCATCAGCAATGTATTTACCCAACAAATACACCACTACCTATTATAAAATCATCAATCGTGCAAAATCTCGCACATTGACTGAATACATTGAAAAGCATCACATCATTCCTCGCAGCCTTGGCGGTAATGATAGTCTAGACAATCTAGTTGAGCTTACAGCCAGAGAACATTTCATTTGTCATATATTACTTACTAAAATGCTAACAGGCAAAGATAAAGCAAAAATGTCTCAAGCAGTTTGGATGATGGTCTCGTGTTCTTCTGATAATCAAAGCAGATACAAAGTTAATAATAGAGTATATGAAAAATTAAAAGTCAACATGTCAATGGTGAAAAAAGATATAAGTACTTGGAATAAAGGAGTATCTCCAAATGACGCTACTCGGCTAAAATTAAGATCTGCAAGTATTTCTAATTTGGTTAAGTCTGGGAAAATAACTCAAGAAGAAGCTGAATTTCGTAACGCTCAGCCGTTACCAGAAATTAAAAAATATAATAAGCGAAAAAATAAAGTTGTCAAAACTCCTAAAGGTAGATCCAAGGGCGGCTGGAAATGGAGCGACGAGGATAAAGAAAAATTATCTTTGCAGAGATTAGGTAGGACACCGTGGAACAAAGGACGTAAAAATACCACTATTTAAATGATGAATTCCGGGCACGACTCCGACATCATTATGGTTAGTGGTCAACCAACACCGCCGTTACGAATAACGGGTCCTAAGGGTGTTTTTACTTGTTATGTTTGGCTCTGCCGGCCTTCATGTTGGCCAACCAGTGTGCCATACGAGCCTTCTCGCCTGTTGAATGTTTGGCAGTGTTGCGTAGACTACTTACACTTGCTTTGGTGTTCACGCCCATGCGCTTGCTTAGACCTTTGCGACCAGGATTCTTACCATCGGCAAAGTTTTCATTTTGCTGTGGTTCTTTCTTGTTGGTCTCGTCGTCGTAGTGTTGCCAGTTGTGATAAACTTTTTCCTTGGGCTCAAGTTTGGGTACGGCAGGCTGGCCATAATCGTCCCAAGACTTTTTCTGTTCAGGAGGATCTTTAAGTTCGTTTAGGGCACCAAAGTAATCTGGATGTTGATCTGCAAAGTCTCTCATAAGAACTCCTGCTACAGCGTTGGCTTGATTTTCAATTCGACTACCAGTAGCACCATCGCCTGGCTGTATCATGTCAAGTTCTCGTTGTTTGTGATGTACTAGCTCGTGTGCTAGGGTACGTAGTACGTCCATGACGTGACGTCC
>Ga0208618_1000369_pt1 | contig 21098 bp, 13 predicted proteins | sample CryBogCBE18Jul08_FD_184585 | JGI IMG/M metagenome (GOLD analysis project Ga0208618, IMG submission 184585) | Freshwater microbial communities from Crystal Bog, Wisconsin, USA - CBE18Jul08 (SPAdes) | ecosystem: Environmental > Aquatic > Freshwater > Lake | place: Crystal Bog, Wisconsin, USA...
TGTGAAGACAGATATCGCTACCATTGCCAAGATCCTAAGAATTGGAATGCGGAGGACTGTAAACCACCTCTCTGTGTTGCTTCGCAAAATTGTCCCGAATTTTTTAATAAACCGAAAAATGGCGCACAAAACCCCTGAACAAGTTGACGTTGAAACAAAAGCGTTTATATTAAAAACGTTTTGTTTTATTCTTGTCCTAGTAACAGTCTTGTTTTCATACAGTATTGTGTTCATTGAGCAGCCATTGTTTACTGAAGCGCCCGCAGATAAGGCCATCTTGGCCATCCTATCTATGGCTATGGCGCAGATATTCACAGTTGTTAGCCTTGTATTGACAGGTAAATCTTCATCTCCCCCTCCGCCGCAGATGCCATTTAATCCCTGCATGGGGCAACCAATGATGGGTCAAGGGTATTCACCTATGCAATCAGGCAACAATTCTATGGCGGGGTTTAGTATAGACCCAGGAACAGCTTGGACACCTCCTCCACCACCTACAACTCCACCGACTTTAGAACATGAGGAAGAGCGTGAGCGCATGGCAAATGCGAGGGCTAGTGTAAATGTTTGAGTTTTTTGCTAGCATTTTTCTCTATATTGCCTATTGTGTACTTATTTTGGCTATTTTGGTACACGTTGTGTCCTATGTGTTACCGTTGGGTACATATAAGTTTCCAGTACAAATTGTCAGTTTAATCTTAATTCTTTTAGGAGGTTACTATGTCGCAGATCATCACGGCTATGAAAGACGGGTTGCAGAAGATCAAGCAGAAATTATCCGACTTAATGACGAAGCTCGGGCAAAAGAAGCCGAACTGAATAAAAAGCTCTCAGGCGTAACCACTGCACTTGTAAAGGCTAGAAATGATGTTAAAACAAAGCAGTCTAGTATTAATTCTAGGATTGACAATGGTGAGCTGCGCCTCCCCACCAGTTGTTCCGTTCAAACCACCGCAGATGCCACCGCTCCCGGAGGAAATCCAACCGATGACGGCCAATCTGACCGACAGGCTATTAAAGATATTGCAGCCATCGCAGCAGACGGGGACATTGCCATCACCCAACTCAACGCCTGCATCGACACCTACAACAAAGTAAGGGAGACGGTTAATGTTAAGCCCTGAGAAGCTCCATGCGCTTGGCATCGGGCCCGAGTGGTCTGAGCCATTGACCACAACATTTGTTACCTTTACTATTTTTACTGCCAAAGAACAGGCGGCTTTTATAGGGCAATGTAGTCATGAGTGCAACCATTTCAAAACTTTGGAAGAAAACCTCAACTATAGAGCCGAAACCCTTCAAAAGCTCTTTGGACATAAATTCAAGCAGGGAGAGGTTGAGATTTACGCCCACAATCCCGAAAAGATTGCCAACAGAATTTACGCCAATCGAGGCGGTAATCGAGATGAAGCTTCAGGGGATGGGCATCGCTTCCACGGAAGAGGCTGCATTCAGCTCACATTTCATGATAACTATTACCACTGTGGACAAGCACTTAATCAGAATTTTGTGATGAATCCTCAATTGGTGGCTACTCCCATGTATGCCGCTCTTTCCGCAGGTTGGTTTTGGAGAACCCACGGCTGTAATGAATTGGCCGAAAGCGGTAACAACGAAGGGCTGTGTAAACGTATAAATGGTGGTCTTTTTGGTTTAAACGAACGAAATGAATTAACCCGTAAAGCTCTTGCCGTTTTATCTTCCTAATGGGACAATAGGGTTATGACTGTCAAAGCCTTACGATTTAGACCCGGTGTAAACAGAGAAAACACCCAATATACCTCTGAAGTGGTAGGCACAGTCAACCCCAACTATCCTGTCAGCGCAGGATGGTATGACTCTAATAAAGTCAGGTTTCGTCAGGGTTTACCCGAAAAGATAGGTGGATGGGTTCCTGTTAGTTTAAACACTTACTTAGGTGTTTGCAGATCTTTATTCAATTGGTCTACCCTTGCCGGGGATTCATTGATTGGGGTTGGAACCAATCTTAAGTTTTATATCAATCAGGGCGGTGCATTCTTTGACATTACTCCCGTTAGATATACAGCCACGCTCACCAATCCATTTGCCGCAGTTACAACTCCTCCTTACAGTAATGTAATTACAGTGACTGCCACTACACATGGCGCTCAGGTTAATGACTTTGTGACGTTCTCAGGAGCCACAGGATTAGGCGGCAATATCACTGCTACAGTTTTAAACAAACAATATCAGATAACTTCCGTCACAACCAACACGTTTACATTTGTGGCTACAGCCACATCCAATGCTTCAGATGTTGGCGGTGGCGGCACAGTCACTGCGGCTTTTCAGATCAATACTGGGGCTGCAACTGAAATTCCATTATCCGGATGGGGTTCAGGAGCATGGGGTTCAGGAGTTTGGGGAACAAGTGCCACATCCAATGTCAGTCTTAGGTTGTGGAGTCAATCTAATTTTGGACAAGATTTGATTTTTAATCCACGTGGCGGTGGTATTTATTATTGGGCTGAACTAAGTGGAACAGGATCTGCTGGTGTAAACATTTCAACTTTGTCGGGGGCCTCAGATGTACCGACTGTTGCTAATTTTATCTTTGTCTCCGATGCTAGTCGCTTTGTGTTTGCATTTGGTACTAACGCATTGGGTACTTCTACTCTCGATCCTATGTTGGTTCGTTGGTCTGATCAGGAATCTGTGACCATGTGGACACCTGCCGCCACCAATCAGGCGGGGGATATTAGACTATCAAGAGGATCGCAGATTATCAGTTGTGTTCAGAATAGGCAAGAGATTATTGTATTCACAGATAGTTCAGTCTATTCATTGCAATACATTGGTGTTCCTGGTGTTTGGGGATCCAACATCGTTGGTGACAATATCTCTATCTTGAGTCAAAACTCTGCTGTATTGGCCGCAGGTGTAACCTATTGGATGGGTGTAGATAAGTTCTACAAATACAGTGGAACAGTATCGACTCTGCGTTGTGACCTGCGTGAATACATTTATGCCAACATTAATCTTGGCCAAAGCCAGCAGGTTTTCTCAGGAACGGTAGAGGGTTTTAATGAGGTTTGGTGGTTCTATTGTTCTGGGACAAACACAACTATTGATAGTTATGTTGTCTACAACTACCAAGATGATATTTGGTATTACGGCACATTGGCTAGAACTGCGTGGATTGATTCAACGGTTCTGACCTACCCGCTTGCCGCAACCTACAACAACACTTTGGTGTTCCATGAGAACGGTTTGGATGACAACACCAATGGTACAAGCTATCCAATAGATTCTTATATTGTTTCATCCGAGTTTGATCCTGATGACGGGGATAAGTTCTCCTATATCAATCGGGTATTGCCTGACGTTACATTTAGAAAATCTACTTCATCATCACCGCAAGTCACCATGACAATGATCCCAATGCAAAACTCGGGATCAGGATATAACAGCCCACAGTCAACAGGTGGAACTAATATCATCCCAACAGCGCAGTCTGCCACAGCACCTATTGAACAATTCACAGGACAAGTCTTTGTTCGTGTTAGAGGCCGTCAGTTTATCTTCAAGATTGAAGGAAACCAATTGGGACTTCAATGGCAATTGGGTACACCAAGGATGGATATTAGATCTGACGGAAAAAGGGGGAACACATGAGTATTCCTGTAATCAATGTATCTCCTAACTTGCCTTTGCCTCCGGCTGAGTATGATAAACAATATTTGGAAAACCTCACCAAAGTGCTTCGTTTGTATTTTGTGAGCAATGACAACGTCAATCAGATTGGTATGAACCAAGTATCTACTAATCAAACTCTTATTTGGTTGGGGGTCTAATGGCAAATTATCAAAATGTTACCCCAGTACAAATAGCACAAGCTGCTTTGACGACTAGCTATGCTACGTTGTATACAGCCCCAACTAATCCAACAACGCCGACTAGAACCTACGTCAAACAGATTGATGTATGCAATACAACGGGCTCTCCAATTACATTTAACCTGCACATTGTTCCCGCTACATTTAGCGCAGCAACGCAGAATGCATTATTCTATGGTCAGACAGTGGCGGCTAATTCAACATTTTCTTATGCTGGTGTACAAGTTATGCAAACGCTTTCGTTTATATCTGCTAAAGCTTCTACCACGGGTTTAACCATCACTATTAGCGGCGGAGAAGCAGTATGACCACAACTTATTCCGCAGGGGATATTCAGAATTACATTGCTGGAATTACTGGCGGTGCTGGAAATGCTCCAACTGTAGACCAGCAACAGCAAATTGCCAATGCCATGAATCAATATGGCGTTTCTCCTGAACAAGTTTCAGCGGCAATGTCTCAATACAACCCTGTCTATGCACAGAGTAATGTGCAACAGGCTTACAATAATTTAGAGGGTAGTGGTAGTCAGTTCTATTCTCCAACTTCCGCTACTCCTGTAAATCCTGCGACTAATGCGGTAGCTCAACCTGTTGTAACTGCACCGGGCGGTGATAATTCTATTCCTACCCCACAGTTAAGCGGAATTGCAAGTCCAACCGGGATTACAAGTTTAAACGCACAACCTTTAGCAACTGCTACTCAACCAGCAGTCACGCAACCAGCGGATACGCAAACGCCAGGGATTACTAGTTTAAACGCACAGCCATTGGCCACAACGTCTAATTTGTTTACACCAATAATGAGAACGGCGGCAATCCCAGGAGCAACTACAGGCAATATGACTGCGGCAGATGCTTTAAACGCTTTGGCTTCTGGTAATAAAACTTTAGCAACTCAAGATTTAAAGAACGCAGCTACAACCGGGGCTAATGCCACATTGCCCGGTTTTACTCCACAAACACTTACTCCCGGCGTAGCTCAACAGTCTGTTATTAATAACGTTCCCATCTTTGCTGGAACTGCTAACGCAACCAATATCCCTGCATTGGCTGCAAACCCATCAACAGATGACATTAAGACTTACGTTACTAACGTAATGAACAATCCTAATCTGACGCAGTTTCAGAAAGAAGATCAGATTCTCAAGGCCGCAAGTTTAAACAGTGTTTCTACAGCACAGTTGGGTAATATTTTTGGTGCTGCCAATGTTCTCAATGGATTGAGTGATTACAACTCCACCATCAGCAATGCATTTAATGGAACACTAAATAATCCCAATTTAGATTCATTTGGGAAGGTAGCAACGATAGCTCAGGCGGCCAACCAAAATGATCTAACTGCCCAAGATATTGCCACGGCAACAGGGAAGAAAACCGCAGATGTACAAGCTTTGCTTGATTCTTATAAGACAGGCATTGGTACATTGGCTAAAAACATTACAGCCCCGGGACAGACTCAGACTCAAATAACGCAGAATGCTTTAGGAGCAGAGCAGAAATATGGTTTGACTGATTCTGATTATGCCAATGCTTTGGGCATGAAGACATCTGATGTATCGTCTTTCCTACAACCTGCAAGGGATGTGTCTACACAATTGCAAGCTATTGCTGGCAACCCAAGTGTCAGCACAGATCAAGTTCAGAGTTTATTGACCAAGATTAACTCAGATCCAACTCTATCTAATATGTATGGGGCTCAGGCACAGAAGCTTCAATCTGTCCTGCCAACCCTACAATTTAAGGATGCCTATACTGCGGCTAGTTCGGGAACAGGGTCAGGGCCTGATATTCTCAATAACTACCAAAAGATGGTGGATATTGCTAGTAATAACCCTGCTTTGTCACAGCAATTTGGCCCTCAAATTTCCGCTATTAATCAAGCCCTACAGATGTCAGGGAATGGAAAGTATATTTCCACCTTTGAGACATTTACAGGGTTGGATAAGAGCATCAAAGATCAAGCGCAGAACCTACCCACCACAACTGTCCCATCCAATTATATGGATGACAACGGCAACTATGTCAAAGGAACGCAGACGGTTGTTCAGCAACCCAAAGGGGTTACGGCTGTAACTGATGACAGTGGAAATACCACATATGAACAGCAGATTAAAACACCTGCTGGGTGGGATCCAAATACTCCCGTCTATGCTAAATATGATACCAACGGTCAACTGACAGGATTTTATTCTCCAAGCCCCGTTTTCCCAACCGATGCCAATGGCAATATGAATGGCAAAGCCAAATATAACGCTGTTTGGAATGCCGATGGAACTGCCGCTCCAACCCTAAACACCTCCACTGGCGGGGCGTTTACTGATGTATTGAATTCAATTAAACCCGGTCTACCCATCATAGCTATGGGGTTAACCCCTGCATTGGCTCCTATGTTGGAGTCTGCAATAGGCGGGGCATTGACAAGCGCAGGAATGACCGCAGGTTCAGCCGCAACCACAGGATTAACTAGTGCTTTATCTAATGGCATTATTAGGGGTGGAATTACAGCTCTAGGCGGTGGTAATTTTGCTAAAGGATTTGATACTGGAGCTTTAAGTTCTGGGCTAACCGCAGGTTTAAACGATGTTTTACCTTCAGCCGGAGGATTGACAAAAGCTTTAGCCGCCCCCGTTGGTAGTGCTATTGCTAATTCTGCTGTAAACGGTACAAATCTAAGTCAGGGATTGACCAATGCTCTTGAATCAGGTGGCTTAAATTATGGTTTAAACACCTTGTTACCAAGCGCATTACCTGATAACATTAAGTCTTCGGTAGCTAATAACCCACAATTGACCGGGATTGCGTCAACTTTGTTGCCTAAATTACTACAAAATCAGACGATTAACCAAAACGATTTATTTAACGTATTGTCTAAATTTGCCAAAGGATCAACATGACAACAAATCCCGGAAACAATCAAGATATCACAAGCCTTATAACTGCCCTATTGGGTTCTGGTCAGCAAGGCATTGCTGGTTTAGGCGGATCTGTTTCCCCAAAATCATGGGGAGATCAAGGCATGAAAAGCGGTGGGAATGTAAAGCATTTTGATGATGGCGGTGCAACGCTTGCAGATATGAGCGGAGTCAGCGATCTAGGACTTGGTGATTTCACTATGCCTGATGTAGGTGGTGGTGGAGTTTCTATACCTGACATGAGTTCCATTAATGCCCAACCTGATCTTAGTGCTTTAAACGGTGACTTAGGTTTGGGTAATTTGGATCTTTCTGCGCTTATGGGGTCAAAAAAAGTTGGCAGTCTTGCCCCAAATCTTGATTCTCAACTAGCAGATATCATGAATCAAGCCTATGACACTACATCATCAGGTGATGGAACATCATTAAATTTAAATGATATTTTTAGTGGCAACAACACAAATCCTGATCTTTCTTCTTTAATTTCTAACGCAACTAGCGCAGAAAATGGCTATCAAATTCCTGCTAATGTAACGGCAACTGCCGCAACAGATCCATTGACAGGATTGACTGACGCAGAAACACAAGCGCAGCAAGATAGAGTCAATGCGTTTACACAAGGTTTAAGCAATAACGGCGTGCAAGATTTTGGTACAGGAGCAATCACTCCTGACAACTTATCAAGCTATCAAGATACCCTAAGCAACATCATGAATACAGGTGGTGGCTTTACAAGTGGGTTTCAAACTGTTGGCGACAATAAGATCATAATTCATGATGACGGTACAGCCACAGGTATAAACACTGTCTCAGGACAAACGTTTACACTTCCCGCCAGCACTGTAGACACAATGGTTAAAACAGGTGTTTTAAACACAGGAAGTTCAGGCTACAACACAGCTACGGGTGGCACAGATACCAAGCCCGGCGGCAGTGGCCCTTCGACCACTAACACTAGCACAACGCCTAGTACCAAAACATCTACCACTCCAACCAATCAGCCTGCCGCCAAAGATAGCACAAGCAGTATCTTGGCTCTATTGGCATTGATGGCTTTGATGGACAAAGGTGGTAGCGGTGGTTCAAACATGTCTATCCCATTGTTCAATGCACAACGTGGCGTTATCCCCGGCTCAGTGACCTATACCAAGGCCGCAGGTGGTGGAATGATGGGTGGTGGAATCTCTTCTCTTGATGGCCATTTAGGTGGTTATTCTGACGGTGGCCGTCTTCTAAAAGGCCCCGGAGATGGCGTATCTGATGATATACCCGCAACGATTGGTGGAAAAGAACCTGCTCGCCTAGCCGATGGTGAGTTTGTTGTACCCGCAAGAATTGTCTCTGAACTAGGTAACGGATCTACGGATGCTGGGGCAAGGAAACTTTATGCCATGATGGATAGAGTTCAAAAAGACCGCAGTAAAGCAAAAGACATTGCTGCGGATACCAAAGCTGACAAGCATCTACCTGCGTGAGGTTTAAATGGCAACAACATCACAGACAAATGATTCCGGCCTAGCAGCTTTAACCAATCCGGGTAGTACAACATCTCAAACCATTGCGCCTTGGGCACAACAATATGTTGGTAACTATCTTGGCCAAGGTGAGGCTCTTGCTCAGTTACCCTATCAGCCTTTTCCGGGCCAATTGACTGCGGGCCCAAGTTCTATTCAACAAGGTTTGTTCTCAGGTATAGGTAATCTAAGCCTACCTTCAAACTATGGCCAAAGTTGGACTAATCAGGGTGCGCCTGCCGCTCCTAATGTAAATAATGCATCAGAAACATCTTTGGTTTCACAAGCGGGTGCAGGACAGACAGGTGGATTTGGACAAACACCCAATGTAACAGGCGGTGGGAATACAAGTATTGCAGGTCAATACATGAATCCTTATTTGCAAGCCTCCTTGCAACCTCAGCTTGATGCATTGACTTATCAGTCTCAACAAGATCAACAGAAATTACTAGGCAATCTAACCAACCAAGGTGCATTTGGCGGTAGCCGTCAGGCCGTAGCCCAAGGCGTTGGTGAAGGTAATCTATTGGCTCAACAAGCAGGGTTGATAGGCCAAGGCTATAACACTGCTTATAACAATGCACAAAATCAATTCAATACTGAACAAACGCAAGGGCAGAATCTTGCCAATACGATTGGTGGTATTGGTGCTCAACAACAGGCTCTTAGCCAAGCTGATATTGCGGCTCAACAAGCTCAGTATCAAACTGAACAGGCTTATCCATATCAGCAATTACAATTTGAACAAGGATTGCTCAATGGTTTACCTGTTGCAAGCGTAACAAGCACACCAAATGCTTTGTCAGGTATTGGCTCTGTATTGGCCGGAGCGAGTGCTTTAAACAATACAAGCGTTCAATCTCTATTAAAGAACTTAGGTGTTCCAGGATTCTAATATGCTCACAGATCCTAAAACTAACCCAATTAAACTTAGTAGCTATCTGAACCGCATGGTTAGTGAGATTCAGTCTCCACAACAATTGCAAGCGGCCAAGCAATATTTGATGAATCTAACCAACAATGATCCTGAGATTAAGGCCAATAATCTTCAGTTCATTCCTTTGGGTGTAGCCAATTCATTGGCCAATCACCCCATGAATCAACCCACTCAAGGCACAACCAAGGATGCCATTGAGAGTAAGTTGATGGGGATGAACGCACAACCTCCTGGCCCACAAAATATTCCCCCTCCGAATTCTCCTCAAGCCCAAGCTATGGGAAGTTTAAACGCTCCTCCACAACCACCACAGCCAGGGAATTCTGGGATAGCTGCGTTGCCACAGTCCAACCCGCAAACGTTTAAAGAAGGTGGAGTAACCAAATTAGCGGGCGGAGGTGGTTTTGGTAGTTTGGCTGATTTGTTTAAACAAGCGCAGGATAAAGTTGAAAGCTACAACCCTACCGGGCCAACCAACCCAATGGAAATTGAGAAGCAGGTAGCTGCGTCTCGTCCTGATTATGCTGAAGCTTTAAATAAACCTATCGGTCAAAGTCTTATGGACACATTGGCTGAAGCGGCACAAGAGCGTAAAGCTTTGCAGGCTGAACAACTTGGCCCGCAAGCTCAACAACAGCATCAAATGGATATTTCCAATGCTCTAGCCGCCGCCGCTAATGCAACACGTGGCCGTGGCAATGGGCTTGCTGGTCTTGCTGAAGCTATGCTGGGTGGAACAACTGCCTTAAATAAGTCACAGGCTGATGAGACAGCCCGTCAGAACACACTGAAGTCACAAGCTATTGAACAAAAACTAGCTGATGCCAAGATCAAAGATTTGGTGGAAGAACGCAGACTTGCCGCCGCCAATAATGATGTAGCCAAAATGATCACCTATGACAAGGAAATCAGAGATCTACAGAACCAAAAAGGTATGTTGGGCATTACATCGCTACAAGCAATGTTCAATCCTATGGCCACTATAGAGCATGGCAGAATGACTGCGGCGGCCACCATGAATGCTCAAAATAGACCAACTGATCTAACCAAAGAAGCTCAAGAGTTGATGGGTCATGATAAGACATTGAACTTTGCTGATGCTTATAAAATTGCTAGTAGGGCTCATGGTGCAGGCGCTGAAATATCTGCGGCTGAAAGATTGCAAGCTAAATATATGGATGCGCTTGAGAAAATAAAAGCAAGATATCCTATGTTGGCTTATGCCGACCCAACTAAAAAAGATCCCAAGTTGGAAGTTGCTCGTACTAACTATCAAAATGAAGTTAGGGAACTTCAAAAGCAAATGCAAGCTGAAGGAGGTGGAGCTACAGGATTGCCTGTTAACACTCCTCCACCTAATACAAACAGTGATTTACCTGCTCCCGATACAAGTTTGTTTAAAGTAACACCTAGAAACTAAAAATGGCAAAGTACGAAGTACAAGCACCCAACGGGAAGACGTATGACATTGAGGGCCCCGTAGGTGCTTCTCATGATCAAATTGTCAATGCCGTGCTTCAGCAGTATCCAATGTCAGGATACACCACTGAACAATTAAAAAGTATACCTAATGCTCCTTTCTCAGCAGAAGATATTGCTCGTTCAGGTATTAGTGGTTTACTGTCAGGCACTCAAGCATTAACAGATGTTTTTGGTGCAAAAAATACTGCGTCTAAATATTTAGAGGATTTAAACAAATCAGTCGGTGCTGGGGTTTCTAATGAGCAGCAAAGAGAACTTCAAATTGGCAAAGAATTATCTCAGCGGGCTGAAGGAAAACCCTTAGAAGAAATAACTACTGGCCTCAGAAATGTTGCAAGAAGTCCTTTGTATAAAGGAGTTGGTGGCTTTGGATCTAGTGCTCCTTTGATTCTAGGAACTCTAGCTTTACCTGAAGAGATGGGTGTTGCAGGTGCATTGGGCATTGGTTCATTGTTGGGGCTTGGTGGTCAAAAGAGCCAAAACTATGAAGCAGTTTATGATAAGGCTAAAGAAGCCGGAATGTCAGAAGAGAAGGCAAACCAACTTGCAATGCAAGCACAAGAATACAGTCCTAAAAATGCAGCAAGTTTAGGACTTGGCGCAGGACTTGGAGCGTTAGAAGGCGTTGCTGGCCTTGCACCTATAGTCGGTAAATACTTCAAGCCAACAACCAAGATAGCGGCCAAGACGGGAGTTAACGAACCAACCTTAGCCAAGGCTGCATTGCATGCAATTGGTGAGAATGCAGGTACAGAATTCTTACAGGGTGGCGGGGCACAACTTGGCGCTAACTTAGCTCTACAAGGCGCAGGATTTGATACGCCATTGATGAGTGGTGTTATGGGTGCTGGTGCTCATGATGCCTTGATTGGTGCTTTGACAGGAACCGCAGTCACACCGCTTCAACTTAATAACATGAAGCGTGAGTATGACCAAGGAAAGATCAAAGAAGAATTAGAGCAACAAGAAGCTCAAAGAAAAGAAAACGAAGAGCGTCAGCGGGTATTGCAAGAGCAGATGCAAAAAATGGGGGCTAATCAAAAGCTCCTAGCTTTACCTGCACCCGCTCAAGAAATCAAAGAAGAGCCAACAGATGTTCTTCACAATCCATTAGGAAACTTTACCGCAGAAGAACTTGGGCCTGAGCGCACCAAATTTATTGATGATCACCGCAAAGAAAACGGCAAGCCTAGTTTAAACACATATTCAATTGAAGATGTGCTGGATGCTATGCCGGGTGAAAACCTAACAGGTGAAAACGCAGATCTACAAGCATTGGTTGCTAACAAGGCAAACAAAGCATTTGGTGGCTATAGCAATCAAAGGGTGACCCCACAAAACGTCATTGATGCCGCCAACCAAAAAGGTATTGATACAAACACACAAGGCTTTAAAGATTTCTTAACCCGCACCACAGGTGTTCGGGCGTTAGATACGGAAGAAAAAGCCATCACATCTGACATGTTCAAGAACAAGCCTTTAGGCTTATCTGAGTTGGACATGATGACGGATGCTCAGAGGTTTGCCGCTCAACAAGCTTTACTCAAACTACCTGAAACCAAAGAAGGTAGTAAGACTATCCTGCCCGAAGGCACTAACGCCACGCATTATGACGATGGCCAGTATTTATCTGCGTTGGGTGCTGTAGATGATTTACACAAGTCAGGTAAACCTGTTACCCAAGAAGAAGCAGTTTCAACAATCCAACAGGCCACCGGATTACAAAAACCACAAGATGCTCAGTCTTTGCTTAAAGATGCCACCAAAAAGGGTGACTTTGATTTAGATAAAGACGGTAATGTTATTCCTGCTCAAACTGCAACCTATCTTCCTGAAGGTCATGCCATCTCTGAAGTGACTGTAGGTGAAGGAAAAGCACCTGAGAATTATGAGATTAAAGCGGGGGATAGAGTCCTTAGCACCGTTTCAACTGAAGACGAAGCCAATCAAAAGGTTGAAGACTATAGAAAGATTCGTGAAGAGCGGGTCGGCGCAATTGATAAAGAGATTGAGCAAAAGCAAAAGGCAGTTGATGATTCAGGTAAGAAGCTTGCCAACATGGAAGCTTTGGGCGAGGGCAGAACCCTTGCATATCAAAATGCCGCAGGTAAACATGCAACTCTCGTTGAAAAAACCAATAAGGAAATTGGTGATTTAAACAGAGAAAAGAGCCTGCTAAACCCTGACATGCATCCGCTGTCGGTAAAACCCGGGCAGATCAAACCCGTTAAACGCAAGTCGTTTAAACTAGAAAAAGTTGTAACTCCTGGCGAAGCAGCTCAAACACTAGGTAGTTTCCCTAGCCGTCAAGCCGCAGAAGAAGCTATTACATCCAACATGACTGAAGCGCAGTTGGAGGAATTGGCTAAAGACACTCGCAGAAGAACACTTGCTAGAAAAGCCCGTAAAGAATTGGATGTTCGCAGAGGTAATATTCTGCGTGTTCGTACCAACTTTAAAGAAGGTACAAGAGAGATAGCCAAAGAGTTAGAAGGATTCCTAGAGAAGATTGGCCTCAAAGGAGTTGGGTTAAAGCTATTAACCACAATGGGTGGCAAAGAAGGATCTTATGTCAACAAGCTTGTTCAGATTGCCTTAGACTCAGGTAACCCTTTAGGTATTCTGCGTCATGAGTCTATCCACGCTCTTAAGGAACTAGGGTTCTTTACCGATAATCAATGGAATGCTTTGCGCCGGATGGCCAAGGATAAGTGGATAGATCAGTTCATGAAGAATGTCGAGCATGATACAAACATGTCTCGTTATGATGCTTACAAAGCATTGTATGATCAGGATCCACCAGCAGGTGTTTCATTCCAAGAATACATCGAAGAAGAAGCCATTGCTGATGCGTTTAGATATTTTCATGAAAACAAATCTCCCCCTGGGATGATCTCCGCCATCATGAAACGTTTAAAGGATTTCTTTGAAGCAATCAGAAATGCCTTTAACAACGCAGGATTCCAAACTGCTGATGATGTCTTTGAGAAGATTGAACGTGGTGAGTTGACTAAAGGTGAAGAGGCTGAAGGCGAAGGAAAAGCTAGTCTTAAAACTGCTAAATGGGCAGAGAAAGAAGAAGCTCCCAATAAGTTTGGCAGAGAAGATGTACTGCGTCAGATGTATAGAAAACTCAATGATGCCTATACAGAAGCTGATTCACCTAATGAGGCTTATGATTTGGCCTATGAGGTTTCTACACCACCCGAGCAAAGAATTCTGCGGGCGTTGAAGAAAGATGATTTCCTAGGTTTTGATTATCCACATCAAGCAATTAAAGAAATTGTTGAGAATCCTGAGAACTATGATCTTTCCACGCCTCTTAAGGTTGCTCTTTCAGTTGTTGGCAATAAGGGTAGAGCGAGTCTTAAACCATCCATCGAGAACGCATGGAAGGCTGATGACGCAGAAATAGAAAAGGCAGATGCTTATGAAGAAAAGAACGGCATCTTACCTTATACATCTGAAGGTAAATTAGATCTACCCATCAGGGCATCTATTAAGACCAAAGAAAAGATTATCTACAAAGGTAAGGGTAAAGACAGGGTAGAAGTTAAACGCTACGGCATGGATCCCGTGCTTAATATGCCTTTGAATTCAGATGGCACAGTCACTGTCTACTATCACACTACCATTGAAAAAGCTAAACAGATTAATTCTTCACAGAAGATACTATCTGAAGGACGTTCACGCATTTATTTGACCAATGAGTCTAACGGTGCTCCCATATTGGTTAACCGTGGTAACTTTGATCAAGAATTAGACGGTAGTACCGTTATGCTTAAGATCAATCCTAGCCTACTTCAATTGGACAACGATGAGTATGGTAACGGACGTAAAGATTTCTACGTTCCCGTATCTCAAGGTGCATTTTTTGAGCAGAAGATGAGTATGTCCTCTATCCAAATGGCTAGAGATAAAGCCATTACTGGAGAGTTTTCTATCAAAGATCATCAGGCTAGAATCAAGAATGCCATTGATGAATACAACTCTTTATCTTCAAAGGAAAAGACTGCTAGGTTTAGAAAAGCAAAGAGCATTCTTAAAGAGCAACACAATGTTTCTACGTTGCTAACAGAAAACGGCAAACTAGAACGTACTCGTCTTGGCGAGTATGACATCGCTTACGAAGGCAACAGTGTTGCGTCTATGGGTTTAGGTTTAGCCTCAGCGCAGAAGATCACTGACAAATTCAATTCTTGTAACCGTTCTGCGATCTGCGAGGGATTATGCCTAGGCGAGACTTCAGGTGGTAATCTAATGTATGGCGGTGCGGCTCTAGAAGATGTTGCAGACATTAAGAAGAGTTCATTCCGTGCGGCGGCAAGGATGATGCAATACCTCAAAACCGAGGCATTGATCATTCACCCCGAAGAATTTGCAGTCATGTTGCAAAGAGAAATTGATTTGCTAAAAGCATGGTCAGCTAAGACAACTGAAGTTAAGATTGATCCAGAAACCAAAGCCAGGACTAGGGTTGAAAAGCAAATCTATGACCCTGCTATCCGTTTAAATGTTACGTCAGACTTTGAAGGAAAAATGTGGCAAGGACTGATCCAAGCCAACCCTGATGTTAGGTTCTATGATTACACCAAGTTAAACGGACAGAATCCAATCGCAGAGAATCATCATCTAACCTATAGCTCTACAGGCTTTGGCCAAATCGTTAATGACAAGAAGATATTCTTTAAGAACAAAGCGGGTAACTACGACCACAATTGGAACTCCATGAAGAAGCGTCTTGATGACGGCTATGGTGTTGCAATGGCGTTTTCATCTAAGTCTGAGCTACCCAAGTTTGTTCAAGATACAGATTCAGGGAAAACCTACGAAGTGTGGGATGGAGATAACTATGACGCTAGGTTCATGGATCCCAAGGCATCTGATGGTAAGACAGGTGTCATTGTTGGTCTAAGGAATAAAGCAGGCAATCTAAAAGAGGCCACATCGACAGAAGAAACCAAAGGCTTCTTCATCAACTACGACCCAAAAGAGGATGGTGATACCGTTGTTGTTCCTAGCCAAGCGCAGTTTAAAGGTGTTATTCCAATTGCGAAGCTAAGTCTTAAGGCCCCAGAAACCAAAGAGTTTAAACAATGGTTTGGTGATAGCAAAATTGTTAATGAAGATGGTACACCCAAAGTTATGTATCACGGCACTTCAAGAGATTTCAATGTGCCAATAACAAGAGGCAACCGAAATGCATTTTTTGTTACGGCAGATCCCAACTTTGCAAATAGATTTGCCGCAAATGATATGAATTGGTTTCCGGTAAAACCCGGTGTTGAACCGGGCGCTAATGTCATGCCCGTTTACATCAAGGCATCCAATCCATTTGACTATGAAAATCCAAAACATATTGCAAAAATAATTCCGCAATTTAGAAAAGCTTTGATAGAAGAAGATGGGCGTAGCAAAGCTGAAGCAGATGAAATTATTCGCAATTTTAAAAATGGAAAATGGAGCGCCATTGAACACGCTAATGATTTTGATTTGTATGAAAAGAATGGCTTTGATTCTTTCTATGTTTACGAAAGCGGTAAAAACCTTGCCGTATTTGAGCCAACGCAAGTCAAGTCAGCCACCGGAAACAACGGCACTTATAGCGCAACCAATCCTGATATCCGCTACAGCCTAAAAGCTCCCAACACACCTGCGTTTAAACAATGGTTTGGTGATAGCAAAGTTATAGATAAAAATGGCAAGCCATTGGTTGTTTATCATGGTACAGGTAAAGATTTTTCTGTATTTGATAAAACAAAGCAAGACGTAAGAGACGCAGGTTTTTGGTTTGGATCAAGTAAAGATGCTGGTGGATATGGTTACCGTGAAAACGGTGGCAACATAATGCCCGTTTATTTAAGTATTTCTAACCCTAAAGTCTATTACAACCGTGATGTAAAAATCACCCCAGAACTTATTGAGAAACTTAAGTCACAAGGATATGACGGGGTGATGCGAGATTTTGCCAATGGCCCTGATGCTTGGCGATATGGAGAAGATGCCGCTCCTGAGTGGGCTGCTTTTGAACCAACTCAAATTAAATCAGCTACAGGCAACATTGGAACGTTTGACAAAACAAACCCTGATATCCGCTATAGCCTTAAAGCTCCAGAAACACCTGCGTTTAAACGTTTCTTTGGCGACAGCAAAATTGTCAACGAAGATGGCACACCAAAGGTCATGTACCACGGCACTGCCAGGGACATCACTGAGTTTAAACCCAAGCAAGCCAATGCTATATTTTTAACAGATCAACCTAGATTTGCTGAAAACTTTTCTGGTGCTTCTGAAGAGTACATGCGCCGTGAAATTTATAACGACATGTCAACCGAAGAAAGAGAAGCTTTATACAAACAGGCCGTAGAAGATTCAAAAAATAGTTTAAGTGAATCTGTTTACAACAAGTTTAAAAATGAAAGCGATGTTGGCGATATTGTTTACAACGGTATTTCACCAGCAATCAAAGATGCAGTTGATGCAAAATTAAATAGTATGTTGCCAACAAGGGCAAACATAATGCCTGTTTTTGTCAGGTCAGAATATCCTTTTGATTATGAAAATCCTACTCATGTAAAAGATGTAGTTAATTACATGAATGAGAATTCCTCTTCATATTCAAAAGGAGGCAATTCTTATAAGCGTGCAATTGAAGATGGTGATTGGGAAGTTATTGAAAACAGAAGCGTGCAAAAAGCCATTAAGGCTATGGGGCATGATGGCTTTTATGTAAAAGAAGATGGCGTTAAGAACCTTGGTGTTTATGAACCAACACAAGTTAAATCTGCCACAGGAAATATTGGTACATTTGAAAGAACCAACCCTGACATCAGAGCTAGTTTAGCATCTAGGGTTAAGAACATTCCCAACATTGCAGACATTAAAACACGTGTAAACGAAACAACTTATACCCGGGATGAGAAAAATCATGCTTTAAACATGATTAATGCTCTCGCTCCTGACACAGTTTCTAAGCTGCGGGCTGCTAGTTTAAACAGATATCAACGATTTGGCGAAGGAGATAAACGAGTTGCTAGAAAGCGTGGCATAAGAAAATTGTTGGCAGATGTGAGCGCAGAAGGAAATGCATTGCTATCCGACTTGGCAAGTGGCGTTGCTTACAAAGCCATTGGTTTAAACGGCAAAGGCGGACATGTTGTTTTTAAAAATGGCGTTGTCACAGTCGATGACACCAAAAAAGGTATTGTTGAAATCTTTGCCCCGCTCATGAAGCTTGGCCCAGAAGCCATGCAATACTACCAATTTGTCTATGGCGTGGAGCGTGGTTACCGTTTAGAGAGAACATCTGATGGTAGATATGTCGAGAGGAACTTTAATCAACCGGGCGATTTGGCCAAGGCTGCGGCTCTTAAGAAAGAGTTCCCCGAGTTTGAAAAAGTCCATAAAGATTGGATTGAATTCAACAATGCACTGGTTAAGTATCTAGTAGATACAGGCGTTCTATCTAAAGAAAAAGCCGCAGAATTCACCAAGTATTCTGACTATCTACCGCTTTATCGTCAGTTTGATGGCGGTAAGACATACGGCCCACAGTTGTTCCAATCAATGGCAGGGGTTAAACCACCCAAGATTGCCAAGGGTGGAGAAGCTCCTTTGGCTGACTTCCTTGAAACCATTGTCAGAAACACGCAGTCTTCTATTCAAGCGGGTGCAAAAGCAATTGCCGCTCAAAGAGCAATCGCCAACTCCCTAGAATTGGGTGAGGCAAAACAAGTTACCGCCAATGATAAGACTGACGAAGATGTTGTAGGTGTTTATGAAAAGGGTAATTTAAACTTCTATCGAGTCATGGATCCGCTGTACGTGGAAGCCATGAAGAGTTTAAACATGCCTGACATCCCAGGATTGGCTTGGTTTGCTAAACCTGCAAATTGGTTGAGAAGCTTTGTGACTAAAGAGCCGGGCTTCATGATGGCCAACATGCTCAAAGATTCAATTCAAACCTATATTACTAGCGGTGGAAACATCACCCCCGTCCTCAGCACGTTTGAACAATTTGGCAAAGGTGTAGCAGGTGTAAACACCACAATGGATAAACTTAGGGCTGCTGGTTTAGGTGGTGGTAGGTTTACAGGTGATATTGAGAAAACAGGCAAAGACTTAGCCAAGCAATTGCGTAAACAGTCTAAGACTAGAACTTTGCTTGAGAAGGCATCTATGCCACATGAAGGCTTGTGGGATCTTCTTGAGAAAGGATCAGAAGCATCTGACTTGGCTACCCGTGCGGCAGTTTATGATCAGGTTTTAGCTGAGACAGGCAATGAGGCTGAGGCTTTGTTACAAGCTCTTGAGACAATGAATTTCTACCGCAAAGGTAGTTCTGCGTTGGTTCGTATCCTTACTGCCGTCACGCCATTCCTTAATGCAAGGATGCAGGGCTTGGATGTGTTCTACCGTGCTGGATTCTCGCCAACCATCAGCAAGATCCTTGGCCGTGGTGAACAAGTCACCGAAGAAGATTTGGCTAAACAAAAGACATTCATGATCCGTGCTATGGGTGTCATGGCCATGTCTGTAGCTTATTGGGCGCTTGTCCATGATGATGATGACTATAAGCGACAAGAACAGGAAACAAGAGATAACAATTGGCTCATCCCTGCATTGGGTGTCAAGATGCCAATTCCTTTTGAGGTTGGGTTCTTGTTTAAGGTTGTGCCTGAGCGCATCATGGAATATTGGCAAGGTGAAGATACAGGAGAAGACTTTACTAAATCAATGAAACGTGGACTTCAACAAGCTTTTGGTCTTCAATTCCCACAAGCCGCCGCTCCTTTGGTTGAGGCAAATATCAATTATTCTTTCTTCACAGGAAGAGCCATTGTCCCCACTGCTTTACAAAATGTAGCACCTCAATTCCAAGTTGGGCCTGATACGTCTATTGTTTCAGAACAGTTGGGTAGAGAGCTTGGCGTGTCTCCTATGTTGCTTGATCATGTGATCAAAGGATACACGGGAACTCTAGGTATGTATGCTTTGGATACGATTGATGCCATCTTGGGTTCTCAAGGTAACTCGCCTAAAGCATCTAAACGTTTAGAACAAATGCCTGTGCTTAAACGTTTCATGATAGATCCTGATGCTAGGGGTCAAATCACTTCATACTATGATCTTAAGGATCATGTTGATGAGACTGTCAGGACAATCAATTTGCTAGAGAAGACAGGCAACTATGAGGATTTAGCCAAGTACATGGAAGATAACATACAGTATTTGGCAACCGAAGAGTATGTCAAGCAGATGGATAAACAGATGAAAGCAATGCAGAACAACATTAATATGATTCGCAATTCACCTCTTGATCCTGACACCAAGCGTGATTTAATTAAGTTGTTCAGTGAAACACAGAATGATCTGACATCCAACACGCAGTATATTAAGAAGTTGATGTCACAATAATATTGTTTTCAAAGAGCCAACCCACCGTTTTTCGGTGGGCTTCCTCCCACATGTTTATACGTTCTTGTTTAGACATCTTGCTTCCCTGGTCGAGGTCAGCATGGCATGTGTAACATAAAGCGGCAATGCGGTAGTCATGGGCTTTAAGCCCACGACCTTTCCCATCACGCAGTTGATTTGAATGAGCGGCCACTATAGTCCCATCTTCAACGCCACAGTTTTGACAGGGGGAGGACTGTAAAGATCTTAGGAGTTTTGGATTTCTGTACATTCTTTTTGAAGACAAAGAAGATCTCTTTGCCGTCTTTTTCCTTTGTTGAAAACTTATGACCGTTGTTGCATATTCTGCGTCTTCGATCATCTTGTTTTTCTATGATCCTAGATTCCTCCCCGCAGCGATAACATTTAAACATTTACTTGTTTAACAGGAATTGATTCTTCTTCAATAATTTCCGCTCTTACTTCAAGCATTACTTTTGCCATTTTATATGCCATCCTAGACAATTCCCAACGATTATGGTTTGCATAATTTGGGATCATAGCTTGCATAGCTTGAATAGCAATGTAATCACGCAGATCCATGCCTTCTTGTTCTGTGTTGTTGGGATTAGGGAATGCTTTCATGTTTAATCTCCAATTAAGTCATCTTTCCAAACAAGTACAGGGGTGTGTGGCCCCAAGTACCCACCTTCGATATTGAATTCAATAAACTCTCTAGCGTCTTCTGAACTCATACCGTCTCTCTTCATCAGGATTTCCCTGATTCCTTCAGCATCATATACCAAGACTTCTACCTGAGTATGATCTCGCCATATGTATGCAGGGCCAATGATAGCCTCATCATACCCATCGTATTTGATCATGTGTTCTTGTCCTTGAGCTTGGCTTCAATGGCTTGACATAGTTCGTATGACATTCCAAATGGCAACACCCCGCATTGAATAAGTTCCGCTTGTGTTAGTCCAACCCATTCACGC
>Ga0208618_1000371_pt1 | contig 21066 bp, 17 predicted proteins | sample CryBogCBE18Jul08_FD_184585 | JGI IMG/M metagenome (GOLD analysis project Ga0208618, IMG submission 184585) | Freshwater microbial communities from Crystal Bog, Wisconsin, USA - CBE18Jul08 (SPAdes) | ecosystem: Environmental > Aquatic > Freshwater > Lake | place: Crystal Bog, Wisconsin, USA...
GTCAAAATCAAGAGCCAAACTACTAAAAATTTGTTGAATATAGAAAAACTGCAAGTAATCAATCCTCAAGATAATGCAACTATTACTGGCCAGTGGAGCCTAGACCCTCAGACGGGTAAACAAAAGACCTCCTTAGTTCAAGATCTCCAAATCAAGGATGCAGGCCAAATCATTGCGCACTGGACGCCCACGAAATCTATCGAGGGTGGTCAAGGTCAATTAAATGGCAATCTAGAGTGGATGAGTAGCCCCTTCACTCCTGACTTTCAAACTCTAAATGGACAACTGAATCTGAAGCTTGAAAAGGGTCGCTTGCTTGAGGTCAATTCAAGCGCAGCGCAGATCTTGAATGTTTTAAGTCTTCAAAGTTTATTTAAATTTGCCACCCTCGACCTGCAGGGTAGTGTTGGTAATCTGGTAACCAAAGGCACAGCGTATAACTCGATTACAGGCAGCTTTAATATTCAGAATGGTATTGCTAAAACGGATCAATTTGTGATGATTCTGGATCAAGCACGCGTTGCTATGAATGGGCAAATCGATGTGCCCAAACAAACACAAGATTTACGAGTCACTATTTTCCCAACGATCGATGCCACTGCGGGATCACTTGCACTCTTTGCGATTAATCCGATCGTGGGTCTGAGTGCTCTAGTTGGACAATACCTGGTCACTAATCAAATCAATCGCTCAATGCAATCTGACTATCTGATTCAAGGTTCATGGGTTGACCCCGAGGTTATTCCACTCAATCAACAAGGACAGCCCTTGGATAAAAACACCATAGATACCATACGCAAAAAGGGTTTACTGAAAGAGCAAAGTAAGCCAAGCTCTTCAGGTAATGCCGCGCCAGCTACGGTAAATCCTAGCGAATAATTGCCCACTAGACAATATGAATTCATCTGAAATCCAGATTGCAGCAATTCAGATGGTATCGACGCCGATGCCTGAAGAAAATATACGAACGGCAAGTCGGCTCATTAAAAGCGCTGCCGAGGCAGGCGCGCAGATGGTAGTGCTACCTGAGTATTTTTGCCTAATGGGCTTTAAAGATACCGATAAGCTACAGGTCAGTGAAGAGCTGGGTAAAGGGCCCATTCAGGAAGCTCTGCACTCAATTGCTAAAGCGAATTCAATTTATCTAGTCGCGGGTACTATTCCGCTGCAAGCCAGGACGGATAATAAAGTTTTAAACACGACTCTCGTATTTAACCCTACTGGAGAACAAATTGGGCGTTACGACAAAATCCATTTATTTGGATTTGAGACTGAGACAGAGAGATACGCCGAAGCAGAGACGATCGAATCTGGAAATCAGCCCGGTACTTTTGACTTCAATATCAATGGAATAAATTGGCGTTTTGGACTGAGTATTTGTTACGACTTACGCTTCCCTGAGTTATATCGCTCGATAGGTCCAGTTGACTGCCACATTATTCCCGCGGCCTTCACTTACACCACCGGAAAAGACCATTGGGAAATCCTATTGCGGGCGCGCGCAATTGAAAACCAATGCTATGTTCTTGCCTCAGCCCAGGGCGGTCAACACCAAAATAATCGGCGCACTTGGGGGAATAGCATGTTAATCGATCCCTGGGGCACTGTTCTAACTCACCTACCTGAGGGAGAAGGCTTTATTTCTGGGATACTAAGCAAAGATAGACTAAACGAGGTACGCTCCAAGTTACCCGCCCTGAAACACCGCAAGCTTTAAATACATGAACGCACCTGAAGCATTATTCCCAAGTAGTTGGACCAAAGGCAAGAAACAGCCTGAGCTACTCAAGTTAGCAAAATCGATTTTGCTTGAGCCCACTGGCTTGACTGAGCAGGATCTGCATCGCACCTTCAGTAATATGTTTACGCATCGCCTCGATGATGCTGATCTTTATTTCCAGCATACCCGCAATGAAAGCTGGAGTCTTGAAGAAGGGATCGTGAAATCAGGAAGTTTCAGCATTGATCAGGGTGTTGGTGTGCGAGCAATTTATGGTGACAAAACAGCCTTCGCCTATTCCGATGAAATGAATCTCGAGGCCCTTAATAAAGCAGCAAAAGCAACGCGGGTCATTGGGCCACAAGGTGGCAAACAGGCGCTCGGCAGTAAAATTTTTATTCCGACTTCTAATGAGCTCTACTCTGATCTCAACCCCTTAGACTCACTGCAGCCAAAAGAAAAAATTGCGCTTCTTGAAAGTATCGAGCGCAGAGCAAAAGCCCGTGATCCCCGCATTATCCAAGTGATGGCCAGTCTTGCTGGTGAGTTTGATGTGATCTTGGTGGTCCGCTCCGATGGTCTGCTTGCTGCTGACATTAGACCGTTAGTCCGAGTTTCGGTTCACGTTATTGCCGAACAAAATGGACGACGTGAATCTGGCTCTTCTGGTGGTGGTGCGCGTCATGATTACTCTTACTTCAATTCTGAGCTAGTAAATCAATATGTCGATGAAGCGGTTGATAGCGCCTTAGTCAATCTCGATTCCAGACCTGCTCCGGCAGGTCAAATGACAGTTGTGATGGGACCAGGATGGCCTGGTGTCTTGCTGCATGAAGCGGTAGGCCACGGTCTTGAGGGTGATTTCAATCGCAAAGGATCATCTGCTTTTGCTGGACGCATCGGTGAGCGGGTTGCTGCTAAGGGAGTCACTGTCGTTGATGATGGAACGCTATCGGGTCGTAGGGGTTCACTCAATATTGATGATGAAGGCACTCCAACACAATGCACTACGCTCATTGAGGATGGGGTTTTAAAGGGGTACATTCAGGACAGCCTGAACGCCCGTCTCATGAATATGCCCCTGACTGGCAATGGTCGACGCGAAAGCTTCGCATCCCTCCCAATGCCCCGCATGACAAATACTTACATGCTGGCAGGAAAAGATGATCCACAAGAAATCGTATCGAGCATCAAACGGGGTCTTTATGCCGTCAATTTTGGCGGTGGTCAGGTCGATATTACGAGCGGTAAATTTGTCTTCTCGATATCAGAAGCCTATTGGGTCGAAAACGGCAAAATCCAATATCCCGTCAAAGGCGCCACCATTATTGGAAACGGTCCAGAGTCCCTGAAACAGGTTTCTATGATCGGAAACGACCTAAAACTGGATGGCGGTATCGGGGTTTGTGGCAAAGAAGGCCAAAGCGTTCCAGTCGGAGTCGGGCAACCCACTTTACGCATCGATGGCATGACTGTCGGTGGTACAGCTTAATACGGCTTAAAATAGTCGTATGAGCCAACAAAACACCAACCCCGCCAATTGGTATGCCGCCGTTGATAAAACGTCGGATACCGACGATCAACGTATTCATAACATCACGGTTCTGCCACCACCAGAACACCTGATACGTTTTTTCCCAATCTCTGGAACGCCTACTGAAGCACTCATCAGTAAAACCCGTGTCAAGATTCGGAACATTATTCACGGCAAAGACGATCGTCTGCTGGTCATTATTGGCCCCTGCTCGATTCATGACCCTAGAGCTGCATTGGAATACTGCCAACGTCTTTTGGCTGAACGCGAGCGTTTTTCTGGCGAACTTGAAATCGTCATGCGGGTCTATTTTGAAAAGCCTCGCACTACGGTTGGCTGGAAAGGGTTAATCAACGACCCCTATCTCGATGAGAGCTATCGCATTGAAGAAGGTCTACGCATCGCGCGCCAAGTGTTGATGGAAATTAATCGTCTTGGTATGCCTGCCGGTAGTGAGTTCCTCGATGTGATCTCACCTCAATATATTGCTGATTTGATTTCTTGGGGCGCAATCGGTGCACGAACAACTGAGAGCCAAGTTCATCGCGAACTCGCTTCCGGCTTATCCGCTCCAATTGGATTTAAAAATGGTACCGATGGCAACATCAAAATTGCTACTGATGCTATTCAGGCGGCCAGCCGTCCACACCACTTCCTGTCAGTCCATAAAAATGGTCAAGTATCCATCGTTGAAACCAAAGGTAATAAGGACTGTCATGTCATTTTGCGTGGTGGCAAAGAGCCCAACTACGAAGCAAAATATGTGGAAGCAGCCTGCGCCGAGCTCGAAGCAGCAAAGCTGCCAGCCAGCTTGATGGTGGACTTATCCCACGCAAACTCCAGCAAGAAACACGAGCGTCAAATTGTTGTTGCAGAGAATGTAGCTGAACAAATTGAGTCTGGTTCACACCAAATTTTTGGAGTGATGATTGAGAGTCACATTAAAGACGGTGCCCAGAAATTTACGCCAGGAAAAGATGATCCTAATCAGCTAGAGTATGGCAAGAGTATTACCGATGCCTGTATTAACTGGGAAGATTCAGTGAATGTTTTACAAAGACTAGCACTTGCAGTAAAAAATCGTCGCAAGCTAAAGAAATAAAAAAATATCGTGGCTTACTAAAGAGACTAATTTAATTAGTCTCTTTTTTTTCGTGCTTCCACAATACGTCTTTACCACCCGCCGCCTGATTTAAAACTCGGGCAAGAACAAATAGGAGGTCAGAGAGGCGATTGAGATACTGACGTGGAGCGTCGTTAATTTCAACATCCCAACCTAAACGAACGACTGAGCGCTCAGCTCGACGACATACCGTCCGACAAATATGGGCTTGCGCAGCTGCCATGGTTCCGCCAGGAAGAATGAATTCTGAAAGGGGTGCTAGGGTCGCGTTGTATTGAGCAAGCCAGTCATCTAAACGGGCGACTTGCTCTGGCTTCAGTAAGGTGTAGTTTGGAATACAGAGCTCGCCACCTAAATCAAATAAATCATGCTGCACCTGCAAGAGTAGATCCTGGAGGGCTTGCGAGACCTTATCTGGTAAAGCAGTGGCCAGCAAAACCCCAATTTCAGAGTTCAACTCGTCCACATCGCCCATAGCGCAGATGCGCAAATGATCCTTTTCGACCCGGCTACCATCGCCCAAGCCAGTCATCCCGGCATCACCCGTTCTAGTCGCAATTTTTGAAAGTCGGTTTCCCATGAACACATTATAGGTAAATGGCTAAAATGGAGGCTATGAATATGGTCGCCCCACCCCCAGATCTCGCAATCATTAGCGCTTTACAGACTAAGCTTGTGAATGCTTTGCGCCCCATCTTGCCTGAAGACGGCCTTCTCTGGGAGCCTGAAGATACGATTCCCTATGAATGCGATGGCCTGGCGGCCTATCGCAGGATGCCTTTGGCGGTTGCCCTTCCAGAAACTGAGGCTCAAGTTTCTGAAATTTTAAAAATTTGTCATGCCATGAACATCCCCGTCGTTCCCAGGGGATCTGGCACCGGTCTTTCTGGTGGAGCCATGCCCATTGCCCAAGGCCTGGTCCTCTCGCTAGCGAAGCTCAAAAAGATCGTCAGCATTGATTCTTTTACTCGCACTGCAGTTGTCCAACCAGGGGTTCGCAATCTGGCTATATCTGAAGCAGTTGCACATTTGGGCTTGTATTACGCCCCGGACCCTTCGTCCCAAATTGCCTGCTCGATTGGCGGTAATGTAAATGAAAACTCTGGTGGAGTGCACTGTCTAAAGTACGGCCTGACTTTACAAAACGTTTTACGTGTTCGCGCAGTACTCATGAATGGCGAGATCGTAGAGTTTGGTGGCTTAGCTCCAGATGCGCCCGGTCTAGATTTAATGTCTGTAATGATCGGTAGCGAAGGCATGCTCGCTGTTGTTACGGAAGTGACCGTCAAGTTAGTACCTAAACCTAAACTCGCAAGGGTCATCATGGCCAGCTTTGACGACATTGAGAAAGGTGGCAATGCTGTTGCAGCGATCATTGCAGCCGGCATTATTCCTGCAGGATTAGAGATGATGGATAAAGCTACTACTCGTGCAGTTGAAGAATTTGTTCATGCAGGATACGATCTTGATGCGGAGGCTATTTTGCTTTGCGAATCAGATGGAACTCCTGAAGAAGTGGCTGAAGAGATTGAACGCATGACAGAGGTCCTAAAAAAATCAGGGGCTAGCGGTATACAAATCTCACGTGATGAATCAGAGCGCTTAAAGTTTTGGAGCGGCAGAAAAAATGCTTTCCCTGCTGCAGGACGTCTTGCAGCAGATTATTACTGCATGGATGGCACTATTCCGCGCCGCCACATCGCTACTTTGCTTAAGCGTATTCAGGGCATGGAAAAGAAATATGGTCTTGGTTGTTTAAATGTATTTCATGCTGGCGATGGCAATATGCATCCCCTTATTTTATTTAATGGCGCTGATCAAGATGAATGGCATCGTGCCGAGGAATTTGGCTCTGAAATTTTAGAAGCCTGTGTTGAATTAGGTGGCACGATTACCGGCGAGCATGGCGTAGGTATTGAGAAGATCAATACGATGTGCATCCAATTTGGTGAAGGTGAGCGCGAATCTTTTTGGGGTGTGAAAAGTGCATTTGACCCAGATAAACTTCTGAATCCCGATAAAGCAATTCCTACCCTCAATCGCTGTGCAGAGTATGGCCGTATGAGGGTCAGCAAAGGCATCTTGCCTCATCCCGAGTTGGAGCGCTTTTAATGGGCTCAGATTCTCAGCAGCAGATTGATTATTTTCGTGAACAGATACTAGAAGCGGCAAAATCTAAAACCCCTTTATCCATTGAAGGTGGTGGCAGTAAAGCTTGGTACGGCAATAACAACCAGTTTGCCAAGCTGGGCACTAAAACCCATAGCGGCATCCTCGACTACCAACCAGAAGAGCTGGTAATTACTGCTCGTGCAGGGACACCACTGCGCGAGATTGAACAAGTGCTGTCTGATAAAGATCAGATGCTCGCTTTTGAACCTCCCCATTTTGGCGAACACGCTACGCTCGGGGGTGCAATCGCTGCGGGCTTGGCTGGTCCAGCACGCATTAGCGTAGGCAATTTTCGGGACTTTGTATTGGGTGCTCGCATCATGGATGGCAAAGGTCAAGATTTATCCTTTGGCGGCAAAGTAATGAAGAACGTTGCAGGCTATGATGTATCTCGCCTCATGCCAGGGTCTCTTGGCACACTCGCTCTTATCTTAGAAGCCTCTGTAAAGGTCCTGCCAAAGCCTGCAGCCAGCACAAGCATTCGTTGCCAAATTACCCAAGCTGCCGCCTTGCAAAGCTTGAATCAATCTGCGGGCCTACCTCTCCCCCTATCTGCAAGCTGCTGGATTGGCAAAAATCAGGCTGATAGCTTGGGAGAACTGGCCATTCGATTAGCAGGAGCCGAAGCAGCAGTTTATGCAGCAAAAATATCGCTCTGCTCTAGCCTCAATGCAAAAGAATTAGATTCTCAAGAGGCCGAAACATTCTGGGCCCAGTTGCGCGAGCAACAGTTACCAGCATTTACTACTCTCCAAGCAGATGAAACACTCTATCGTCTAGCCTTACCTGCTGCCTGTGGTCCACTTGACTTAGGTAAAGCAGGCAATATGTCTTCTGAAATAGTTCTGGAATGGCATGGTCAAGAGCGTTGGATCAAAGGCCAAAGTGATGATGCTACCTTTGCGGTACTCAAACAACTTGCCAATGCTCATGGTGGACATGCAATGCGTTTTCGCCAGGGCACTAAAGTCAATCCACATAATCAACGCTTTACTCTACTGAGTGAACAAACCCATTCTCAAGCGCTTGAACCAATTCAGGCGAGATTAAGAGCTAGCTTTGATCCCTTCGGTGTTTTTGCTACGAACCGCCTTCCCTAAGCAATCCATGCAAACTGAACTCGCTCCCCAATTTCAAAATACAGCCGAAGGTTTAGAGGCTGCGCGTATCTTAGGTAAGTGTGTGCACTGTGGATTTTGTACGGCAACCTGCCCTACATATCAATTACTGGGCGATGAGTTAGATGGCCCCCGTGGTCGCATCTATCTCATTAAACAGATGGCTGAAGGCCAGGCTCCAACTGAGAAAACACGCTTACACCTTGATCGCTGCCTTACCTGCCGTAACTGTGAGAGCACCTGCCCTAGCGGAGTTCAGTACGGTAAGCTGATTGATATTGGTCGTCAATGGGCTGAAGATAAAACTGCTGCACGTCCTCTCAAAGATCGCTTGACTCGCTGGGCTCTCAAAGAAGGTCTAACTAGTCCCGCATTAATGAAGACGGCAATGCAATTAGGACGTCTGGTACGCCCAATTTTGCCGCAAAGCATGAAACGAAAAATTCCGCAACTGAAGAACAAGGCGCTCCACCCCGATACCAATCCCCATCGTAGACCTCAGACAGAACATGCGCGTAAGATGCTTTTACTAGAGGGTTGCGTGCAACCTGAGATGCTACCGAATGTGAATTCTGCAACTACTCGAGTATTGGATGCACTGCATATTCAACTGATCAGCGCATCTAATGCGACCTGCTGTGGCGCTCTGCGTTATCACCTCAATGATCAGACGGGTGGCTTAGACAATGCAAGGCAAAATATTGATGCTTGGTGGCCCTTAATTGAATCCGGAGTCGAAGCTATTGTGATGACTGCCTCTGGCTGTGGTGTGATGGTCAAAGACTATGGACACCTCTTAGCTACTGATCCAATATATGCAGCCAAAGCAAAAAGAGTTTCTGAGCTAACGAAAGACATCTCTGAAATTCTCCCCTCACTCCAAAATGAATTATTGGACTTAATCGGCAGCAATCAAAAGCCAGGTGTGGTTTACCACCCACCTTGTACTTTGCAGCATGGACAACAAATTCGTGGGCAAGTTGAAAAGTTACTAAGCAGCCTCGGCGTAGGGGTAAGTTTGTGTGCCGATAGCCATTTATGCTGCGGCTCGGCTGGTACTTATTCGATTACACAGCCTGAACTTTCGGAGCAACTGCGTAAGCAAAAGTTAATACACCTACAGACTGCTTGCGAAGAATCAGATGCAGAAATGATTGTCTCGGGAAATGTAGGCTGTATCGCTCACCTCCAGCAAGATCAAACCCCTGTTGTTCACTGGATTGAATTAGTCGATCAACTTCTTAGTCAACAAGCAGGGAAGAAATGACATCTATTGCGACCCATCTTGAACACGTTCGAAGACGGGTTCAAGATGCTGCCTTAGCTGCGCAGCGCAACCCTAACAGCATTACCCTGATGGCGGTTAGCAAAACCTTTCCTGCCAAAGATATTGAGCAAGCGATTGCAGCGGGCCAGAGGGTATTTGGCGAAAACTATGTACAGGAAGCAGTTGAGAAAATACAAATCTTAGCAGCGCTTCGACCTGAACTTGAGTGGCACTTTATCGGTCCACTCCAAAGTAATAAAACCAAAGATGTAGCAGCACATTTTGATTGGGTTCACAGCATTGACCGCCTCAAGATTGCTGATAGACTCTCCGCTCAACGAGGAGAGCTTTCAATTTCAAAGAAGCTGCAAATCTGCGTACAAATCAATGTCAGTAATGAAGCCTCTAAAAGTGGCATTGCCACAGAGGAAGCAGAAACACTCTGCAATGCCATAGCTCAATTACCTCACCTTACCCTGAGAGGTTTAATGGCTATTCCTGAACCTACTTCAGATCCAATGAGTCAAGCAAGAGCCTTTGGTGCGGTGGAAGATTGCTTTAAACGAATTCAGGCTAAATACTCAAAAGAGGCTGGGTTTGAAGAATTTAATACCCTCTCAATGGGGATGTCGGACGATATGGAAGCGGCGATTGCTCATGGGAGTACGATTATTCGCGTGGGAACCGCAATATTTGGCAAGCGAGATAAGATAAGCGCATGACGAACAAAAATACATTGAACAGCGACATTCACATTACCTTTCTAGGTGGTGGCAATATGGGGCGCGCTCTGATTGGAGGTCTTCTGAAGGAAGGGCTTCAAGCTCAGCAAATTTCAGTGATTGAGACTAATTCTGAAACAGCCAGTCAGCTTAAAAAAGACTTTGCCATCACCACAATCAACTCAATTGATGCTATTGCTCTAGATGAGTCTAAGAATAATATTGTGATCATGGCTATCAAGCCTCAAGACTTTAAAGTGGCAGCACAAGCATTGAGTGGCAAAGTTCACGCATCTGCTGCTCCCTTGATATTGAGTATCGCTGCAGGAATTCGAACTAATGATATGAGTCGCTGGCTTGGTCAGACTCGTTGTGTTCGAGCAATGCCGAATACCCCAGCATTAATTGGTAAAGGTATTACCGGTCTTTTTGCAGAAACTACAGTGAATGATGCTGACCGTAACTTAGCAGAAGTGATTTGCAACGCCCTTGGACAAACGGTTTGGGTGGCTCAAGAGCAACTATTGGATGCGGTTACTGCTTTATCTGGTAGCGGTCCTGCTTACGTATTTGCTTTCTTAGAAGCACTGCAGGCGAGTGGAGAAAAGCTTGGGTTAGATTCGATGACGGCTCGCAAGCTAGCGTATGCTACGGTTGAGGGCGCCTCCCAGCTCGCCAATCATTCCGTAGAGAGTGCTAGCACCTTGCGTGAGAGAGTAACTTCAAAAGGCGGAACCACTGCGGCTGCTCTGGCAGTTCTCAAAAATATGGACTGGCAGACTACACTGGAGAAGGCCTTGGCCGCGGCTGCAGAGCGCAGTAAAACCATGGGTGACGAATTAGGCCAGGGATAGGCCCATCACTATTCCGAGGAATAGGAATCCACCCAACCAATTATTGTGTAGAAATGCTTTGAAGCAGTTCTCACGTGTGCGAGTGGAAACCAGTTTGACGTGATACAAAGCACATAACAGCGCAGCCCACCAGCCTAACCAAAAGTAAGGACTGAGATGAGCCATTCGTGCCATGATGATTTGGCTCAGTAGCAAAACTCCATAACAAAAAGTAATAGCGACCACATCAAGGTGGCCGAAAGTAATTGCCGAGGTCTTTATACCAATACGAATATCATCCTCGCGGTCCACCATTGCATAAGCGGTATCGTAAGCAATCGCCCAGAAAATATTACCGAGAAATAAAATCCATGCTTCTAGCGGGATGAATCCTAAGATAGCAGCATAAGCCATCGGAATACCAAAACCAAACGCAACTCCAAGCACAGCTTGCGGAATGGCAAAGAAACGTTTTGTGAATGGGTAGACTGCAGCAATTAGCACTGCAAGAACCGACAGCTCTTTAGTCAGAAGATTGAGTGGCTGAATTAAAGCAAAGGCTAGCAAGGCTAAGATGATTGCGACCCAAACTGCTTCTTTACCTGAGATCTGCCCACTCGTGACAGGACGATGTTGGGTTCTGAGAACGTCTCGATCAAAATTCTGATCTGCATAATCATTAATCGCACAGCCCGCACTACGCATCAGGAAAGTGCCAAGCGTGAAAATAAGCAAAGTCTGTAGATCGGGTAAACCACCACTTGCCAGCCATAAAGCCCACCAAGTAGGCCATAAGAGCAGCAGGGTACCGATAGGTTTATCTAACCTGATCAGGCGTGCATAGCTCTGTAAGCGCTCAGACATCAATAAAACTCACCCCTGAAAGATCACAACGACGAATTGTTTTTGCAAGCTCTTGCATCACTGGGGCGCGGGTATAACTTTTACGCCAAACCAAGCAAACCCGTCGAGTAGGTGTTGGCTCTTCTAGCGGAATATAACGAATCAAGCCTTCTTGGGTTTTAGGATCATCCACTGAGGTCCTTGGTAAAACGCTGATGCCGATTCCGCCAGCAACCATTTGTCGAATAGTTTCCAAGGAAGATCCTTCAAAACTGTGTTGTTCACCAATAGTCGAACCACTTCCTAAACGATTGAGCTCAGGACAGACTCCAAGTACATGATCTCGGAAGCAATGTCCTGCGCCAAGTAGTAAGGTGTTCTGAGCTTTTAATTCTTGATGAGCAATAGATTGGCGACTTTCCCAAGCATGCCCTTTGGGAACGGCAACTAGGAATGGCTCATCGTATAAATCAATCATCTCTAAGCCTGAGCTAGGGAAAGGATGTGCCAGCACAGCACAATCTAGCTCTCCTTGTCGTAACATTTCTAATAAGCGGGCAGTGAAATTTTCTTCTAGAAATAAAGGGGCATTTGGTAAAGACTCTCTAGCTTCTCTTACTAGACTGGGGAGTAAGTAAGGTGCGATGGTATAAATCGTTCCCAATCTTAGCGGGCCCGATAAAGGATCTTGGCCGTGCTTTGCTAAATGCTTCAAAGTATTCGCTTCTTCTAAAACGCGCTGAGCCTGTTCTACTACCAAGGCTCCCAAAGCAGTCATAGAGACCTCCGAACTCGTTCTTTCAAAGATCTGAATATTGAGTTCTTCCTCTAACTTTTTGATGGCAACGGAGAGTGTAGGTTGAGAGACGAAGCAAGCCTCCGCTGCACGCCCAAAGTGGCGTTCACGAGCAACGGCAACGATATAACGAAGTTCAGTAAGTGTCATAAGGTAATTATCAGGCCTTTAAAAATTCGGCGCGTGATCCCAGCCATCTTGCCAATTGTTTTTCTACCAAATCTGGATACTCTACTAGTAAACGCTCTGCTGCTTTCTGAGCCAATTCTATCAACCAGGCATCTCTTTGTAGATCCACAAAGCGCAACATTGCATCTCCAGATTGTCGCGCGCCTAGTAATTCGCCAGGCCCTCGTAATGATAAATCTCGCTCGGCAATAACAAATCCATCAGATACTTCTCGTAAAGTTTGCAGGCGCTCTTTAGCCGCTTGTGATAATGGCTCTGCATACATCAGAATACAAACTGAGTCCGCCGAGCCCCTACCTACACGCCCTCGTAGTTGATGAATTTGAGCATAGCCAAAACGCTCCGCATGCTCGATTACCATCAAAGCAGCATTCGGAACATCTACCCCAACCTCAATCACAGTAGTGGCAACCAAGAGCTGAATTTCATTAGCCTTAAAGGCAGCCATAACCCTTGCCTTTTCATCACTCTTCATACGACCGTGCACTAAACCAACTTTAAAGTTTGGTAAAGCGAGAGTGAGCTGTTCTGCACTCTCGATTGCGGTTTGTAATTGCAAAGCTTCAGACTCCTCAATCAACGGGCATACCCAATATGCTTGTAAGCCCTTAGTAAGCCATTCTTTAACGCCATCAATGACCTCATTGCGACGACTTGCCTTGAGAACCTTAGTGGTGATCGGCTTGCGACCTGGCGGAAGTTCATCAATTACTGAAACATCGAGGTCAGCATAATATGTCATGGCAAGCGTACGCGGAATCGGTGTCGCAGACATCATCATCTGATGGCAGTAAAGCAACTCTGAGCCGATCCTTTGCTGAATTTCCATTCTCTGTCTTACTCCGAAGCGATGCTGCTCATCGATTACTGCAAGCCCCAGCTTTGCAAAACGAACTGACTCTTGAATTAAGGCGTGGGTCCCAACAATCAGTTGTGCCTCACCACTTTCAACCAGCTCTTGTGCTAATTTTTTTTCTTTTACCTTAAGGCTGCCCGACAACCAAACTACTTTGACCCCAAGTGACTCAAACCATTCCTGCATTTTCAGAAAATGTTGTTCTGCCAAGATTTCGGTTGGAGCCATAATCGCAGCTTGGTAGCCATTGTCTATTGCCCTTGCAGCTGCTAGTGCTGCAATCACAGTCTTACCACTACCCACATCACCTTGAAGTAATCGATTCATCGGGAAACCTCGCGAGAGGTCATGACCAATCTCACTCCAAACTCGATCTTGTGCTGATGTGAGTTTAAAAGGCAAAACCTTTAGCAGCCCTGACTCAATACTTTTTTTAGAGCTTGATTCTGTTGCTTTAATAATCTCTGGAGCTCGCCTTTTTTGACGTATCGAATGAGCTCGCTTCAATGAGATCTGCTGGGCAAGTAATTCTTCAAATTGCACACGACGCCAAGCCAAGTGGGTTCGGTCTAACAACATTTGAGTATCTGCATCAGCTGGCGGTTGATGTAATAAGGTAATCGCGGCTTCTAAGTTAGGCCACTGATGACTGGGTAATAACTCGGCCACTAATTTGCTTGGCAAAAACTCTGCAAGTAAATCGTGAATATTGGAATCCTTAAGTGCATTCGCAATTGCCTTGCGCAGGACTGTCTGGGTCACGCCGGCACTGGCGGGATACACCGGGGTCAAACTCTTTGGTAGAGGGGCATCCGCTGCAACTGCTCGAACGGTGGGATGCACCATCTCCGGCCCCTGAAATCCTTCACGGATTTCGCCTCGCACGCGGACATGGGCTCCTACTGCCATTTGCTTTTGTTGGCTAGGGTAAAAATTGAGGAAGCGCAGTTGCAAAACCTCTCCTGCATCTTCAATCGTCACCACCAACTGCCTTCTTGGTCTAAACAAGACTTGATTACGGATCACAACCCCTTGGGTTTGCACAGCGCGAAAGCGCCCCAACTCCAAAGATTCCTCAATACTCAAAAGCTCAGTTTCGTCCTCATAGCGCATCGGAAGATGCAAAACGAGCGCCATAGGGCTATCTAGGCCCATTTTTTGGAGTGCTGGAGGTACAGTCTTAGTCATGATGGTTAGAATCCAAGCTCTGATGGTAATGCTATGCAACTCTCCGACTTCAATTACGAACTCCCTGCCCGCCTGATCGCCCAAAATCCCTTGGCCGAACGGACCGCAAGCCGCCTTCTTGAAGTGCAGGCAGGCAATCTGGTCGATCGGCAATTTACAGAGATTTTGAGCCTCTTTAAACCCGGTGATCTACTGGTCATGAACGACACCAAGGTCATTCCTGCCAGACTGCATGGAAACAAACCCACTGGTGGCGCTATCGAGCTACTGATTGAACGTATCACTAGCAATCAGCGAGCCTGGGTTCAGATACGCGCCTCCAAAGTGCCTAAGCTAGACTCCATTGTTCAAATCCATAATCGTGATGGAGCAAGTTTCGAGGCTAAGGTCACCGCTTACGATGGTCGCTTCTTTGAAATCGAATTCCCCGAAGCGATTCTCGATTTATTAGAGAAATTTGGCGAGCTCCCCTTGCCCCCTTACATTGAGCATCAACCCAACCTGGTAGATGTCAATCGCTACCAGACAGTGCTGGCCAAGAATCCTGGTGCTGTAGCCGCACCTACTGCAGGACTTCACTTTGACGAGGCTATTCTAAAAAAACTCCAGGTCTTGGGAATTGAACAAGCCAGCATTACTTTGCATGTCGGTGCTGGCACCTTCACACCGGTGCGCGAAGAGGATTTAAGTTTGCACAAAATGCACTCAGAGTGGTACTCGATTCCAGAAGCCACTCTTGCTGCAATTGAAAGAACGCGACATGCCGGCGGGCGGATCATTGCTGTTGGTACCACCAGCTTACGCACCCTTGAGAGTTTTGCAATCAATCAACAACGCTCTGGTGATACCAATTTATTTATCACCCCAGGTTTCTCATTCAAAATCGTTGATTGCCTCATTACTAACTTTCATCTACCTAAATCAACCCTACTCATGCTCGTCAGCGCCTTTGCTGGTATGGAGAACATCCGCCAAGCCTACCAACACGCCATTGCTCAGGAATATCGCTTCTTCAGCTATGGCGACGCGATGTTTCTCACGCGGCTTTAAAATCACGCAGACATGACAAAACCCATTCAATTCAGCATCTCAGCGCGTGACTCGTCCAGCTTAGCCCGAGTAGGTCAACTTGATCTACCCCATGGCAGCGTTCAAACGCCCATCTTCATGCCAGTAGGCACCTATGGCACGGTCAAAGCGATGACCCCACGTGACCTTGAAGAAGTTCACGCGCAAATTATTTTGGGCAATACTTTTCACTTATGGCTTAGACCTGGTTTAGAGGTTGTTAAAAAACATGGTGGCTTACATCGCTTTATGGCTTGGGATAAACCGATCTTGACGGATTCGGGAGGCTTTCAGGTTTTCAGTTTAGGTGCGTTGAGAAAAATCTCTGAAGAAGGCGTGACTTTTGCATCACCAATTAATGGTGACAAATTATTTATGTCTCCAGAAGTGTCAATGGAGATACAAGCCGTTCTCAATAGTGATATTGCTATGCAGTTTGATGAATGCACACCCTACGAGAGTCATGGCAAAGCTACAACTGAGAAAACAGCTCAGCAATCACTTGAGCTCTCTTTGCGTTGGGGTGAGCGCTCCATCAAGCGCTTCAGAGAACTAGAAACAGGCAATGGTCTATTTGGCATTGTTCAGGGCGGCATGTTTGAAAACTTACGAGAGCTTTCCTTGGCCGGAGTAAGTGAGCAAGGTTTTGATGGCATCGCTATTGGCGGCTTATCCGTTGGTGAACCTAAACCTGAATTTGAGCGCATCCTCAACTTCACTGCACCTAAGTTGCCTGCCCACCTTCCTCACTACCTGATGGGAGTGGGAACGCCAGAAGATCTCATATTGGCCGTCAGCCTAGGCATCGATATGTTCGATTGTGTGATGCCAACCCGCAATGCGCGTAACGGCTGGCTATTTACCCGCTTTGGCGATCTGAAGTTACGTAACTCGGGCTATAAGGATGATGATCGTCCTCTTGATCCAAGCTGCGCTTGCTATACCTGTAAACATTTCACCCGCTCCTATTTAAATCACCTCCAAAAAGCCAATGAAATTCTTGGTTCACAGCTCAATACAATCCACAACCTAGCCTACTACCTCCAACTGATGACCGAAGTGCGCGAAGCCATCAGCCAAGATCGCTTCCAGGCCTATCGAGAAGAATTTCACCGTAATCGCCAGCGCGGCGTAGAGCCAGGGCAAGACTAGCCCTACTCTAGGCCCCTTTACCCCTCATATCAGGGTTTTATCTGCCCTAGAGCACCCTTACAGTTTAGAATTGCGGGTTTACGGCTTTAGTTAAAAAGCCCAAAAAGCATCAGTTTTTATTTCGTCTTTTACGGAGGTTTTATGTGGATTAGCAATGCTTATGCCCAAGCTGCGGCTGGGGGCTCTGAATCTGGTGGCTTGATGAGCTTCCTGCCCTTGATTTTGATGTTTGTCGTTTTGTACTTCATCATGATCCGCCCTCAAATGAAGCGTCAAAAAGAAACCAAAGCAATGCTTGAAGCATTGGCTGTTGGCGATGAAGTGGTTACTGTTGGTGGCATCGTAGGCAAAGTAACAGCACTAAAAGATCAATTTGTCAGTGTTGAAATTGCCACTGGAACTGAAGTCCAGATGCAAAAAGGTGCAATCACTACCGTCCTGCCAAAAGGCACGCTCAAGTCTGCTTAATACTGCCTCGCTATGAATCGTTATCCTCTCTGGAAATATATTGTCATCGTCGTTGCATTACTCATCGGCGCACTGTATTCAATACCGAATTTTTTCGGAGAGGCTCCAGCGGTTCAAGTTTCATCAGCTAAACCAACTATCAAGGTAGATTTAGCAACAGAGTCGAGAGTTGAAAATATTCTGAGTAATGCAAGTATCAATAGCACCGGCATCTTCTTCGAGAATGCCAATAACGTTGGATCAATCAAAATTCGTTTTGCAGATACTGATACCCAGTTACGCGCTCGCGACCTGCTGCAACAAAAACTCAATAGCGATCAAAATGATCCTAGCTTCACCGTTGCCTTAAATCTTTTATCTAATACTCCCGATTGGTTAAATGCAATCAATGCCCTACCAATGCCACTGGGCCTAGATTTACGGGGCGGCGTCTACTTTCTATTACAAGTAGATATGAAGGGTGCAGTGCAAAAGAAAATCACTTCCTTAGCAGGCGATATTCGGGGGCAATTGCGCGATAAGAATATTCGCCATCAGGGTATTGATCGTGGCTCCGAATCGGTCACCATTAACTTTAGCAACCGAGATGATGCAGATGCAGCTCGCTCTCTTTTATTAAGCAGTGAGCCTGAACTGGACTGGCAAATTAAAGTGGTTGGTGGTGGAGCGCAATTGCTTGGTGAGTTCAAGCCCAGCGCATTAAAAGCCGTACAAGATAATGCGGTGAAGCAGAATATCATTACCCTCAATAAGCGAGTAAATGAATTAGCCGTAAAAGAGCCTCTCATTCAACAACAGGGTGCCGAGCGAATTGTGGTTCAACTCCCTGGTGTGCAAGACACTGCTCGAGCTAAGGACATCATAGGTCGTACCGCAACCCTAGAATCTCGCTTAGCCGATCCTATTACACCCTCTATTGTTCTAGGTGAAGCAGCTCCTCCAGGCATGGATGTCTTCCGCTTTGGCGAAAATCGTTATGGCGTATTTAAAAAGTCTGTGATCTTTAGCGGCGAAAGTATTACCGACGCGAGTGCAGGCTTTGATCAAAATCAACGTCCTGCCGTCAATATCTCATTAGATGCTACTGGTGGCCGAGTGATGCAAGAGGTGACCCGTGAAAATATTGGCAAGCCAATGGGTATGATTTTGTTTGAAAAAGGTAAGGGTGAGGTGCTCACTATAGCCACAATTCAAGGCGAGTTTGGCTCCAAATTTCAGATTACTGGGCAACCCACTACTGCTAGTGCAAATGATTTAGCACTCTTGCTTCGTGCTGGTTCCTTAGCCGCTCCAATGGAAATCATTGAAGAGCGCACGATTGGACCTAGTCTTGGTGCTGAAAATATTGAGAAGGGTTTTAAATCTTTACTCATTGGATTTACCGCCATTGCTATTTTTATGATGGCTTACTACCTACTGTTCGGCACTTTCTCGGTACTAGCATTGGGCGTCAACTTACTACTCTTAATTTCTGTATTGTCGATGCTACAAGCAACCCTCACCCTACCTGGCATTGCCGCTATGGCGCTGGCTTTGGGTATGGCGATTGACTCAAACGTATTGATCAATGAGCGTATCCGAGAAGAGTTACGCAATGGCACCGCCCCTCAAACTGCGATTGCCTTAGGATTTGATAAGGCTTGGGCGACGATTTTGGACTCTAACGTCACCACTTTAATTGCTGGTCTAGCCCTGTTGGCTTTTGGCTCGGGCCCTATCAAAGGTTTTGCGATCGTCCACTGCTTGGGTATTTTGACCTCGATGTTTTCTGCAGTTTTCTTCTCTCGTGGAATTGTTAACCTTTGGTACGGTAGAAATAAGAAAGTTCAGAAACTCGCTATCGGCCAAGTTTGGCGCCCAAAGGAGAAATAAGCCATGGAATTTTTCCGAATCAAAAAAGACATTCCCTTCATGCGCCATGCTTTGGTGCTGAACATTATCTCTTTGATTACTTTTTTAGCAGCAGTCTTTTTCTTGTGGCACAACGGTCTGCATCTTTCTATCGAATTTACTGGTGGTACGGTAATGGAAGTGAGTTATCCACAAACTGCTCCATTAGATTCAATTAGGGATAGCGTTCAAAAACTGGGTTACAACGATACCCAAATTCAAAACTTTGGTAGCTCGCGTGATGTCATGATCCGCCTGCCGATTCAAAAGGATGCTGATGGCAAAGTGATCGCCTCTGCTGATCAAAGTACTGCCGTTATGAAAGCTCTGGACCCAGCAAGCTCTGGAGCCAAATTGCAAAGGGTGGAGTTTGTTGGTCCTCAAGTAGGTCAAGAGCTCGCACTCGATGGATTGAAAGCATTGATCTTTGTGATTATCGGTATTGTGCTTTACCTATCATTCCGCTTCGAGTGGAAGTTTGCTCTTGCCGGCATCATCGCGAACTTACATGACGTTGTCATTATTTTGGGATTCTTTGCTTGCTTTCATTGGGAGTTCTCTCTATCCGTATTAGCTGCAGTCTTGGCTGTTCTGGGCTACTCCGTGAACGAATCTGTGGTGATCTTTGACCGAATTCGGGAAAACTTCCGCAAGTATCGCAAGATGAATACCCGCGAGATTATTGACAATGCGATTACCAGCACCATTAGCCGTACTATGATCACTCACGGCAGTACGGAGATGATGGTCTTGGCTATGCTGATCTTTGGTGGACCAACACTGTTCTACTTTGCTCTGGCATTAACCATTGGTATTTTGTTTGGTATTTATTCTTCAGTCTTCGTGGCCGCTGCTCTAGCAATGTGGCTTGGGGTTAAGCGTGAAGACTTAATCAAAGGGGATCGCAAGCCTGATGATGCAGCTCGTAACGATGATCCTAACTTTGGTGCGAGAGTTTAGTGAAGGACATGATTCTGACGATCTAAGATCCTCAGAATATTTTGTGTAGCACCTTGGTGGTCTACTGCATATTGCTTAGCTGCCTTAGCCATCTGCTCAAGTTGCTCACTGTTCATTAGACAGGATTTGAGAGCCTCAACGAGTGCATATGGCTCACCCAAGAGCGCCTCACCCTCAATTTGCTTTGCAGCTCCACAGTCAATTGCATCAATCGCTGCCTGCTGAAAGTTATAAGTATGCTTACCCAACAAAACTGGACAGCCTGCTGCACAAGCTTCTATCAAGTTCTGACCACCAAAAGGCAATAGTGTTCCACCCATCACGGTCAAACTTGCCGCACTGTAATACATTGCCATCTCGCCCATCGAATCACCCAATAAGACGTTAACGCTATTACAAGCATCTGGAGTATCAAGCCACTCACTCCGCTTACAGAATGTGAGCCCCATATTGGTAATGAGATTAGCTACTTCTGCAAAACGTTCAGGGTGTCTTGGAATTAAACATAGCAGCGGAGGGACGGTCATTACATTACTCAGTAATAGTGCTTGCCAAGCCTTCAAGATGATGGCTTCCTCACCATCACGCGTACTCGCAGCACAAACCAGCAATCGATTGGAGGTTTCGAGTTTGGTCCGCCACTGCCAGCCTTTTTCTAATTGCGCGGGATCTAATGGCACATCAAACTTGAGATTGCCAACCACCTCGATATTGCGCACACCCAACTGCTGATAACGTTCTGCATCAAATGCAGTCTGTGCCAAGACGCCAGCAAAAGCCTGAAATAAGGCTTGTCCTGCTTTGCCAAAACTTTGTACTCGCCTTGCGCTACGCTGGGATAAGCGGGCATTCACCAGAAATAAGGGGAGACCGATTTCGGCACACCGAAATACGACTGTTGGCCAGGCTTCGGTTTCCATAAATAAACCGATCTTGGGTTTGAAGGTTTTTAAAAAATGTTCTACTGGACCACAAAGGTCATAAGGTAAATACACTTGACGAATCTGGCCAGCTGCTATGGCTGATGCAAACAAGTGCTTACCAGTGCGGCGACCATTTAGAGTCATATGCGTCAGCAGGATTTTTTCACCGCGAGCTAGATAGGCTTCTATCAAAGGCTGAGCAGCACGAGTCTCACCAACAGAGACCGCATGAATCCAAATTGCA
>Ga0208618_1000375_pt1 | contig 20975 bp, 20 predicted proteins | sample CryBogCBE18Jul08_FD_184585 | JGI IMG/M metagenome (GOLD analysis project Ga0208618, IMG submission 184585) | Freshwater microbial communities from Crystal Bog, Wisconsin, USA - CBE18Jul08 (SPAdes) | ecosystem: Environmental > Aquatic > Freshwater > Lake | place: Crystal Bog, Wisconsin, USA...
CGGCTTACCATCGATCACCGTTGGCGCGGATCAAACGCGCGAAATGCGGGTATTGGTTCGTGCTGGTGAAGAGGATGATCGCGAAGGCGAGCCTGCTGGTCTAGAGTTTCAAATTCAAGATATTCACGATGGCCGCACAGCTATTGCGCATGATTTCTTCCGTACACCACATAGTATCCATTGACCCCGAGCCGGTTTGAGGATGACAAAGGAGTTGGTTCAATGAGTGGGATTGCATTAGTGGAACACTCCAAATCTAATTTCCGGCTGACGGGTTGGAAGGTCTTTTTTATTATTTCCAGCTTCTTTGGCGTGATAATGGCTGTTAATTTTGTGATGGCTTATTATGCCATTCATACCTTCAGCGGCATGCAAACGGAAAAGCCTTATGAAAGCGGGCTCGCTTATAACCGTGCGATTTCGGAAGCGAAGGCGCAAGCTTCTCGTGGTTGGCATGTCGATATTCGAATGGAGCGTGCGACCGACGGATCGATCGATATGAATGTAGTACTCAACGATGCGGCATCACAACCTTTAGAAAATTTAAGCGTTAAAGCTGCGCTGCGTTCGCCTATCGATTCAAAACGCGATCATCTTCTTTCACTTATTGGCGCAGGGCATGGAACATATAATGGCGTAACAAGTGCTGAAGCCGGACAATGGGACGTGGAGATCATGGCTGAAAGCGATGGTGCAATCGTGTATCGTTCGATCAATCGCGTCATCATTCACTAGCGAATTAAAAAGGATTTAATTGGGTGTCTACGACTGCCGATTATTCTGCCTTTTTAAGGCAAAGCAATAAAGGCCGGCCGACACTCGATCTGGCGATTGAAGGCATCGTTAGCGCTGATGCCATTGCAACGATAGAACACTCGCTCCGCTTAACGCCTGGCCTTGTAAGCGCACGGCTCAATTTTACAACCCGACGCCTCTCGACCGAGTGGACGGCCCCCGATTGCGATCCAACGCCTGCTATCGAAACGCTTGAACGCTTGGGATATCGCGTTGCGCCTTTTACCTCAGACCGCTCTGAGTCCGATGAGGACAGGCGCACCAAATGGCTTTTGCGCTGCTTGGCCGTTTCAGGCTTTGCAGCCATTAATGTGATGTTGCTTTCGATTTCCGTTTGGGCCGGAAATGTAACGGATATTACGCCGGAAACGCGTGATCTTTTCCATTGGCTCTCTGCTCTTATTGCATTGCCTGCAGCAGGGTTTTCGGGTCAGCCCTTTTTCTTTAGTGCCGCCAATGCGCTTCGCGAGCGGCGAATGAATATGGATGTACCGATTTCAATCGGCATCTCCCTGGCTTTGGGCATGTCTGTTTATGAGACGGCACATCATGCCGAACATGCCTATTTTGATTCAGCCTTAATGTTGATTTTCTTTTTGCTGTCAGGGCGTGTACTTGATCATGCTATGCGAAAGCGCACAAGGGCGGCGGCAGCCAATCTTGCGGCTTTAAGGGTTCCTATTGCGACGCGATTGAATCCCGACGGCACTCATTCAGAGCTTCCATCAGAAGCGCTCACTGAGGGTGATCTAATCCTTGTGAAACCAGGCGAACGCTTTGCCGCTGATGGCATTATCATCTACGGTTCATCCCATATCGATCAGAGTCTGGTCACGGGCGAAACGGCACGTATTAAACGAGTAGAAGGTGATCGTGTTTTTGCTGGAACGTTAAATGGTGAAACACTGCTTCAGGTCAAAATCTCCGCTTCCGGCGAGGCTACGCTTCTGGCCGATATTGAGCGTTTAATTGACAATGCAGTTTTGGCCAAAAGTAGATATGTGCAATTCGCCGATCGTGTGGCGCAAATTTATGCGCCTGTTGTTCATGTTGCTGCCGCTTTAACCGCCATGGTGTGGATTGCGTTAGGTGTGAGTGTTCATGATTCTCTCATCATTGCGATTGCAGTGCTCATCATAACGTGTCCATGCGCTTTGGCCTTGGCAGCACCAACGGTGCAAGTGGTAGTGGCAGGCGCATTGTTTCGCCGTGGTATTTTAATGAAATCAGGTGATGTGATCGAGCGGATGGCAGCGGTCGATACCATCGTTTTCGATAAGACGGGCACTTTAACGTTGCCCGAACCCGGGCTTGTTGATGCTGGCAAATTATCCGATGAGGCGCTCCGTTGGGCCGGACTGCTTGCGCAAGCAAGCCATCATCCGCTTGCGCGCGCTGTGCGGGATTATGCCGTTCATCGCTTTGGTGCGATAGGCGTCTTATCGGGGGTTGAAGAAGTAACGGGCGAAGGCGTGCGCATTGTGCAGGACGGCGTGATGATCACATTGGGCAGCCCTGCCTTTTGTCAGCTTCCCGCGCCATTGTGGCAGGATCAGAATTCCATGATCGCATTTCGCAGAGGGGATGAGGCAGGTTATATTTCAATAGGCCAAGTGTTAAGACAAGACGCGATACAAACGGTTTCTGCCTTGAAGCGGGATGGTTATCGCTTGATCATTTTGTCAGGGGACCAAAAGGGTCCTGTTCAAACGCTTGCCGATGAACTTGGTGTGGGTGAATGGATAGCCGCAGCAAAGCCGCATGAAAAATTGGTCTATTTGGACGGGCTTAAATCTCAAGGTCGAACGGTATTGATGGTTGGGGACGGGTTGAATGATGCGCCCAGCCTTGCGGCCGCTTCTGTCTCGCTTTCCCCCGCAACGGGAGCGCATGTGACGCAAGCAGCAGCCGATGCTGTTTTTACGGGTGATAGGCTTGCCGCTATTCGTGATACACTCCTGTTGTGCAAACGGGGCCAACAGATCATGCGTGACAATTTTTTATTGGCTTTGGTTTATAATCTCATCGCCGTACCGCTTGCTGTGGGTGGGCTTGTAACCCCTTTGATTGCTGCCGCGGCGATGTCTGGCTCATCTATCCTTGTAACGGTTAATGCGCTGCGCGCGCGAACGGTACGAGGTATTTAACGATGACGATCTTGCTCTATCTCGTTCCTGCAGCGCTCGGATTGGGTTTAATGGCCCTTGTGGCCTTCATGTGGTCACTCAAGTCCGGGCAATATGATGATCTGGATGGGGCTGCCTATCGCATTCTCAATGATGATGATGTGAAAGACCGTTAAGATGGCTCGGGTCGATCGATTGAGGACACGCGCGGGGCAAATTTTTTGCAGCTGTGACAGCGATGGACTGCCGCTTGATCTTGATCGATTGCCGGTTGGTGCTGCCATTGGTCGGATGGCCTTTGCATTTGGAGCATCGGTACTATCGCAAGTCCTGACCTTATCGGTGCTGCCCCTAGCGAGCGCACAACTCGCGGTACACTCTTTTTATCTTCCAGTTCCCTATCTTGCTTTGCTTGTGGGTGCTGCGCTGGCAGGGTTTCCGGCATCGATCCTCATGGATGTGTTTGGCCGTCGGGCTGCTTTTTCATTAGGCGCCAGCCTCGGGATTGCAGGTGGTATTCTGGCCGCCTATGCGTTTATTGATCGGCAGTTTTTTCTCCTCATCATTGCGGCGCTCTGGTTGGGCATGGCGCAAGGCTTTGCTCTGTTTTATCGACACGCAGGCGCCATGGCCGGACATGCGGGTGGTTTGGTCTTCGGCGCTGGGGTGATTGGGGCCTTGCTCGGTCCCTTTATCGTCGAGGGATTGACGCAAGCCATCGGGCCTCTGGCGATTGCCTATGTGCTCGGTGCCGCAGGCCTATCGAATTTGATCACGCTCGCTTTGGCCGTGGGATTACCCGCACGCCAGATCGAGATTGAGGCGGAGGCTGCGCCCCACTTACGACCACAGCTTCGTCATTTTTGGGCCGCAACCTTTATCGCGGCCTTGGCCTGGTTTGCCATGACAGGGTTGATGGCACGAGCGCCCTTGATGATGGTCGGATGTGGGCTAGGCTTTGGCATGGTTGCCTCGGCAATGGCGCTGCATTTGGCGGCGATGTATGTGCCCGGCTTTGTCATCGGCCGCTGGATCGCACATAGCGGCGGGATCACGGTCGGGCTTTGGGGCCTTGCTATGATCGTAGTGGGCGGAGCTGCAATGTCTTGGCAAGTTAGCAGCGGAGGTTTTGGCCTAGCGCTATCCATCGCCGGTTTTGGATGGGGTACGGCGACTTTGGGTGCTATGGCCTCTTTACATCGCGATGGCCGTCCGTCAGCGCTTTGGCTCGCGGCGCATGACGGAATGCTGTTTGTCGCAGCAATTGTCGGGGCCGTAGCTTTCGGAAGGTTTGGCTGATCTGCGCTAAGCGGGGATGCGTTTGGATGAAACCCATGTCAAACTAGGGGCCTATTCATATCGGAGAAGGCTTCATGGCGCTGCGTTTTGTAATCTTGCTTGTCTTGGCGGCGCTAGGCGGATCAGCGATCACGGTTCAGGCTGGACTCAACGCCCAAGTCGGTCGGATGCTTGGTCATCCGCTTTGGGCGACTTTGGTATCTTTGACCGTCAGTATTATCAGCATCGTGCCGCTCTTGGTCATTTTTCGGGTTACGCCACCTAATCTCTCAAGCCTCGATAGCGCACCGTGGTGGGTCTGGATTGGTGGCGCCTTGGGTGCTTTCTTTATCACGGTCGCCTTAATGACGGCGCCCGAGCTAGGGGCCGTGGTTTTTGTTTCCGCCGTAGTGATGGGGCAAACCATCGCGTCGATTCTGCTTGATCAGTTTGCAATCGCCGGATTTCCGTCGCGGCCGGTTACGATCTGGCGGGTTGTTGGTGCTTTGCTTGTCGTTATAGGCGTTTTGATCAGCGCCTGGGCGGCCCAAGCGGCCAGTAAATCTCCTGCCGCCAGCTCTATTGCCAGCTCTGAACATTGATCTCTTGACAATTTTCCGAACCCGTGTGGAAATCTTGACCAATTGGTCAAGTTCTGCAGAAGCAGATATTCCGGGAGGGTCGGAACGATGGGATCGATACGGGCGGACGGCATTCAATCGGGTCGGTTAGCACCTTCCGAATATGAGGCAAATTTTTCGGATATTCATGCTCCGCTTTCCAAGCATGAGGCTTTTGTTGAGTCGGAGCGGTGCTATTTTTGCCATGACGCACCGTGCCAGACGGCGTGCCCTACATCGATTGATATTCCGCTGTTCATTCGCGAAATCTCGACCGGAAATGATATTGGTGCTGCCAAAACCATTTTAAACGCGAATATTATGGGGGGCATGTGCGCCCGTGTCTGCCCGACAGAGACGCTGTGCGAGGAGGCCTGTGTTCGCGAACATGCCGAGGGTAAGCCCGTCAAGATCGGCCTATTGCAACGTCACGCCACGGACGCCTTAATGGCGAGTGGTAAGCAGCCGTTCAAACGCGCGCCATCGACGGGTAAAAAGATTGCGGTCATCGGCGGTGGACCTGCAGGTCTTGCTTGCGCACATAAGCTTTCTGAGCTCGGTAATGCGGTCACCCTATTCGAATCAAAAGACAAGCTTGGTGGCCTGAACGAATATGGCATCGCAGCCTATAAATCGACGCATGATTTTGCCCAATGCGAAGTCGATTTTATTCTCTCCCTTGGCGGGATCGAGGTTAAAACAAAGCACGCGCTTGGATGTAATCTCGATATCGCTTCGCTAAGAAAAGAATTTGATGCCGTCTTTGTTGGCGTCGGATTATCAGGCGTGAACAAATTAGGCCTTGAGGGCGAGGCAAACCTAGAAGGCGTTGTTGACGCTGTTAAATATATTGCCGAGTTACGCCAAGCCAAGGACCTTTCGGCATTGCCTGTCGGACGCAATGTCGTGGTGATTGGCGGTGGTATGACGGCGATTGATGCAGCTGTTCAATCGAAAAAACTCGGTGCTGAAACTGTAACGGTTGTTTATCGCCGCGGTCAGTCGGAGATGAAGGCCAGCGCGTATGAGCAAGAGATTGCACAGACCAATGGTGTGACGATTAAAACATTCGCTCAACCCGCAGCCCTTGTTAGCGAGAATGGTAAAGTTTCGGCAGTACGCTTTGACGAAACAACGATAAGCGCAGGGCGTCTGACACCAACGGGCGGACACTATACGTTACCTGCCGATATGGTCCTCACAGCCATAGGTCAGCTCTTTGTTCCAGATGGGCTTGGAGGTGCTGATGCTTTGGCGCTTGAGGGTGGCCGGATCAAGGTTGATGCCGAGCGCCGGACCAGTGTGAAGGGGATCTGGGCCGGTGGCGATTGCATCGCTGGAGGTCAGGATCTCACTGTTGCGGCTGTTGAAGATGGTAAGCAAGCCGCTCTTTCCATTCATCACGCGTTAAACCGCTAATCAAGCGAAGGGAAAACAATCATGGCCGATCTTCGCAGTAATTTTTTAGGCATCAAATCTCCCAATCCTTTTTGGCTTGCGTCTGCACCACCGACGGATCGTGAAACCAATGTCGTGCGGGCTTTCAAGGCAGGATGGGGCGGCGTTGTTTGGAAAACGTTGGGGGATGGTGATCCCATCGTTAATGTCAGCGGCCCGCGTTATGGCGCAATCCATAGTTCGGATCGTCGTTTGATCGGTCTTAACAATGTCGAATTGATTACCGATCGTCCGCTCGAACTCAATTTGCAAGAAATCAAAAAAGTAAAACGCGAATGGTCCGATCGTGCCGTTGTCGTTTCGCTGATGGTGCCTTGCGAAGAAAAAAATTGGGCTGATATTTTAAAGCGCGTCGAAGAAACCGAATGCGATGGTGTTGAGCTGAATTTTGGATGTCCGCACGGCATGTCCGAGCGCGGAATGGGTGCAGCCGTTGGCCAAGTACCAGAATATATCGAGATGGTCACACGCTGGTGCAAGAAGCACACGCGTATGCCTGTGATCGTAAAGCTTACCCCTAATATTACCGATATACGTTTTCCTGCGCGCGCTGCGCATAATGGCGGCGCCGATGCGGTGTCGTTGATCAATACGATTACATCGATCATGACGGTTGATCTCGACCAAATGTCGCCATGGCCTGTGATTGATGGTCAGGGAACCCATGGCGGATATTGTGGTCCTGCGGTTAAACCGATTGCGTTGAATATGGTCTCACAGATTGGACGTGATCCTGAAACGCGCAACCTTCCCATTTCTGCTATTGGCGGGGTTACGACATGGAAAGATGCAGCTGACTATATTGCTATGGGTGCCGGCAATGTTCAGGTCTGCACTGCTGCAATGACCTATGGCTTCAAGATTGTTGAAGAGATGATATCCGGTCTCTCGAATTTCATGGATGAAAAAGGCTATGAAACCATCGATGATTTCCGTGGCTTAGCCCTGCCTAAATTTGCCGAGTGGCAACATCTCAATCTGAATTACGTTGTGAAGGCATCGATTGATCAAGACCTCTGCATTTCATGCGGACGTTGCCATCAAGTGTGCGAAGATACATCGCATCAGGCGATCACCAATATGGTCGATGGTAAACGCAAATTTGAAGTGAAAGACGAGGAATGCGTCGGATGTAATCTGTGCGCTATTGTCTGTCCTATTCAAGATTGCATCACCATGGTCCATCAGACCAAGGGTACAGATCCACGGACGGGCTTTGCGTATGACAGGCCTTATGCCAATTGGACGACGCATCCGAATAATCCGGGCGCCCATTCCGCCGAATAGAATGACGCTTTAGATCAGACTTGCGGTGATGTTGATCATTAGCGCAAGTATGGCTGAGTTAAAGGCGAAGGCCGTCACGCAATGGATTAATGTGACGCGCCGCATATCACTTGAAACCGTCGAGACATCGGCGGTTTGTGCGGCGCATGCGATAACAAAAGAATAATACACGAAGTCGCGATAATCGGGCTCGCGTTGCCCAGGAAAAATCAGGCCGCCATGTTGGCCCGATGCATCTGCGCGATAATAAAGATTGGCGTAATGCAGGGCAAAAATCATATGGGTAAAAGCCCAAGAAAGTGCAACTGTTACCGCCGTTATGATGAAGGTAAGCAATAGCGAAGCGCCCTCTGCTTTACCTGCCGCCAACTCCATTACAATTGTTGCAAAGCTGAAGGTTGCACCGAGGAGCGTAATGGCAAGAATGAGCCAATCACCTTCGTCATAGAGCGCCGCACGGCGGCGGCACGTTTCCGTTGTTGACCGGGCGATAAGCTGTGCCGTTGTCGCTAAATAGGTCAGCGTCAAAACATCCCAGCTCAACACGAGACGCGTTGTGAGGCGCCAACCACTTGGTAAAATGACAAACAACACGGCGCCTATGATCAGAGAATAAAATAGACGTTGTCGGGCATGGAGCACTCTCAGCCAAACATGTGCGTTCGTTTCTGGCATGCTCAGTGACCCCGCTGCACGATGAAGCGTGCCGTTGCCCGCAACATATCGGCCTCAGCCCCAAATCCGGCGAGCGCTTCTAAAGCGGTTCTCGCCAGCCGATCCCGTTCAGCCTTTGCATGGTCGAGCCCCATGAGGGCAACGAGGGTTCCTTTGCCCTGCTCGCTATCTTTGCCGGCACTTTTGCCAAGTGTCGCCGTGTCGGCCTCAACGTCCAAAATATCGTCGGCAATCTGAAAGGCCGCGCCGATGGCGCGGCCGTAATCCGTTAGCGCCTTTCGAGTTGGTACCGAGGCCTCACCAAGAATACCGCCCGCCTCGACAGCGAAAAGCAGCAAGGCCCCTGTTTTCATAGCCTGCAACTGTCTGATCTCGCCGGCTTTAAGCGAAAGCGGCGCCTTTGTTTCGGAATAGCGGCCTTCGGCCTCGAGATCGAGGGCTTGGCCACCCGCCATCCCGCCAATACCGGAGGCCCGCGCTAGTCCCATGACGAGGTCCAGACGTACCGTTGCGTCCGCATGAACGGCGGGGCGGGCCATGACATCAAACGCCAGGGTTAGCAGTGAGTCTCCTGCCAAGATCGCCAAAGCGTCGTCATAAACCTTATGGACGGTCGGGCGCCCGCGGCGCAGATCGTCATTGTCCATGGCGGGCAGGTCATCGTGAACAAGCGAGTAGCAATGGACGAGTTCGAGCGCCGCGCCAGCCAGCAGGGCGGCTTGGGCATCGGCGCCGCATAAGCGCGCGCTTTCGGACAATAAAAAGGGTCTGAGCCGCTTTCCGCCCCCGAGGGCGCCATGGCGCATGGCGGCCAATAAGTTTTTGGGACGGGCCGTTTCATTAGGGAGAGGAAATTCGGCTAAAATTCCATCGAGAAGCGTTTCAATGGCCTCACCAGTGGCCATTAAGGCGGTTTGAAATGATTTTTCTTCTAGGCTCATGGTCAATTTCGTCCGTTTTATAGAGTTGGACTTGCCTGATGACGTAGCGTGGGTCAAGTTCTCCGGGTGACGGCGTTATTTTTAGACGATTAATCCGTGGTTTGGTCTAGCCATTCCCGTTTAACCTCTGTATAAGCCGCCCTTCAGAATTCAATCTGGCGTGGACTTTCCGCGTCTAAATATTCGACACGGAGTTTCCGATGGCCGTTCCTAAACGCAAAACATCCCCTTCCAAGCGCGGTATGCGCCGTTCCGCTGACGCTCTTGCCGCCCCGACCTATGTCGAGGACAAGGACTCGGGCGAGTTGCGCCGTCCGCATCACGTCGATCTCAAGACCGGCATGTATCGCGGTAAGCAGATTTTGAAGGTCAAGAAGGAAGCTTAATCAGCTTTCTGGCTTTTCAGCTTAAAAAATCCCGGCTCAAAAGCTGGGATTTTTTTTATCCATTACGCTGCATTCATCCGATGTGCGTCAGGCGAAGTATGCCTGCGCCTTAACCGCAGTGTAAGGCTGAACGGAGTGGGATTGCCGATAGGCGGCCGCTCCATATTCCGGTGCCGCTCGGTTTTTCAGCCGCATTTCCGGGTTATTTGACCGCATAGCAATCAAATGCGCCAAGAACCGCGCATCGGGCCGCAATCTATAGGCGGTACTTTGGGCGCGCGTTGTATCGGATTGCCCATAGGGGACCAAGCTCTGAGAGCCGCTCATGCGATTTTTCCCGGATCTAAGGCCAAGACGGCCTTTCAGATGCGGAGCGCTATAGCATGCCCTGTTATAATGGTTAACGTAAGGTTAATATATAATTTTTAGATATATCTAACGGTTTATGTAATAATGATCCGCTCTATCGCCCGAGCTTTTCGAGGCGCTTTTGCATTTCCGCTAGTTCTTTCTTCAATACATCAATGTCTTCATCGCCAGTTTTTGTTGGTGCGGCTTCAGAAGCCTTATCCGGAGCGCTTGGCATTTTGCTAAAGGGTAAGAACATAGACATGGCGTTACGGAACATGTCCATGTTTTTCTGCCCGAATTCTTCCATTACCCCGAAATTTTGCGCGCCGAAGGCGTTTGTCATTTGATCGCGGAATTTTTGCTGATTTTCGGTCAGCATCTGGATGGAGTGTTCCAGATAGCTCGGCACCATCGCCTGCATGCTATCGCCATAAAAGCCGATCAGCTGGCGCATAAAATTGATCGGCAAAAGGCTTTGACCCGTCTTCGCTTCTTGTTCGAAAATAATCTGGGTTAGCACCGGACGGGTAATATCCTCACCCGATTTAGCGTCAATCACGGCAAAATTATCACCGCGCTTTACCATTACTGCAAGATCATCGAGCGTCACATAGGTGCTCGTGCCCGTGTGGTAGAGGCGGCGATTTGCATATTTTTTGATAATGGTCGGTTGTTCTTTATCGGTCATCAATGCATCAACTCGTAAAAAGTGTCTCGGATTTCAATGGATCAACGTCTATCCATTCGATCGACACTGCAAGTGGACAGTAAAAATCGATGGAATGCAAGCTATTCGCCTTATGGCGTAATCCTTAAGCGATTCAGCAAAAGCCCCAAACTGACTTGACGAGCGGCGTTCAACTCGCAATGAAGTGAGGATGATGAGGTTTAGCCGTTTATCCTAATCGACCGCTCCGGCTTGATTGGGTACGGCCTCGAAGGAGGATAGAGCATGGCATCTCCCGATATTGTGATTGTTGGCGCAGCGCGTACCCCTGTTGGCTCTTTTAATGGAGCGCTTTCCACGCTTTCGGCTCACGAGCTTGGGGCCATTGCCATTCAGGCAGCCCTTCAACGCGCAGGCGTTAATGCCGCGGAAGTCGATGAAGTCATTTTAGGTCAAATTCTTGCCGCGGGTCAGGGCCAAAATCCTGCCCGTCAAGCCGCGATGAAGGCCGGTGTGCCGCAGGAAGCGACAGCCTGGGGTCTCAACCAGCTCTGCGGATCGGGCCTTCGTGCTGTGGCCATCGGCATGCAGCAAATTGCCAATGGTGACGCGAATGTCATCGTGGCGGGTGGTCAAGAATCGATGTCGCAAGCCCAGCACACCGCTCATCTTCGTAACGGTACCAAGATGGGCGATTTGAAATTTGTCGACACGATGTTGCGTGACGGCCTACTCGATGCGTTCCAAGGCTATCATATGGGCATCACGGCCGAGAATGTTGCGACGAAGTGGCAAATCAGCCGTGACGAGCAAGATGCGTTCGCCGTTGCTTCGCAAAACAAAGCGGAGGCCGCGCAGAAAGCCGGAAAATTTAAGGACGAAATCACGCCTGTTACGATCTCGACTAAGAAGGGTGACATCGTCGTCAGCGATGATGAATATATCCGTCACGGCGCAACGCTTGATAGTCTCACCAAGCTCAAGCCCGCATTCTCCAAAGAGGGAACGGTTACGGCCGGAAACGCTTCGGGTATCAATGACGGTGCGGCTGCCTTGGTATTGATGACAGCAGCTGAAGCCAATCGTCGTGGTTTGACGCCGCTTGCCCGTATTGCCTCTTGGGCGACGGCAGGCGTTGATCCTGCGATTATGGGTTCGGGACCGATCCCTGCAACGCGTAAGGCTTTGGAAAAGGCGGGTTGGAAGGCATCCGATCTTGATCTCGCCGAAGCCAATGAGGCTTTTGCTGCTCAAGCAATCGCTGTTAATCGCGATCTCGGTTGGGATACAGCTAAGGTAAACGTCAATGGTGGCGCGATTGCGATCGGTCATCCGATTGGCGCATCAGGTGCTCGTGTTTTGGTGACACTGCTCCATGAAATGCAAAAGCGCGATGCCAAGAAGGGCTTGGCTACGTTGTGCATTGGTGGCGGTATGGGCATTGCCCTCGCCGTTGAACGATAAGTCATTTTAGAAGGCCGGGATAAAAATCCCGGCCTATTCACTTTAAAGGGAGAAGCTTGATGGCACGTGTAGCATTGGTAACGGGCGGGTCTCGTGGAATTGGCGCGGCGATTTCAATCGCGTTGAAGGCAGCCGGATATACCGTTGCCGCAAATTATGCCGGCAATGATGAAGCCGCCGCTGCTTTCTCAAAAGAAACGGGTATCGCGACCTATAAATGGGATGTTTCAAATTATGATGCATGCGTTGAAGGCATTGCCAAGGTTGAGGCAGCCCATGGCCCCGTTGATGTGCTTGTCAACAATGCGGGGATCACGCGGGATTCGATGTTCCACAAAATGACGAAGGATCAGTGGGATCAGGTGATCAGCACCAATCTCTCGTCACTCTTCAATATGACCCGTCCGGTGTGGGAGGGCATGCGTGCTCGCAAATTTGGCCGCGTCGTGTGCATCTCGTCGGTGAACGGACAAAAGGGTCAATTGGGCCAAGTCAATTATTCCGCTTCTAAAGCGGGCGATTTGGGCTTCGTTAAAGCGCTTGCGCAAGAAGGTGCACGTGCTGGCATCACCGTCAATGCGGTGTGCCCGGGCTATATCGCTACCGATATGGTAAAGGCTGTCGATCCTGCGGTTGTCGAGAAGAATATTTTGCCGCACATCGCAATCGGCCGTTTGGGCGAGCCTGAGGAGATTGCGCGTGCGGTTGTTTTCCTCGTGGCCGATAATGCCGGCTTCATCACGGGTTCGACGATCTCCGCCAATGGCGGCCAATACATGATCTGAGGAAGTGTGAAGCGTTCAACGGCGACACTGACAGGCTTCGGGGCCATTCTTCTTTGGTCTTCGCTTGCTTTAATGACGGCGGCATCGGGTACGGTGCCGCCTTTTCAATTGGCCGCGATGACATTTCTGGTGGGAGGACTGATTGGCCTGCCCTTTTTATACCGCCATCCGGATGGTTTTAAGCTTCTTTCACAACCCCTTCCGGTGTGGTTGCTCGGCGTTGGTGGGTTGTTTTTATACCACGCCATTTATTTTGCAGCGCTACGCTTAGCACCTCCCGCAGAGGCGGGATTGATCGCGTATTTATGGCCCCTTCTAATCGTTCTGATGTCGGCCTTTTTACCGGGTGAAAAACTCAAAGCCGGTCATGTCATCGGCGCGATTTCCGGATTTCTGGGCGTTGCCCTTTTATTATCCGGCAAAGATGATGGGCTCGGCTTTAGTGGCCAGCATCTCAATGGTTATCTCTTGGCATTTTTATGTGCCTTTATTTGGTCGGGCTATTCCATTTTATCCCGTCGCTACAAAGACGCGCCAACCGAAATGGTCGCTGCCTATTGCTTGTTGACCTCATTCTTATCTTTCGTCGCGCATCTCTGTTTTGAGCAAACCGTTTGGCCCGATACGCACAGCCAATGGCTTGCCATTATTGCTCTGGGTATTGGTCCGGTGGGCGCTGCGTTTTACCTATGGGACAGAGGTGTTAAGCAGGGCGATATTCGCTTACTGGGCGTCTTGTCCTATGCCGCTCCGGTTTTATCCACGCTGTTGCTTGTGATTGTTGGCTTTACCGAGGCGAGCCTCTCCTTGGGAATTGCGACTATGCTCATTGTCGGTGGTGCGCTTTTAGCCAGTCGATCTAATCGCTAGAGCCGTAAGGCGTTGGATTGCACTTGCTTGATCGGGCGTAGCAGCGATTCAAGAATCGTCCGGCGACCCGTTAGAATATCAACCTCCGCCAACATCCCCGGCGTTACTGGTTTGCCCGGGCCAAAATCTTTTGCGGATGCCTCTAGCCGAACGCGAAAATAAGGCTGACCTTTTTCGTCTTGTAACGCATCGGCTGAGATATCGATCACTTTTGCATTCAGTCCGCCATAGGTTGAAAAATCATAGGCGCTGACCTTGATGACCGCTTTTTGACCCGGCCAGATTTCAGCGCGATCATTGGGCTGAACGCGCGCTTCAATAGCGAGACCAGCATCGCCGGGAACAATTTCAACCAAAGGTTCACCTGATTTAACTACACCACCAATGGTTGATACGTGGAGCTTGTTAATGATCCCCGTCATGGGCGCCACAACATCTGAACGCGCGCTTCTATCCTTAAGTGCCGCAATCGTCTCTTCCAGTTTTGCGATTTGCAATTCGGTTTCAGAACGCTCTTTATCAGAGTCAGAGCGGAAGCGTGATTTTGCTTCCTCCATGCGGCGCGATATTTCACTCATAATTGCTTCGTCGCGTGGGATCTCATGCACCAAGTCGGATAGTCTTTGTTCAATCTGTTGCAGAGAGCGTTCATTATCCAAGAGATCATTCGTCGAAAACGCGCCGACAGAATTGAGCTTTCTTAAATTACTGACCCGCTTATCTACCAATTCTCGCTCACGAATTGTATTGGCCCACCGTGAGCGTGCCTCGGATAGATCGAGCGATTTCTGTTTATATTGGTCCTCCAATATGCCGACCTGCGCCAGCAAGGTCGCGCGCTTGCCGTTGAAAAACTCCCGTTCGCGTTCAACAATTTTCGGAATATCATTTTCCAATTCGTCCGGAAAAACGAGCGTTTCGACATCGCGTACTTCAGCTGTTAGTCGGACCATACGAGCCTGCTTGGCTTTCATATCGATGGTGGCTTGCGCCAATTCTGATCGAGAAAAACTATTATCAATCCGCAACAGTGGCGCGCCTTGATTGACGCTATCTCCCTCCCTGACAAGAATTTCCGTCAAGATACCGCCTTCAAAATGCTGAACCGTTTGAACTTGCGATTGAGGAACGATTTTCCCGAAGCCTCGAATGACGCGGTCAATTTCGGTGTTTGAAGCCCAAGCGAGTAATGCGACAACTGAAATAGCAGTCAGAACGACAAAGCTTCGCGAGGCTCCCAGAATAATTTTATGGGATTGCCGCGGATAGGGAATCGGCCCGGTTGTGCCCATTTTTGGGCCAGGCGGTACAATCTTATCTTTAGGAAGTTCAACCATAGCGTTTAAAACCTAGAACTACACTTTCGTAAGAAGTGTTCATATTTAATAAAATAGAACCGACTATTCCAAAAATCGTTAAATTTATTCGATAATTTTTCATTTTATTTAATATTTTACATATATTACGCTACGGCAATATATATCGTCGTTTGCCTCTAAAGTATTATCGTTGCGGAATTAAGGCAGAATATGTCTGTTTCACCATCAAATGATGATCCCGATAGTGCCAATTCTTCCAAAGAGGGCGCATCGGTCATCCCTATCGCCACACCGCCATCGCGGATGCTTCGGCTCGCGCCAAGCGATGACGGGCGGCAATCGAGTGGTGACGAACCGATCCTCGCGGCTGAAATCGTGGATGGTTCGGCTTCACCTTCCGCCGAAGAACCACAGCCGAGCAATGAAGCGCCCGGTAAGATGTCGATTATTCGCGCGCTCGATTATCTGGCAGGCCAATGGTTTGACCAGCCTATTGATCTCACCCGTCCGGATACGACGATAGAAGCGCTTTCGCCAGAGACAGCGATTGCCTATGCATCGGAACTTGGATTGGAGCTTGTTCCCCGAAACGGTCGGCTGATCCAACTACACGAAACCGATTTTCCGTGTCTTGTCATTGACAGGGACGGCCAATGCCGGATCCTCCTTCGAAAGATTAATCGCTGGGCTTTCCTGTGCCGTACCGTGGATCGCGATCTTCCGATTGATCGCAAGCATGTTGAGTCCACCTATTCTGGATCGCTATTTTTGGTCCGTCCAATCGATGAATTTGCAACACGATCCCCGCATGGTGGGGTCGATGAGGATGCGGATCATTTGGATGATCGCCCGATTGATTCCGTGATCGGTTTCCTTGTTTCAACGATGTTGCGCAAGCGGCCTGGCGCACTCACGCAACTTGCTGTCGCGGGTGCCTTAAGCAATTTCTTGCTGGTGCTTGTCCCTATTTTTTCGATGGCGGTTTATGATCGTGTGATCCCCCATCTGGCCTATGAAACACTCTGGGCACTAACGATTGGTATTGTCATCGCGCTGGCCGCCGATCTCGCACTGCGTCACGTGAAAGTCAGGCTGATCGATTCCATTGCTGCTGACATCAGCCATGTTGTTCAAGTGCGGTTCTACCGCCGATTGGTGCATGGGCGAATGGTTGCTATGCCCCGCACAGGCGGCGCCTTAGCCCAAACGATCCGGGATCTAGAAAGCTATAGCCAATTAATTCCGATGGCTTTTCTATCCCTTTTTGTCGACGTGCCCTTTATTTTTATCACGTCGATCATACTCGCTGCGGTTGCAGGTACTGTGGCGCTCGTTCCTTTGGCTGGAGCACTCATCGTCGGAGCCGTCTTTGCCATCGCGCATTTTGCCAGTCGTTCACGTCTGGCTCCGTTTTTGGTGCTGATGCGGCTTCAATCCAATTCCGTTATCGAGACGATCGAAGGGTTGGAGACGGTTAAGACGACGACGGCTGAATCAGCGCTGCTTAACAAATGGGAACGCCTGGCCGATGCGACCGCTTATGGCAGCCATATGTCCCGACTTGCCCATGCTTTCGCCCAACAATGGACGATGTCGATTAGCCAAGCCATGACGGTCGCTACTCTTGTCTTGGGAGTTTATGAGATTAGCCAAAACGCTATGAGTGTCGGTGCATTATCGGCAGCCACAATGCTTGTTGGCCGGCTTATCGGTCCTATCACTCAATTTGTCGCGCAATCCCAGAGGGTGATTCAGGCCCGCAAAACGCTTGAACCTATTCGTTTTGTTCTGAACGCTCCTATCGAGCGTGCCGGTGATAGTGGTTTTGCAGGAAATCGAAAGATTCTTGGAAAGCTCGATTTTATCAATGTGCGTTTTACCTATCCCGGCTCGCCATCACCAAGCCTACAGGGGATCAATTTATCCATTAGGCCGGGCGAGCGCATTGGCATTATTGGGCGTGTCGGTTCGGGAAAGAGCACCCTCTTGCGCTTAATCGTCCGTCTGCTTGAAGCAGAGGAAGGCGCCATTCAGCTGGATGACAGTGATATCCGGCAATTTTCACCGAGAGATATTCGTCGGCAAATTGCCTATATGAGGCAAGATTCAAGCCTCTTCGACGACACTTTGCGGGCTAATCTTTTCTTTGGGCTTGAAAAACCCGACCAGCGTTTGGTTGAGCATGCATTAGCGATATCGGGCGTGGCGAATTTTGCCGCAAAAAATGCCGAGGGCTTTAGTTTCAGGGTGGGACCAAGGGGCGAAAGATTATCAGGCGGAGAAAGACAAGCGGTCGGTCTTGCACGCGCAATGATAGGCGATCCAAAAATGCTACTTTTAGATGAACCAACTGCAGCGATGGACAATACGATCGAACGTCAGATTATAAACGGCATAACGCCTTGGCTTCATGGCAAAACATTGATTGTTGCGACCCATCGAGCGGCTCTTCTTGACCTCGTAGATCGAATTATCCTGATGCAGGACGGGCGAATTGTCGCCGATGGCCCCAAGGAGCAGGTCTTACGAAATCTTAAAGCAGGGTAAACCTAATCCCTTAGATGCTTGTCTTTAAATGCATTGTAAATTGACGTTAGGTAATCTAAACTGACCCGATGTAAATTTTAGCGGGTACTAATTCGGGTATGGCGGGCGAAACAGACAGTGACGACGTGAATTATTGGCCAGGCTTCGTGGACGCATTGTCAACGATGACGATGATGCTCATCTTCTTGATGATGATTTTGAGTTTGGTTGTCGTGAATATATCGCAATCATCCTCGAAAAGTCAGATCTTGGCGATCGCGAAAGCGGCTAAGGTCGATAGTAGTGGCGCACCGATCTCTATCGACAAAATGACCGCGCAAATTTTAGAAGCGCTATCTCGCAAAAGCGATCCGCCGAATACAAATTTGCCGGTAACAGAAACAAAGCCTCAGCAAGAAACATTTATTGTTGAGCCAAGCGCACTTGCTAAAGTTCAAGAAGAAAAGAGCTTTTCGATAGAAGAAGGACAAAAAATTGCCTCTCATGGCATGAATGATTCTTTAATCTCCAACGGACGATCAGCAACCGCCGGTACCGCTAATAATATTGGCGACGCGACTGTGCCTGCGAATAATCCACCAAAGAGTTCGCAGACAGCGGAATTAGAACCAGAAGCAGGAAGCTATTATTTCGCAACGTCGGAGAAAAATCCGGATACTAAGAGAATCGTATCACGCCGCCCAGCAGATCTTCGTCCATTTGGTGGTTCTACCGATGTGAAGACAAATAAAGCTCTCGTCACCATCGAATACCAACCACACGCGGTTCGTGTTGATGAATCCAGCGCGTCAAAACTTACCGAACTTGTCTCAGCTCGTAAAAATGAATTGGTGGATCGTACGATTCAAGTCCGTGCTTTCGCCAATGTACAAAATGGTAATGTGACCGAAGCGCGCCGGTATAGCTATTACCGAGCCATGGGCCTCCGTCAATTTTTGATCGATGCGGGATTTCCATCTGATCAAATTCGCGTTGGAATTGAAGACATTACCAACCAAGATTTATCGGACATTGTCGAACTTTTTATACTTTAATTATGACGGGTTTAGTGAACTATGAAATCATCCAATATGACACGTGATGCGAATTCCTTAAAAACGATACAAATTGAGTTGCTCAAGTCATGTGTCGTTATTGGTGCGATTTTGGCCTTGGCCCTTTGGCAATCTGAATTTGCTCTTAATGGCATCCGCGCGCAGCCTGCCTTGAACTTGGCAATTATCGGCGTGTTTCTCTTTGGTACGGCCAAAGCGCTTATATCAAATTTCTATCTGTTTGGTGAGTACAAGGCCCTCCAAGCGATGAAGGAAACATGGGCTGATTTCGATGAAATGGAACGCTCGGGTGATCATGGTGGTGTGCTTCGCCTGATGCGAGCGGCAGAGCCCGCAAAACTATTTAGCCTGCCAACCATTCTAGGACCCATTTACGAAGATGTGATGGGCGAGATGTTAAAAACCCGCGCCTTGCGGGCATCTCTCACCCAGCGCAATACCTTGATCGCAGCCATCAGTGAAGGGATTAGGAATGAGAGGTCGCTGGTTAATTACATAACCGGTACTTTGATTTTGATGGGTCTTATCGGCACCTTTATCGGCCTCATGGAAATGGTCGCGTCCGTTGGCGGGATTATTGGCGGATTGAATGAGGCTGGTACGGGATCGGAAGACGCAATTAAAAATGTATTGCGCGATCTTCAAGCCCCATTGACGGGTATGGCGACAGGCTTCTCGGCGTCACTTTTTGGGTTATTCGGATCATTAAGCTTAGGTTTGATTGCACGTTTCGGCACAACGGCTGCGAATTCGATTAAGCGCGAATTTGAATCATGGCTGTCGCGCATTAGTAACCTTGAAGCGCAGGGTACTGGAAGCGCCAGCAGTGCGGCGACAGTGGATGGCACTACGGTGGCTATCGCCGGATCTCTCCTTGGCGCCTTCAGAACAACCCAAGGCCTTATCACCCGAAGTGCCGAGGTTATGAAGCGATTGGGTGAGCGCCAAGAAACGCAAACGGAAGTGTTGGCAAAACTTGTCGAGCAGGTTGAAGGTCTTTCCATCCGGCAAGGCCAGACGATCACGCAGCTAAAACGCGTTGATATGATTGGCGACACTCTTGATAGCATGCGCGAGGAGGCCATTCTGCGCGATCGTGCGGCTTCAAATCGACTAGCGGAAGGTATTGGTCGGGTATCACAAGTGATCGAGAATAGTCGCATTGATCTTTTTGACGCTGTTCAAAATGTAGCCGAGCAGGTTCGCGGTACAGAGCGTTTGGGGCATGTTCTCGAATTGCAACAAAACCGTGGCTTTGAAGCGATTGCGCTTGAGTTGTCGACAATTGCTGCCGCAGGCAATGAACGCGGACGAATTTATTCTGAGCATCATAGCGAAGTTGAAAAATTAATCCGTACATCGCTCCGGCCATTAGACGTCGGCACGGTATCGGATCAATTGGCAGCGTCGGTTGATGAGCGTTTAGCCGCAGGCTTCGGAGCTGTTGCCGCATCCTTTGATGAATCGCTAAACCGGTTGGTTTCTGGATTAGACCGTCTTGGGCAGACCCAAGCCGAATTGGCCGATCGTCTTCTTGCTGTTGATGCAGCGACAACCCCTGCCGAAGAAATGCGCGCCTTTGGCAAGAATATCGAGCAGGGCGTCGCGAGTGGCTTGGCAGAAATCGCCAAGGTTCTTGAAGGCGTTTTAAGCGATCGCTCACGGCAAGTGAATGAGCAAATCGATGCAGCTTCAAAGGCCAATGCGACCGATGATGCAATCGCTGATTCATTCGAACTCAATAAAGTGGTCGTTGAAGCGGTCTTGGATCGGTTCAGAAAAAAATCAAAAAATATTCGGTCAGCGTCGTAATTATGTGATTGCCGATCTTTTGACTGCTAGGAGCCCATAATGTTGGACCGCCCCAATAATTCATCTCCCAAGACTATCGCGAAGCGTCCGTGCTGCATCATTGCCGAGCTTGGTCTGGATGAGCATGACGTTGTCCTCGATGGCGTTGTTCGCTGGTTGGTACTGGATCGCGCTTTGTTTCGTGAGGCCACGCGCTATATCTTGAAACGAAAAGGCGACTCGGTAAGGCTTCGTATTTTGGGCGACGATTATCCCGCTACAATTTTACGGACCACTTCCGAGGGGTATGAGCTTCAGTTCGATAATCCGATGGATCCGGATGTGGTTGACGAGCTCGTCTCGCAGCACTTAACCGACGAATAGGAGCCCTTGGCCAGCCGAGCCGAAGCCCGCAAGGGCGAAGGCTGGTCGGAGCGAAAGGATTTGAACCTTCGACCCCCTCGTCCCGAACGAGGTGCGCTACCAGGCTGCGCTACGCTCCGATGTTCCCGAATGCGCCGCTGTATAATGACGCAGTTTTGACCCCGCAAGCGTGAATC
>Ga0208618_1000378_pt1 | contig 20887 bp, 32 predicted proteins | sample CryBogCBE18Jul08_FD_184585 | JGI IMG/M metagenome (GOLD analysis project Ga0208618, IMG submission 184585) | Freshwater microbial communities from Crystal Bog, Wisconsin, USA - CBE18Jul08 (SPAdes) | ecosystem: Environmental > Aquatic > Freshwater > Lake | place: Crystal Bog, Wisconsin, USA...
GCTGTAGTAGCAAATACAACTCTTAGCAACTTGACTGGTCCTGGTACATACCAAGACTTGACTATTGCAAGTCCGTATAACAGCAGTTCTGCTATTACTGGTTTTACAACCCAAGCCTTATTCGTTAATGTGAACACTGGTAGCGGTAATGTCGCTAACACTGCAAGCATTATGGTTTATGGCGATGTAGTGAGTTTCTAAATGTCAAATGTCTTTGTAACCAACAATTCTGAGAAAAAACTAACTGACGGTTACGGTGGCGTCTTTTATGAGTTTAAAAAAGGCGAAACTGTAGAGATCCCAGAGAATGTTGCTCGTCATATTTTTGGTTATGGAGATCCTGACAAAGAACCTTATTTGGCACGGTTAGGCTGGGTCATCTCCCGCAATGATTTGGACAAGGGTTTAGAAATCCTTAGCCAATGGGAGATCTCTACCGAACCTCCTTCAAAGAACCAATCGTTATCCCCGTTGGTGGAAAGAGTACCCCTCCCCTCTGCAAAGAAGGGTGGGGGAAAAGTCCTTAAGGCGGTAGCATGAACTATGGATCGTAAATGGCAACCTTATCGAGCTACATCACCCAAGTTCGTAGATTGCTCCACGATGCTAATGGAAACTTTTACACTGACCAACAGTTAACAGATTACATTAACGAAGCACGGGAGCGAACAGTACGAGATACAGGCGCTTTGCGTGAAGTAATCGTTACGCAAGTACCTTGTCAGGTCGCACCAACAGCTACAGTAAATGGCGCATCACCAGCTTACCCAACACAGTGGGTGGCTAATACTGCCGTCACTTCTGGGCAGTTTGTATTTAGTAATATTTATATTTATCAATATGTTACGAGTGGTACTTCAGGATCTTCAGCTCCTCCCTACCCTCAAGCAACACAAAACAATTACAACAACTATCCTCCAAGCACACCCTTTGCAGACGGTACGGCTACCTTGCAATATGTCGGTAATGCAGAGAATATTTCGTATGCAGCACTGACTAATTTAGTCGGGTCTAGCCCACTTACGCCTAGTTCTGGCAACACAATTTTAGATATTATCAATATCAACCTGTACTGGGGAAACACCCGTGTACCGCTTGATTATTTACCCTGGTCAGATTTCAACGCTAGATTGCGTTTTTGGCAAAACTACATCGGCAGACCATTGTGCTTTAGCATTTATGGTCAAGGACAGATTTACATAGGACCAGTACCCGATCAAGTCTATCAATTAGAGATTGATTGCGTGGTATTGCCTAATCCGTTGTCATTAGCTGCATCTACTACGACAGATACCATCACCGATCCTTACTTTACCCCTGTGCAGTTCTATGCTGCCTACCTTGCTAAGTATTACGAGCAGAGTTTTGGTGAAGCAGAGATCTTCAAGCAGGAATATCAAAAACACGCTCAATCAGTACTGAATACGGTATTTACCCGTAGAGTACCTAGCGTTTACTCAACACCATACTAAGACATGGCTGCTGCGGAACAGAAAAAATCGTATCAGGTCGTTAAGCAATTTAAGGGGCTTAACACTAAAGCTAACCGCACAGCGATTGATGAAACTGAGTTTTCATGGATTGAGAACATTCAGCCGATTGGCTACGCTAACGCCAAGATTATTTCTAACAGCAATCCTGTCACAATTGCCAACGCTACCGTAACTTTTGCGAATACGGTCACTTATCTGACCTCCATGAACATAGGTCTAAATGACTATGTGATTGCTTTTCAGCAAGATGGATCGGCTCAGTACTATCGGATACAAGACAACAGTTTTGGCAATGTTGCTGTAGCTGGCACATTTAGCAATTCTGGTATTCAGGCTACCCAGTGGTACAACGACAGGATGTTGGTGATTGATCCCAATAAAGGGATGTTTTCATGGGATGGTAACAATACTGTCACCATTGGTGCAGTCGGTGTCATCGCTGTCACAAACCCAGGATCAGGATATACCACAGCTCCTAGCGTAGTGATTTCAGGACCAGATCAAGCAGGTGGTGTTCAGGCTAATGCTACTGCATCCCTAGTATCTGGTGGCAACACAGTAGGATCAATTAACCTGGTAGTCGGTGGTACAGGCTACACCAACGCTGCAAACCTGACTGTGACACTTAATGGTGGCGGTGGTACGGGCGCTAAAGCAGTAGCTGGAATACAGACTTTTGCTACTGGCACTGTCACAATCAATGTTGTTGACGGTGGCGCTGGCTACATCAATTCCGCCAATACCGTTGTATCCATTACTGGTGGTGGCGGTACAAATGCTGCTGGTACTGCGGTTATTAGCGGTAACACCGTAACTCAAGTGGTCATGACTAACCCTGGTACTGGATACACCAATACAGCCAATTTAGTGGTCAGTATCTCTGGTGGCGGTGCAACAACTAATGCTGTGCTATCAGGCGTGGTTAATACGCAAACCAATAGCGCTATAGCGAGCTTCTCAGGGCGTGTTTGGGTGGCAACAGGGCGAACTGTCACCTACTCTGCTGCGGGTCAATACAGCGACTTTACAAGCGTTTCAGCGGGTGCTGTGACGCTAACGGACAGTACTTTACATGGCAACATTATTCAACTGCTTTCTGCTAACAACTTTTTGTATATTTTTGGCGATGATTCCATCAATGTGTTTTCTGATGTGGTCGTTAATTCATCAGGGATAACCCTATTTACTAACACCAATGTGAGCGCATCCGTTGGTTCTAAGCGCCCTAATGCCATTTTCCCGTACTTTCGTTCCGTTCTGTTTATGAACGATTATGGCGTGTACGCACTGGTCGGTTCTACCACTTCCAAGATTTCTGATGCCTTGGATGGCATTTTTCCTAATATTGACTTTGCTAGCCCTGTTTATGCTGGACAGGTGTTGATTAACAATATTTTGTGCGCTGCATTTAATTTTAGATATTACGATGCTACTTTCACGCAAAGCTATCGTTATGTGCAAGCGGTGTTTTTCGAGAAAAAATGGTTTATCACTAGCCAAGGAAATGATCTTGCCTACATGACTTATGTACCTGTCGGTGGGAAGCTGACGCTATTTGGTACACGATCTAACTCGTTATATCAGTTATATGCAAATAGCACTAGCACGATTAGTAGCATTATACAAACTGCTTTGATGCCGATGAGTGATCCGATACGGACCAAGCAAGCAACAAAAGCAGCAATTGAAGCAACAAACAGTAACACCGCAGTCACTTTGACTGCAACAATTGATACAGAATCGGTATCTGAACCATTAAATGAACTGTCTAGTTTAATTTATTGGACCAATAATAATTTTGTAACGATTGCCTGGATTAACAACGCAAGTGCCGTTGTAGGTTGGGATGCAAGTGGCTACCAACTCTTTAAGTCAGACGCTTCAAACTATGGAAAATACTTAGGACTTACAGTAACATCCAACAGTGCTGGCTTTATCTACAACGGCTTTGAATTTGAACATGAATTGAGAGTGAGGTTCTAACATGGGTGTACCCTATACATTCGCATCGGCAACAAATTCGATACCCTTATCGCAACTAGATGCCAACTTTAATACCCCAGTTACTATCGGTAGTACTACCGTAGGATTAGGGAATACCACTACTACTTTAGCGGGTTTGGCTAATGTCAGCACAACTGCTTTAACAGTTACCAATGACGCTTCTATATCAGGTCTTACTGTTGGTAAGGGTGGTGGTTCTTCTGCTGCAACTGTTGTTGGTAGTGGTGCTGCTGCTGCTTCTAATGCAAGCGGAACTCCAACAGCTTTTGGTTATAAAGCATTAGCTGTTGATGTTAGCGGTGGTTTAAATTCTGCTTTTGGTTACCAAGCATTAACTGCAAATACAACAGGCACAGATAATACAGCTATTGGCTCTTATAATGCTTTAAGAAGCAACACATCTGGAACGGCTAATATTGCTATTGGTCGTGAAGCACTTCAAGCAAACACCACTGCCTCTAACAACACAGCAGTAGGTTATCAAGCTGGATATAGTCAATCTACAAACCCATACAACACTTATATTGGCAGACAAGCTGGATATTCTTCAACTGGTTCAGATTGCACTTTTGTAGGTAACGGCTCTGGTTATTACACAACTGGTTCATTCAATACCTTAATTGGTGATAGTGCTGGTTTCCAAATTACTTCTGGTGCAAAAAACACAGTATTGGGTTGTTTTCCAGGAAATCAAGGCGGTCTAGACATCCGTACAGCAAGTAACTACATTGTGTTATCTGATGGTGATGGTAATCCTAGAGGTGTGTTTGATTCTAGTGGTAATTTAATTGTTGGTGGTACTTACTATTTTGGAGGAAAAATAACATCTGTTACTCCTGCATCTTATACAGAATCTAATTACAGGTCAGATTCCGCAACAGCAGCTGGAACAACTTGGAAACATTTTTATGGAACTAGTGGTTCTAATGCAGTAGCAAATATTAATATTTTTGGTAATGGCAATATTCAAAATGCTAATAATAGTTATGGTGCTATTTCCGATATTTCATTAAAAGAAAATATTGTTGATGCAACTCCAAAACTTGAAGATTTATGTAAAGTTAAAATTCGTCAATATAATCTTAAATCAGATGAAACTAAATCAAAACAAATTGGGGTTATTGCACAAGAATTAGAAGAAGTTTTTTCTGGAATGATTGAAAAGGATAATGATGGTATTAAAGGCGTCAAATATTCTGTTTTTGTGCCAATGCTCATTAAAGCAATCCAAGAACTTAACACCTTAGTAACAACCCAAGCAGCGCAAATCGCCGCATTACAAGCTAAAGTAGGAGCATAAAAATGGAATTAACTAAAGAAGAACAAGTAGCACAAGACTATAAAGCATAATGCTCTATATTTACGAACATATCCGCCCTGATACCAATGCCATCTTTTATGTTGGCAAGGGTACTGACAAGCGTATGCACTCCAAGCACCGCAGAAATGCCCATTGGAATAACATTGTGCGTAAAGCTGGCGGATTTACTGTTCGTGAAGTATGTAGGCATGAAGATGAAGAATTGCTGTTTTTGGCAGAACAAGAACGGATTGACCAGTTAAAGCGTTTAGGTATTAAGTTAGCCAATAAGACGGATGGTGGCGAAGGTCCAAGCGGTTATCGCCATACAGAAGAAACTAAGCGTAAGATTGCTGAATTACAGACAGGTGAAAAGCATTGGAGATTTGGAAAGCAAGCTACTGAAGAAGAAATAGCAAAATTAAAATATGCTAGGTCTAAATTAGTTTTTACTCCTGAAATTCGTAAGAAAATTTCTGATGCTGGAAAAGGTGTACCAAACAGCCCTGAACACAGAGCCAATATATCTAAAGCAAAGCAAAATGGCGGTCATCACATGGCTTTAACTGTGGAATATGATGGCAAAAGATTTGATTGTATTAAAGCATTATGCGTTTATTTGAATAAATCACACGGAACTGTAAATGGATGGATTAGAAATAATCCTGAAAAATATGGTATTACTGTTATTGGTAGAACAAAGGACTTGAAATGACAACTATTACTGAATTAACTCCTGCACAGCAGGTTCAAAAAGATTATGTTTCAGCTATGGATTCGGTCAATCTTATCAATGCAGGAAAACCTGCTGATATGACTGACGAAGATTGGGCTGATACAGTTAAGCGCAATAAAGAGCATTTAGAGATTCAAATTGCTAAAGGTTCTGAGTATTATGGTTCTAATGATTTAACACCTTTTGAAGAAGCTATTGCTAAGTAATTTTTAACAACCGTAAGGGGATATAAATGGAAGATGTAACAATTAAACTGGAATTGTCTGTTAACGAAGTAAACTACATTTTGCAAATGTTAGGTGAATTACCGACCAAAACAGGTGCATGGAATTTGTTAGCAAACATTAAGAATCAGGCAGATCCACAAGTACCTGCACCAGAACAAAAGGAAGAAACCGTACAATGAGCGTATCCGCAGCCTTCACTCCGTTAGGTAACACCGTAGTGCTTACGGCTGCTACCTCAGCGCCCACAGCCGTTCAAGTCAACTCGAATAGTGCTTTTGGGGGTAATCAGTACCGCATCATCAACGCATCCACTACTCAGGGATGTTTTCTTTCGTATGCTCAAACCCAATCGGTAGCGCAGTCTAATTGCGTTATTCCTACAGGTTCAGGCGCAAACAGTACAACGACTTTGTACATTTTGCCTAATACGGATGAAATTATTACTTTTGTACCTAATGCGTGGTTTACCGCTATTACCGCAGCAAATTCAGCAACTTTGTACATAACTAACGGTGATGGGATGTAATGCTTAAAGTATCTGGCAACTTTGCGGGATCGTTAACTTATCAGAGTACTTGGAACGCAAGTACCAATAATCCTTTTCTGCAAAGCTCTGTTGGAACTAAAGGTTTTTACTATGTTGTATCCGTTGCTGGAAATACCAACCTTAATGGCATCACCACTTGGAATGTGGGTGACTGGGCGGTATTTGACGGCAATGTTTGGGAAAAAGTAGATAACAATAATGCGGTCACTTCTGTCAACGGACAGACAGGCGCAGTCGTTTTAACAGCAGCTAGTTTAGGCGCAGCAAACAACAGCACCTATATTTTGGCTGGTACAGGGCTATCGGGTGGCGGAAACCTCACAGCTAATGTAACATTAAACAATGCTGGCGTTCTTACATTTAACACCCGTACAGGGAATATTTCTCTTACTAGCTCTGATGTCACCACTGCTCTTGGATACACCCCAGGATCGGGGAACGGCACTGTTACTAGCGTTGCTACTGGCACTGGTCTAAGTGGCGGACCAATCACATCTTCAGGCACGATTAGCCTAGCCAATACTGCGGTCACTGCGGGAACTTATGGTAACGCCACAATCAATGGCGTATTTACAGTAGATGCACAAGGGAGAATCACAAGTGCAAGCAATGTTACGATTAGTGGCACTACTCCTGGTGGCACTGCTGGTGGGGATCTTACTGGTACTTATCCTAATCCCAGCCTTAATACTTCAGGCGTTGTCGCTGGCACATACGGGTCTGCAACATCATCTCCTCAAATTGCTGTAGATGCCAAAGGTCGGATTACCTCCGCTTCCAATGTCACCATTACAGGAGTTTCCCCTGGCGGTACAGCTGGTGGTGATTTAACAGGTTCTTACCCTAACCCTACTTTAAATACGAGTGGTGTTACGGCAGGAATTTACGGTAATGCTTCACAAGTATCTCAAGTCACTTTTGACGCTAAAGGCAGAGCAACCTCCGCAGCCAATGTCGCAATCGCTATAGGGGTGGCTTCCGTATCAGGCGCAGTATCTAATACAACTTATGTACTGGCAGGATCAGGATTATCAGGCGGTGGCGCACTGACAGGCAATGTCAGCTTAAGTGTGTCTGCAAACACCGTAAACCAAAATGTCACTGTACAGAATAATGGCGTAACCGTTGGATCAGAACCAGCAATTAACTTTATTCCTGGGTCTAACATTACCATTACTACAGCTAACAGCCCTAGCACTGGTCAAGCGAATGTGACTTTTGCAGTCAGCGGTCTTGGAACGATGGCAGGACAAAATGCCAATTCTGTATCAATTACTGGTGGAACAATCAATGGTGTAGCACTGACTTTAGACACCATTCAAAATACTCCAATTGGTACAACTACTCCCGCTGCTGGAGTATTTACATCATTATCTGCTGCCAATGTTACGGCAACCCAATCTATTACTGGATCTTCCAATATTGGTGCATTTAGCTACGGAACTCTTGCTTACACCGATACCAGCATATTGGCTTCGTTTACATCCAGCACCAACAACTACAACCAGATACTTTTGCAAAATACTAATGCTGGATCTAGCGCATCAACAGACTATGTAGTTAGCAACGACAAGGGTACGGCAAGCACTTTCTACGGTGACTATGGCATGAACAGCTCCACATTTGCTGGATCTGGTTCAATGAATTTGCCTAACGCTGTTTATCTGCAATCTTCAAATTCAGATTTAACTCTAGGCACTTTGTCAGCTAATGCAGTCCATATTGTTGTCAATAACGGAGCTACCGATGCTCTTACCGTAAACTCAAACAACAGCGTCACAATTCCTACAGTCATTACTGGAAACGCAGTCATTACTGGTGGTACGGTTAATGTGCAAACAACAAACCATACCGCTACCACTGCGGGTAACGCCACTTATGCAACCTCCAGCTTATTGCTCGTTCCCGCTGGATTTTTTCAATTTGACCTTAACGGCACAGTGGTAAAAGTGCCATATTATGCGGTGTGACAATGGAAACTCAAACCCTACTTAATATTTGTTTTGGACTTGCTGGCGCTTTTGGTGGCTGGATCTTGCGTGTGGTTTGGTCTGAAATCAAACTTGTACAAGAGATGCAACAAGACTTGGAAAGAGATGTTTCTGAGAATTATGTTCGCAAAGATGATTACAGAATTGATATTGCCGAGATTAAAGGGATGTTTAACCGCATCATGGACAAACTTGACACAAAGATGGACAAGTAATGGACTTTAATACGCTCTCCATCGTTAAATTCGGGGATGTTGAATCTCTAGGAGAGTTTTTGTTTGAAAATGGGCTACAGCATAAGTTATTTCAGCAAACCCTCCAAAGACAAGGCATTTCAGTGCCTATTTTCCCTATTACAGACGCTAATACGGACAATTTGGATGACTGGTTACTTGCCCATCAGGTCGAACATCAGGCGTTTGCCAAGCTATTAGGATTAAATAATCCGTTCAATATGCTCGATGTAAACTTTAATAACGAGAACGATTTTTATGATTGGATCGGTACGCACTTGACGATTCATCAAGAAATTGCGTCTGCCCTCAACCTCATTCAATAGACTATGAATAATCTTTCCCCCGCCCCAAAAAAAATCGAAAATCCGACAACTGCTCCTATCAATGCAGATGTCGTTAACCTATTGAAAACACAGGGAAAAAAGAAATATCCTGATGATGTTACAAAGGCTAAAGAGCGTTTGTTGCAAGTTTTGAAGACCGCAAAAGTAGATCCACAAACTGTAATTCAAGCGGGTAAATTTGCACAAGCAGGATTAAAAAACCCACAAATGTATCAATTGGCTATTCAAAATGCTATCAAAGCACAATTGATTACACCAGAAATGGTTAAGCCAGGCGGAATTGATTATCAGTTATTAGCGCAAGGAATAACAGCGGGGAAGTTAACAGAAGAACTAGTTAAGGAAGGAAGATTCTAATGGGCGGATCAGTCGCATCAATAGCACCAGTAGTCACCGCAGTTGTAGCAGTTGCTGCATCTGTTGTGGCTGGACCTGAAGTCGGAGCAGCTATCATTGAATCAGTAGGCGTTGAAGGCGCATCTGAAGCCACCGTTGCTGCCGTAGGATCTGCTGCAATTAGTGGCGCTACATCTGCCGTAAATGCTGCCGTGCAAGGTAAAAATCTTGATGGTGTTTTAGCTGCTGGTGCTGAAGGCGCTGCTGCGGGCGCTGTTGGATCTGAAGTGGGAGGCGCTGTTGGCGAAGGTACAACGGATCTAGGATCTACTGCATCTAATGCCCTGAAAGGCGCTGCTAGTGGAGCTTCATCAGGATTTACCCGTGCTGAACTAGCTGGACAAAATTTATCTCAAGCTACTAAAGCTGCTGAATTGGGTGGTGCTACAGGCGCATTGACTAGCCTAGCATCTGACGCTACTGGTGCTACAAGCTCAGAAAGAGCATTGCTTGGAAGTGCCATCGGCACAGGTTTAAATTACTCTAATTTATTTGGCACACAGCCAACCCCATCTTCTCAAGTCGGAGGTCCTCCTCCTGGCGGTCCAACCTCAGTGGCATCTACAGGACAAGGTACAGCCCCAGGCGCTGCTGGTAGCACGGTATTAGGTTCAGCTTTAGGCGTATCTGCTGATCCAGGCGGTCCAGTACAAACCACAGAAGGTGGCGGGGCTACCCGAAATGTATGGAATCAGGCATCATTACGAAATCCAGATCAAGAAGGCGGGAGTACAGTATGAGTAGGGTATTGATGGAATCATTGAAAATGGATTTGCCAGCGTTGGCAGAATTGCTACGGTCTAAAGGTCGTGGTAAAGATTCCGTTCTTGCTCACATTACTCCTAAAGAAGCTGCTTTATTAAAAAAGCGTGGTGGTAGAGGTAGTAGAAACCCTGATACTGGTTTATTAGAGTTTGATGACGGAGAAGCCGTTGGTCCTACTTACCAAGAATTAGGTTACACCCCTGCTCCAGAACAAGCAGCTCAAGCTCCTGCAACTACAGAACAATTGCAAGCTGGCGGATACAATGTCTTAACCCCTCAGCAACAAACTTTTGCAGAAACACAACGGCAAGAGGATTTTGCAGCAACACCTCAAAATCCATATACCGATACGACTTTGTATCCAGGCGGTCAAAGACCTACGGGGGTACAAACCGTATTTACACCTGAAGGTCAAACATACAATCAAACCCCAGGGCAATTAGTCGCAGCTGCACCTACAGCACCCACAGTAGATACTGGCGCTACTAAACAACCTCCTTCATTTACGGATAAATTAGGAACAGCACTAACTGATCCTAACAATTTATTGAGATTAGGTTTAGCTACAGGATTAGGCGTATTTGGTGCTGGACAAGCCCGTAAGACTGCACAACAAGGCGCTGCCGTAACAGGTCAAGAACAAGCAATTGCCCAGCCTTATCAACAACAAGGTCAACAGTTAATTGCACAAGCACAGTCAGGAACTCTATCTCCAGCCAGCCAACAAGCCTACAACGCAGCAAAAGCGCAATTAGCACAATCACAGGCTAATCGTGGTGGCGTAGGCGCACAGCAAGCTGCTAATCAATTAGCTAATGTTTATCAGACTTTATTAAATAATCAATACACCTATGGATTGAATGTGATGCAGATTGGTGACAATATTAGCCTTGGAGCTATTAAGACTGGTATGCAATTGGATCAACAGCTTAATACTGCTACAACGAATTTCTACACTACCCTTGCTCAAATGGTGGCAGGTGGTGGCGCACCTAGCATAACGGTAAGGACTGCATAATGGCTGATACACAAACCGCAGTACCAGAAACTACAGATCCATTAGGATCAACCATTGCTAAATACCCATTTTTAAAAGCACAAAAAGCTGCTGGAGAAAAAGCCGTAGAAGCTAAGGTAGGCGCTGAAACTGCAAAAGCAGAAGCAGAGTTTGGGGAAAAGCGTAAAGCCCTAGAAGATATTTCTGCCAAAGATAAAGCGAAGTACGAAGAAGTTAAATCTCAGATGAAAGAGATTCCTGACTTCAAACCTTCTCAAGAAAATGCTTTTGATATTGGCGCTGTATTTAGCATGATTGCTACTATGGGCGTGGCTTTAGGTGGTTCAGGAAAGCTATCTGGTTTGAACGCTATGAACGCTATGGGCGGTATGCTTAAAGGTTATCAACAAGGTCGTAAAGACTTGTTCGCTAAAGAACAAGCTATTTTTGATAAAGAATTACAAAGTTTAAAAGCACACAACGATGCTTTGCTTAAAGATTTAGAGGTATATCAAAAATTAAGCGCTACTGATAAAGAAGCTGCGATGGCAAAGGCTGCTGAAATTGCAGCTAAAAACCCAGGCGTTATTAAATCTTTAATTGAATCAGGTCGTGCAGATGTAGCGGTAGATATTGCTAAAGCAAATACTGCCTTACAGACTAAGATTATTGAAACTGCTGCTAGAACCAGTTTAAGTGGTAAAGGAGGTGCTGGTGGTCTAAATGGTCGTTACGCTTTCAATATTTTAGAAGCAGCGCAACAAGCTGGTGCAGACTTGTTAAATATTGCACGGATGCCATCAGGTACTGTATTAGGTACATTTGCGGGTATGACTGGTCAGGGTGGCGATACCCTCCTGTCATCTCTGTCTAATACATTTGCTCGTAATATCACTGATGAAGAATCTCGCCAATTCCAACAGTTGATTAGCGGATTTGATATGAACATGGCTAGAGCGCTTGGTGGTGGTTACGCTAACAGCGGTGCAAAAGCTGCGGTTCAAGCCTATAAAGAGCAAGTTGCAAGAAGTGGTGATACGCCACTTGCACAAGCTACATTCTTGGCTAGAGCTAAACAAGAATTGGCAATTCTTAACAATGCTTACAAAGCACACCCAGGCGCTAACGATGCAGAGAAGCAGCAGATGCAACAATTGACAGATAGCATCAATCAAGTTGTACCGTTTACTGTACAAGATGTTGTTACTGCGTCTGGTGGTAAGGGTGTACCAACAATTGCTCAAGCAGCTCAATCTATGGTTTTACCGCAAGCTCCAACCCTTGAAGAGTTCTTACAAAAGGCTGGCGCTGCTAATCCAAATATGACTACAGATCAGCTAAAAGCTAAATATAAAGAACTTTACGGGGGTTAATTATGGCTGACGGATTTGTAAACCCTTTTGATGGATCTACTTCCAAACCTTCTGGAACAACAGAGTTTGTAAACCCATACGAGAGCAGACCAGGAAAGTCTATTGCTAAAGGTCCTGGTAGCCCATCATTTGCACAACAAATGGGTGGTCTAGTTTATGGTGCTGGTACTGAGTTAGCTGGCGCACCTGGAGAGATTGAAGAGTTTTTTACAACCAGCGGTAAAGGTGAAAAATTAGGTGGTTCAGGACAAGCATTACCTACCGCACCTGAAATCCGTAAGGGTCTTAAAGGCACAGCATTAGAACCCGTGCGTGGTACTGAAGCCATGCAAAAGACAGGCGAAGTTCTTGCTAGTGTTGGTATGCTTGCCCCCGCTGCTTATCGTGGCGTGGGAAAAATGGTAGGTAGCACAACCAAAGAAGGCGAGCGTATTGCTGGCGTGGCTGAGAAATTAGGTTTTAAATTATCCCCATCTCAAGTGCGTGCCGATGCTCCAGTGTCTGAAAAAGGCGCAGCTTTTTATTCAAAAGAAAACCAATTACTTGCTAATCGCCTTGTATCTAAAGGTACTGGTGTACAAGCTGATGAAGTTACTGGCGATTTTATTAAAGGCAGAATCAAGGCTTTAGGTAGAGAGTTTGATAATGTTTACAAGGGCAAAGAATTTAAAATTGATCCTTCTGTAGAACCCACTCTTGAGAACATTCTTGCTAGAGAACAAGATTTAGGTTTTGCTGGCGTTCCTGCTGTTAAGGGAGCTGCACAATCTATTCTCGAAAATATTGCTACTGGCAAAGTTAAAGGTGATGACATCCAGCGTCTGCGTAATGCGTTGACACAATCAGCTAGGTCTGCTGGTAGTCGTGGCAAAGCGCACGAGATCTATGAATTAGTGGATGTATTGGATAGAGCTGTTGAAAGCGCTAACCCAGCTATGAAAGCGACTTTAGAGCGTATCCGACCTCAGTATCGCAACACAATCATTTTAGAGGACTTATACAACTCTGATGGAATTAAACAAGGTAATGTCAGCTTAGAGCGTCTTGGTGGCGTTGTAGGAGATAAAAACACCCTACGCAGAAATCCACAAGATATTGATACTTACGGTGAGCTAGGTCGTGAGCTTGGTCTGCGTGCAAGGTGGGAATCTGCTGGTGGCGATATACCTGAACTGGTAGAAAAGACCACTAGAACACATGGTCCACTATCCACAGCTATTCGTGGTTTAGCTACCCCACTGCGTACCCGTTATGCTCGTGCAGCGCAAAGATCTGCACAAAGAGGAAGCACTGCTCAAAAGCTCGGTGAAGCATTAGGCACAGTGCCAGCAATTGAAGAAGTTATTAGTCCAAGACAAAGATGAGTAAGAAACAAAAAGGACTAAACCCTGAACTAGAGAGCGCTGTAGAGCTGCTCCTAAAACAAGTTATGGCTGATGACACAGCGTCATTAACTGACAAGTGTAAGGTCATTGATCGTATGGTCAATATTGAAAAGCTCAAACAAAAGATCTCAGATGATGAGTGGGGATCGGGCTTCATGAATACTGACGATAATGATGAGTAGGGTTATACTATGATTTTTAGATTTAAAGGGGATAAGAATGGATGCAGTAGCCTTGGTACGCCTAGCTTTGGCGGTCATTACAGACCGTTCAATCACAATTTTGGCGCTCTTAGCATCGAGCGTGATGTGCGGGTGGACAATGTGGAATCCCATGTGGGAGCGAGTGGTAACACTAGCAATATTTGTCGTATTCAGTTATCTTGTCGTTAATACGAAGGAAAGGACTAAAAATGAGCTTAAAACCCAAGAATGAGGGCAGCAGTCACAACAGCCCGTATAAAAGACCAGCTGATGTGAACCAGCAAATTGCTAAATCTACACGCCCACAGTTGCCCCGTGACGGATCTATCAATGGTCTAAACACTACTTTTGGTGGCAAGATGCCTTCAGGATATGTTTCAGTTTGGAACTTTGACGGCAACCGCAACACTAAAGATTCCGCTACTACTAAACCTGGCAACGCTGGTAAAAAGAGTATTTTCTAATGGCAAACAATATCGCTTTTCAACCGATGGGAAAAACGGTAAAAGTAGCCGTTACTGGTGCTGCAAACACGCAGTCTAATGTATATACCATCACCTCAGACAGCCCTGTTAACCAGTATTTTATTTCTAACGCTGATGTCAATAATGCTGTTTATGTTTGGATCAACCCTACCAACACTTTCAATGTAGCGTTGCCTGATAACGGTCCTGTTTATGTGATTTCTTTGCCACCTTATTCTTACAAAGTAATTACTGGTCCACAAGTTAGCCCTACAGGTAGTGTTTATGCAAGAGTAATTGGTGATGCTGCTAACGCTTCTGTTTACATCACACCAGGAGAAGGTCTGTAATGCCGTTGGCAAAAGGATCATCTAAGAAAACCGTATCCCGTAACATCAGCAAGATGATGCGGGAAGGTTATCCACAAAAGCAAGCTGTCGCTGCTGCTCTTTCTACCGCTAGAAAAACCAAAAGAAAAAGTAAGCGCTAGTCACACTTTTGTAATAATATAGCTTTACATTTCAAGGGGATAATAACCGCACAAGGGGATTAGCGTGCTTGAAAGTCGTATCCGCAAGGCGAATACCACAAAATTAGCAATCCGTTCACTGCTTAAAGATATGCAGTTGGAAACGCTCCCCTCCGATACGGTTTACGATGTCACCAAAGGTCACTGGTGGATTCTCTATGTAGATTACGAACCCGCAGGATATTGCGGTTTAGTGCCATCTAAGCAGTGGCAAGACACAGGATACTTTTGCCGTGCTGGAATCCGTGAAGCCTATCGTGGGCATGGGTTACAACGCAAACTCATTAAAACCCGCATACGCAAAGCCAGAGAACTCGGTTATAACTGGCTGATTACCGATACTAACGATAACCCTGCATCAGCAAACAATCTGATTGCTTGCGGTTTTCGCATGATTACTCCCTCAAAGCCCTGGTGTGAAAGCGAAGCTGCTTGTTATTGGGCGCTAAAACTAAGGTAACTATGTCAACAAAACCTCTCAGCACTGAAATCATGGAGCAAGCGGTAGATGCTGTAAAACAATATCCTACTGTCAAAAGCGCAGCAGCATCACTCGGAATACCGCCACAAACCCTACATCACCGCCTAAGCAAAGCTGTTGAAGCAGGATTATTTAGCGCAGAAGAACGCAACAGAAAGTATAAAGTTGACAAATCTATCAACATTCATCCCATGCTCGAAACCGATATTCTTCCTGATGAGGATATTGATGTAGATGAACTGGTAGAACACCGCATTAAGCAGTTTACTAAGAAAAAAGAAGCCAATGATGCTAGGCGTTGCATCAAGGTTAAGGTCAAAACGAAAGGTCCAGTCGGTATTCTATGGTTTGGCGATCCCCATGTTGATGATGACGGAACAGACTTAGAATCCCTAAAAGCCCATACCGATATTTGCCGTGATACCCCTGCCATGTTTGCAGCCAATGTGGGTGATACGACAAACAACTGGGTAGGCAGATTAGCCAGGTTGTATGCCACACAAGGAACGACTGCTAAACAGGCTTGGATGCTCGCAGAATGGTTTATTAAGCGTTGCCCTTGGTTAGTCATCATCGGAGGAAATCATGATCTCTGGAGCGGTTCTGGCGATCCTATTAACTGGATAGCAAGAGGACAAACCTACATTCATTCTGCTAGTGAAGCGAGGTTTGCTCTGGTTTTCCCTAATGGCAGAGAAGTGATCGTCAATTCTAGGCACGATTTTTCAGGTCATTCTCAATGGAATACTGCTCATGGCGTAATGAAAGCCATTCAAATGGGCAGTCGAGATCATATTTCTGTTGCTGGACACAAGCACATTTCTGGATATGGCGTTATTAAGGATAGTATTTCTGGAAGAATCTGCCACGCACTTCAGGTAGGAAGTTATAAAATGATGGACAGGTACGCCCAGGAAAAGGGTTTCCGAGATCAGATGATTAGTCCTTGTGCTGTCACAGTAATTGACCCAGAATTAGAGGACACTAATCCAGACATGATTAAGGTTTTCTGGACACCAGAGGAGGGGAGAGATTATTTGGAGTACAAGCGCAATGGAAAACTGGCTAAAACAACTGCTGACAGGAAAGGATAATGCTACTCTCGACCTTGGTAGGGTTTCTTGGATTGTCGGTCTTGGTATCGTACTTTGTGTTTCGGTGTATGAAATTTTGGAAAAACAAGTAAATATTATGGAGTTAGCGCAAGCCCTAGGCATCATTAGTGGCGCACATGGCGCAGCGATTTGGGCTAAGAAAGATACTGAACCTCAATGAACTTTATATTCAAACTAATAGGCGGTCTAAGTGGACAAATTTACATTTATCTTGCTCTCGTACTTGGTGGGTTTGGTGCTGGCTTTTATCTTGAGCATTTGCGTTTTGTGGAATACCGACAGGAAGTCCAGATTGCAGGAGAAAAACAGATTGCAGAGAACGCAGCAAAACAGAAAGAACAGGAAATAATCAATGACAATCTCAAACAAACTTACGAAGCTCGGATTAGCAATATTCACACTTTCTATACTGGGATGCTCAACTCCCGTAGCGGTGCAGTGTCCAGCGTTCCCAACGCCACCCTCACAGTTAATGGAAAAACCCTCGACAGCGTGGCTGTTGCCGAACAGTGTGCAGCCGAAACCGCAAAACTAATCACCTTGCAAGACTGGGTGAATCAACAGATCAGCTTAAATGCCAAGTAGGTACAAAATGCAACAAACTTATGATGAAGCGTTCCAATACTTAATGAAGTCCGAAGGAGGATTCGTTAATGACCCTCGTGATAGCGGGGGTGTTACAAACTGGGGAGTAACCAAAGCAGCCTGGGAAGATTATTTAGGTCGAACAGTCACGATTGATGAAATGAAAGCGCTTACACAGACAATGGTTAAGCCTTTTTACAAGGATCGTTACTGGAATACCGCAGGATGCGATTCTTTTCAAAGAGGTGTTGATTATGTGGTTTTCGACTTTGGTGTTAACGCAGGAGTTCGCAGATCAATTAAGTGCTTACAACAAGCAATTGGAGCAGATCCAGATGGAGTATTGGGATCTGTTACTCAAGCCCTTTTACAGCAACAAAATGCCTTGGACCTTATTCCAAAATTCTCTGCTGCCAAAAGAGCTTTTTACGAAGGATTGAACAAGCCAGCCTTTCTAAAAGGGTGGTTAAATAGAGTTGACGAAGTGGAAAAAAACGCTTTAAATATGGTTAAGAATGGCTAAAGGAAACTACCCTACCAACACTACAAGCGCTGCCGAAAGACGGATGGGCGTAGGTGGAGGTTTGACCCAGAAAAAAGCGGTAAAACGCAATAATCTTAAGGTCAAGAGAAAGGCTACTCGTGGCTAATGTCAATCTTTCCGTAGGCAGAGGTGAAAAGCTATCCGTTTCTAAGGGTGGCGGTCTGACTGCGAAAGGGCGTAGAAAATATAACAAAGCCACAGGATCAAAACTAAAAGCACCCCAAAAATCAGGCAGTCGGCATCGCTCATTTTGTGCCAGGTCTAAACATTGGAAGGGTGAAAGAGGAAAAGCTGCCAGAAGAAGATGGGGGTGCAGATGAAGCCAGGACTTTATGCCAATATCCATAAAAAGCGTGAGCGTATCCGTAAAGGATCGGGCGAGAAAATGAGAACGCCTGGTTCAAAAGGCGCTCCCACAGATAAAGCCTTTCGCAAAGCCAAGAAAACCGCAAGGAAATCCAAACGGTGATTCATTGGGTACTAGGTGAACCCGCATCATCATGGAGCGGGAATCAGTTGCCCCTCAAATGCGTAACTGCCTATATGAGCGAGCTGACACCAGGGAGCAGCAAAGACTTGACCGCCACTCTTGCGCCAAATATGGCAGAAGTGGTAATCCTCAGAAAGTAATCTGCCAGTTTCAGGTTCAATTGAAGTTGCAAAGTATTCTTTGACTTCATCCCTTACACCTAACTGACCACCTAAATCAGCTACATCGTTGTAATACATTGGCACTTTGTCTGCTAACTGCTCAAAGACTTCTCGCTTAATCATCATAAAACCAGTGCCACCATTGAAGATCTCCACTGGTTCACCAATAGGCACAGTTACCTCGCCCTTGTAATCCACCAAGTTCACTACAAAACTGCCTGTATAGGCTTTTAACTGGTCATTGGGTACTCCAGCATCCATCGCTTGCTTAACCGTATTCCAGTTGATTTCTTTTTTAGGGTAGATACCGCAAATCACATCCTTATCAGCCCCTAGCATGGCAAGAACATCACTGGATCTAAATTTAATATCGCTATCAATAAACATTAGATGTGTTGCATCGCTTTTGAGAAAGCCCTTAGTTAAAGCGTTCCTTGCCCTAGTTATCAAGCTCTCGTTAAACATGAAACTGTACGCAGCTTCAATCCCTGCCTTTTGCAAGGTTATGTTCAATTCCATAATGGATTGTGTGTAATAACCAGCACACTGCCCGCCATACATCGGTGTAGCTACAAATAATTTAGCCATTGCCATCCCCAAAAAAAGTTAATTTGTTGCACTGCATCAATATTCAATAAGCTGTTTACCATAAGCAAACAACAAGTCTTTAGGTACTAAAAACGCCTTTTTAGACACTGTGTCACCGTTACCCGTAAACTCAACATACTGCAATTTATTGGTAAAAATACAATGCACAATATCCATTGGCTTCATCACTTGAATGATGTGGTCATCATAAAAAGCCCAATAATCAGCCGTAGTTGCCATTAAAGCAGATCTTTTGCCATACATCTCAATTTCAACAACGATATTACCCGTGACATTGCTCATAGGATCGTATTTAACTTCCATAGACTTATGAATCTCAGGAATCCAAATATCGTAACCCTTGTACTTGTGTATTAGGCTTGCAGAAGGGTATCTTTGACGAATCTGGTTTAAAACCTTATCCTCAACTTCAAAACCCCTGGCTAAATCGTTGTAAAACGGATCAGTCATGAAAACAAAAAATAGCTAAATAAAGTCATGACAACCAAAAACACATACATCACCTCTGACAAATAGCGTTTTCGGTAAGCATCGCAATCAATTAAAGCGGTTTGCAGCACTATGGCATCAGCATCCATGTAAGGTCTGCTGTCTTTTTGGTAATACTTACCAATCTCTACTTTGCCTGTGTTGTATGGTGTATTCATGTTATCCCTTTAATAAGTGCCAGCTACCCAGAAAGTTGGCTGGCGCAACCCCTAACTACCTAGCTAATTCACGCTAGATTCCCTCTGAGCTGGTGTATTCCTCCATCGTGCCTACCATCACTACGCACGCACCACCCTTTTTCGGAATACCTCTCTCAATACGAACCCATTGGACTTGTACATCATCGTCAAACACTCCCGCATCTTGCAAGGCATCCAATATCGGTTTTATGCAGTTATCCACATCCATTAAGCGTTTCGTTGCTGGTCTAAGAATGATGTCCACCCAAACTGGTTTATCACCAAATTTAGGCACTCTCCATTCAACAACATATTCAGCAACATCTTCCTTGAATTGCCTTCCCCGTTGGCTGATAAACCTGCGTTTACCGCTTGCAATCCAATAATTGTTAATAGATGGTGGATATGGTAGATACAAAATGACCATTAGCAGCCTGGCGGTCCAAAAGGTCCATCAATTTCGGTATCCCAGCAACAAATTTCTCCACTGCCGTCAAGACCGCACTTTTGGTAAGCGTAGCTGTTACTAATCATGAGCATCAAACTAAAAAGGCACATCGCCATCTTGAACACGATTGACCTCCTTAGGATATGTGCCACCCTCAGGTTTCCAGTTATCTTCAGATAGGCTAATTAAGCTGCCTTTAGGCGTTTGCTTAGTCCACCCTGCAATCTTGAGTGTTTGACCTGCTTTATAGTCCTCAGAAAGCAATAGAGTGCCTTTCCAGTCTGGTGATCTCTCGTGTTTTTTCTCGTTTTGAAATAACACGCCTTTGCCCATCTGAGCGATATGTCCATTAGCCATTGTGGATTTCCTTTCTAATTGCTTGGAGCTTTGATAAAAACTTTGCTGTTGTATTCCCGTCAAAAGACTTCGTATACTCTTCATTTACTTCCCTGAACTTTTTGATCTTTTCAAACTTTTCCTCAGCCGTAAATTTTGGTGATTCGTGAATCTTGGCGTGAATTTCTGCAAAACCTTCGATCCAGTCATCACGAGTGATGTATTTAGCGTAAGGTTCTTCCTGACCTGGCACATACATAGGAATGGCAATATCTTGCAAATCCTCAGGAATAGCTGAAATCTCCACAACATTAGGAATAACCGATCCCATCACCTTTTCTTTTACTTGGCTAGGCTTGGTGGTCGGGCTTTCAAAGTTTTCAACTTCATCGGGGCTGTAGAACCCTGTAACAGATCCAGGGAAAACTGATCTAATCCCCTCTGAAATACAACGGCTTCG